>Ga0222664_1000354_pt1 | contig 30068 bp, 29 predicted proteins | sample AntAcemetagen604_FD_181147 | JGI IMG/M metagenome (GOLD analysis project Ga0222664, IMG submission 181147) | Saline water microbial communities from Ace Lake, Antarctica - #604 | ecosystem: Environmental > Aquatic > Non-marine Saline and Alkaline > Saline | place: Antarctica: Ace Lake... | reverse complement strand
TTTCAAAAACATCATCATCGGTATGATGAAAATCGAAGTAGCGTTGAGGGTCGGGAATGAAACCAATTAAGGCGGTTTTTCCATTTTCTAAAGGTTTTATGTCTACTCCTCCATAACCTTTTTTCCAAATATGAATGAAATAAGGCTCGAAGAGTTTTTCCCATTTTTTGGCATTTAGCAACTGATAATTTTGGGCGTCGAAAGAAAACCCTCGTGGTACAAAACCTCCTCTATCACTCTCAATTGCAGCAAGGTGTTTTTCACCTTTTTGTTTAACCATTTCAGCATAGCTTTTACCTCCATTATTGCCATTCTCCTCATTCATAAATAAAATACACCTAATGGTATTTTTTGGCCTAATGCCCAATACTTTAAAAATTCTTAAAGCCTCAATAGAATGTATAACCCCCGCACCATCATCATGTGCGCCTTCGCCAACATCCCAACTATCTAAATGACCGCCAACAGCAATTATTTGTTCGGGGTTTTCAGAACCCTTTAATTCAGCAATTACATTAAATGATTGAACCATACCAAAATCTTGACATGTCAAATTCAAACTCAACTCTATAACTTGGTTACTTTTAGCTAAATTTTCAAGCAAGTTAGCTTTTGAAGTGCTTATTGCAGCCGTTGGAATTTTTCTAACACCCTCTTCATAACTCATAGACCCAGTATGAGGAAATTCATCAGTTGGGCTTCCAGCTGAACGAACTAAACATGCCACTGCACCTTTTTTTGCAGCTTCAGAGGCACCTAAGTATCTCTGTGTTGCACAAGGTCCATATGCCTCAAAAGTATTAATGGTGGTAGGGTCAAATCCTTCATTTAAAAGAACAATTTTATTAGCTAAGGCTTTTTCTGGTAATTCCTTTAATTTTTCTAATGATTCAATAATTACCAATTGAGCAGTTAATTTTCCATTTGTTCCTACTGAGCCACCTAAGGCTAAAACTTCTATTTCTTGGTTAATTGGTGAATTTACAGTAAGTTTTTCCGTTGCTCCTCTATACCATTTGGGTACCATTATTGGCTGTAACCAAACAGTATCAAAATTATAACTCTTCAACAATGCTTCTCCCCATTCAACTGCTTTTTCAGCTCCTTCACTTCCAGAAATCCTATTGCCAACATCTTTACATAACGATCTTAAATTCTCGTAACTCTCTCCATTGGCCAAAGCTTCATTATAAATTTGCCTAATTTTTATAGAATCGTTGGTTTGAGAAACTGAAACTAATTGAAAGGCTAAAAAGCTAAAAAAGAGAATGAAATTTTTCATGATTTATGATTTAAAATCCAGCTAAAAAAAATGATTTTACAGTATTGTTCGGAAATATTCCAATTAATCTTCAAAACTAAATGAATAATAACCAATTTTGAATTTTCAAACCTAATGAAGCATGATTAATATCAGACCCATAGCGCCTGAAGATAACGAAGCAGTAAAACATCTAATCAAAACCGTTTTAGGAAGTTTTGGAGCAAATAAACCTGGTTTTGCTTCTCAAGACCCCGAAATAGAAGATATGTTTAATAATTACGATAGACTTGGTTATGCTTATTGGGTTGTAGAGATTGATGGGGTTGTAAAGGGTGGCGGCGGAATTGCTCCCCTAAAAGGTGAAGACTTAAATTGGTGTGAATTGCAAAAAATGTATTTCTTACCTGAGTTAAGAGGAAAAGGAATGGGACGGGAGTTGCTGAAAATTTGTCTTGATTTTGCAAGTAAAATTTACAAATACTGTTACTTAGAAACCCTTGATTCTATGAAAACAGCAAAGCATCTTTACGATAACTATGGTTTTGATTTTTTAGAAATACCCATGGGTGAAACAGGCCATACAGGTTGTAATGTTTGGATGAAGAAAAAACTACACGATTCCAAATTGCTTTAAGTGATGTTTTACATGTTTGGTTTGGAACAACAACCATTCATCTTTATTTAATTCTTCAAAAACAGGGTGTGTAAAATTAGAATTTGGGTTTTCATTGTGGAAATCGAAAAATATATTTATTTCCAATTTTAATGTTTCAATAGCTTCACTTAAAGATGCTTTTCTAAGCTTGTTTAACTCACCTGGTTTATTCATAGGGCTTTGTAATGCCAATTTAAATTCATCATCTCCAAATAGAAACAACCTTCTTTCAGCTACCTTTTCTTTAGGTATCTTCAACGAAACTTGAAATTTACCATTTGAAATTAGCCAACTTCCAATTAAATGCTCAACCATATGTTGTGGGGTCATTATTCCCCAATTTGGACTTTGGTGAGCATCTAAACTTTTTAAGTTGTCAATTAAATCATTTTTAAAATAATTTTCTGTAAAAACTGGATAACTTTGGTTAATCATAGTTGTGTAATTTTAACGACAAATAAAATCTAAATTAAATTGCTAATTCGTAAAAAAATAATAATGAAATCAAAATTTACTTTCTTAGGATTAATGTTTGCCTTTATTGGCTTTTCTGTAATTGCCTGTGCTCAAGATAGCAAAAGACCAAGTCCTCCTGCTAAAGCTGAAGGTAAATTTGGTGCTGTTACCGTTGTTGTAAACTATTCTCAACCTGCTGTAAAAGGTAGAGAGGTTTGGGGAGGTTTAGTTCCTTACGAAAAAGTATGGAGAACGGGAGCTAATGAAGCAACTACTATTGAGGTTTCTGGAGATGTAATGATAGAAGGAAAAGTTTTGAAATCTGGCACTTACAGCTTATTTACAATTCCGACAGAAGAAGCTTGGACAGTTATTTTTAATGAAGATTCTGAACAATGGGGAGCTTATAAATATGATGAAGGAAAAGATGTTTTAAGGGTGAAAGTTAAACCTACTAAAGCAGAAACCAAAACAGAAAGACTTACCTTTAAAATGGATGACAGCAGTATTATGATGCTTTGGGATAATTTGGTTTTACCTATAAAAGTTTCAGCAAAATAATTTGAGGTTCTTCTTATTTTTGATTGTTTTTTTGTTTGTAGCTTGCCAAAATCAGCAATCTCCCGAAACCAAAGAAATTATTACAAAAAGACCCTTACTTTCCAAGTCAGATTCAATTATTAATGCATCCAACATGCTTTATAATATGAAAAAACTTGAAAAATCTAAAGTTTCATTTTTATTCCGCGACTTTGAATACACAGCAAATTTTGATGATGGTTTATACAAATACACTCGAAAATTTATAGCTGAAAACGGAGATACCATTTTTGATGTTTTAACCAATAGTGCTTTTGAAAGATTTGTGAATTCAGAAAAAACAGAAGTTTCAGAAGAAAAAGCAAAAGCATACTCGAATTCAATAAATTCTGTTTTCTATTTTTTCCTTTTACCCCAAAAATTGAATGACCCTGCTGTAAAAAAAGAATACATTGGTAAAACCTCAATAAATTCAAAAGATTATCATACCATAAAAGTTACATTTCAACCAATTGGAGGAGGAGAAGACCACGAAGATGAATTTATGTATTGGTTCGAAACCTCAACCTTTAAAATGGAGATGTTTGCCTACAATTATCAAACTAATGGCGGAGGAATTAGGTTCAGAACATTAAAAAATGATACTGTGTCTGCTGGTATTACCTTTCAAAACTATTACAACCTAAAACCAAATTCCTTAACAACTCCTTTAGATTCACTTCCATTTTTGTGGACAAAGAATCAACTAGATACCTTATCTGTTATTGAGAATAAGAATATCATGGTAACATTATTCGACTAATTTACCCTAATTGTGTAAGTGTTTGATAACCATAAGGTTTATTGATTTACATTAGTTACAACCAAAACATAAAACCATGAAAATTCTTAAAATTTTAGGAGGAATAATTGTAGTTATTATCCTAGTTGTTGTTGTATTAGGTTTTGTAATGCCTAAGGATTACAACGTTGAAAAAACAGTTACCATAGATGCGCCCAAGCAAATTATTTGGAAGAACATTAACACTTTTAAAGCCATGGACCAATGGAGTCCTTGGAAGGAATTAGACCTAAATCAAAAAACCGAATATCTTGGAGAAGATGGGGAAATAGGCTCTGCAACCAATTGGGTAGGAGACCCCAACACTGTTGGCTCTGGAAGCCAAGAATTAATGCTTTCAACACAATTTGAAAGAATTGAAACAAAACTTAGGTTTACTGTGCCGTGGGAAGCAGAAAATGACGTTTATGTTAGCATGAATGCTTTAGAAAATAATTATGAAGTTGCATGGGGATTTTCGGGGAGAATGGATTTTCCGATGAATGTTTTTATGCCTTTAATGGGAATAGAAGAAGGCGTTGGAAATGACTTTGCAAAAGGCTTAGCCAAGCTTAAAGAAATATGCGAAAATCAAACTAATTTAGGAACTTTCAACAAGTGGGAAATAAAATTAGTTGATTTACCCGTTAGGTATTTTGTAACCAAAAGAGATACCATAAAAATGGAAACAATGTCTGCTTTTTATGCTAATAATTTTTCGAAAATTTATAGGGAAATTATGCAAAATGGCGTTGAAATGTCGGGTCAACCAAGTGGCTTAATTTATAAATGGGATGAGGAAAATAATTCCACTGATATGGCTGCAGGGATTCCAGTAGTAGGAGCCTCTCAAGTTGGTGATTTTAAAAGTGTCGAATTACCTGAAAGTAAAGCATTGCAATTAGATTATTATGGCTCTTATGAAGGCTCTGGAGATGCTCATTGGGCTATTGATGATTGCATTAATGCTTATGGTTTCGAAATTTCAGAACCAGTTTTAGAAGAATATATAACTGACCCAATGGAAGAGCCAGATACTTCAAAGTGGTTAACAAGAATTACTTACAACTTAAAATAAATAGAAGGCCGCAAGGCCTTTTTTATTTCCATAAAACTGAATAGAAGTCGCAACTTATTATTTCAAAATTTTTCATGAAACATTAAGTATAGTTTTGCTTAAATAATAAATACAAACTTTGAAAGATTCTAAAATTGATTCAAAACCAAATAGAGACAAAGCCAATACCAACCAAAGGTTACATGCCCGCAATAAAAACAACAAACCTTACGATTTAAAGGCCTTAACAATTGCTGAACCTAAATTAAAGGAGTATCTAATAAAAAATAAGCTCGGGGAAGATTCGGTTAATTTTTCTAGTGCCAAAGCAGTTAAACTTTTAAATAAGGCCTTGTTAAACCATTATTATGGCATAAAATTTTGGGATTTCCCAGATGATAACCTGTGTCCACCCGTGCCAGGAAGAGCAGATTACATACATCACATGGCCGATGTTTTAAGTGAAAACAATTTAGGTGAAGTTCCTACAGGTAATAAAATTACTTGCCTAGATGTGGGTGTAGGAGCAAACTGCATTTATCCTGTTATAGGTGTAACAGAATACCAATGGCAATTTTATGCTTCAGATATTCACGAAAAATCTATTTCTAGTGCCGAACATATTATCAATGCCAACCCACAACTTACCGACAAAGTAATTTGTAGATTACAAAAAAATAAAAGTTCAATTTTTAAAGATATTATTGAAAAATCTGAAAAAATTGATTTGGTATTTTGTAACCCTCCTTTCCATACATCTGCTGAAGCAGCAATGAAAGAAGCGCTTAGAAAAGAAAAAAACCTTACAGGAAAAAAAGTTACCTCACCAAATTTAAATTTTAGTGGTATTAGTGAAGAGTTAATCTATGAAGGAGGAGAATATCAATTTATTCATAATATGATACAAGAAAGTAAATTGTTTTCTAAAAGCTGTCTTTGGTTTTCTACCTTAGTTTCTAAGCAAACTACTCTAAAACCCATTTACAAATGGCTCAAACTTGTAGCTCCTGCAGAAATAAAAACCATTGAATTAACAACAGGAAACAAGTCGAGTAGAATTATTGCTTGGAGTTTTTTAATACCAAACCATAGAGATGTTTGGAGAAAAAGAAGGTGGTAAATGAATTTATTATTTCAATTGAAGGTTAATTCATGAAAATTTCGGGATACATTTTATTTTTCATCTTAATTTTTGTTTTAGGCAACCCAAAATTGGAACAATCTCAAAAATAAAAAATGGAAGTAAACTTTAAGTCCCATTCATATATTGATGCAACACTTAAGCTAATTTTATTAGGTAAAAATTATAAAATCATATTTAGAGGAAGTACAATTATTGCAGGTTAGAAATGGTTAGCGATATGAACGAACCAAGCAATTTGAAAAAAAAGATGAAAACAACTTCACTTGTTACTGGTGGAGCAGGTTTTATGGGCTCTCATGTAGTTGATTATTTGCTTAAATTAAACCATTCTGTTATTGTATTAGATGATCTTTCGGGAGGAACCAAAGAAAATGTAAATCCAAAAGCAACTTTTTGTGAAGGCTCAATTTTAGATGTTGATTTGATAAACCAACTTTTCGAAAAACACAAGTTTACTTATGTTTATCATTTGGCGGCTTATGCTGCCGAGGGGCTGAGTCCATTTATCAGAAACTTCAATTACCAAAACAATTTAGTAGGAAGTATTAACCTTATAAATGCTTCAATAAATCATAATGTTAAGTGTTTTGTTTTTACTTCATCAATAGCTGTTTATGGTTCTGCAAAAGCACCTTTTCATGAAAATATAACTCAGCAACCTGAAGACCCGTATGGAATAGCCAAGTATGCGGTAGAATTGGATTTACAAAATGCTAAAAAACAGTTTGGGTTAGATTATATCATTTTCAGACCACACAATGTTTATGGTAAACGGCAAAATATTGGTGATAAATATCGTAACGCAGTTGGTATTTTTATGAATCAGGTTTTAAATGATAAGCCAATAACCATTTTTGGGAATGGTGCCCAAACCAGAGCGTTTACCCATATTGATGATGTTGCGCCATACATAGCCAATTCGGTGAATGTTAATGCAGCACTAAACCAATTTTTTAATATTGGTAACGATAAAGTTTACACTGTGTATGAATTGGCTGCTGCAGTAAGTAAAGCCATGCAAGTTGATTTGAACATAAAGCATCTTGACAAAAGAGAAGAGGTGCTTCATGCATTTGCAAATCATAGTAAATTCAAATCAGTTTTTAATCCTTCAGATGCGGTTACTTTAGAAGATGGATTGGCTACAATGGCTGACTGGGTAAAAACTGTTGGTGCTCGATTTAGTAAAGATTTTAAAGCTATTGAAATAACAAAAAACTTACCTCAATCGTGGAAAAAGCAGTAGATGTAAGAACAAATCAACCACTGGTAACCATAATTATGGCAGCAAAAGATACAGCTCCATATTTAAGAGATTGTTTAGATTCTGTTTTAGCTCAAACCTACCCAAATTGGGAGTTAATAGCTGTTAACGATCACTCAAAAGACGATACACCAAAAATTTTAAAGGAGTATGCGGCTAAAGATAAACGGATTCGGTTTTTTAATAGCATAGGACATAAACTAATACCAACCTTACAAGATGGGTATGCCCAAACAAAAGGCACTTTAATTAACAGAATGGACTCTGATGATAAAATGCCAAGCTATAAACTTGAAGTGTTGGTAAATGAGTGGCTTAAATATGGAAAAGGAAATGTAATAGCAGGCGGCACCAAGCATTTTGTGGATGAAGGAAGTGTTGGAGATGGGTTTTTAAAATATGAAAAGTGGCTAAATGAAGTAGCTAGAACAAACACCCATTACCAAGAAATTTACAAGGAATGTGTAATACCATCTCATTGTTGGATCATACACAAGGCTGATTTTGATGCAGCAGGAGCCTTTGAACCATTAATTTACCCAGAAGACTATGACCTTTGTTTTAGGTTCTATAAATTAGGATTAAACATTGTTGGTATAGATAAAATCTTGCATTATTGGAGAGATCGCTCTAACAGAATATCACGAACTTGGGATGAATACAAAGACAACAGGTATTATGATTTAAAAATGCGGTTTTTTTATGAGCTAGACCGAGATAGAGCCCGACCATTGGTATTGTGGGGTGCAGGTAAGAACGGAAAAGACCTAGCCAAACTTATTCAAAACAATGATGATAAGTTTGAGTGGGTCTGCGACAACAAAAGAAAAATTGGTAAAGATGTTTACAATGTAAGAATGGAACATTACAAACAAATACCAAACAAACAAAACCCTCAAATTATAATTGCTGTAGCATCGCCAACAGGAAAAAAACAAATAGAAAAGCAATTGCAAAAGTGGGGTAAAAAACCAGTAAACGATTTTTGGTTCTTTAATTAATTATTGTTGTCTAAGTTTTGAAAAAGCAAATTACAATCCAATAATTCACTAGTTTTAATAAGATATTTAAAATTTCATCAAATCAATTTTAAAAAGTTATCAATAAAAGTTAAGCGTTATTTAAACACTTACTTAACTTCTTAAGGTAATTAAAAATTTGAAAAACTTATCGATTTAATTACTCAATTTACCAAATATTTATTGTTATAAAAATTCAATTATGAAGTGTCGTTGCATTTAATATATTGCAAAAAATAATCAACCTATGTCTGATAAAAATCCATCAAAAAAGATATTAAAAGAAAAATTTGAATTGCCTGTAGCAGGGTCCTTAGGTATACTTGCTAATGGGGCTAAAGCGGTTACTGCTTGGCGTAAGGTTCGTGATAATGCAAAAAAGAAAGAGGAAAAAAATGGGTAATTCAAAAAAATTAATGGTTATTGGTTGGGATGCAGCCGATTGGGATATAATATATCCATTAATCAAACAAGGTAAAATGCCAACTTTAGCAAAGTTTCTGAAAGATGGCTCTCATGGAAATTTAGCAACTCTAAATCCTCCTTTATCCCCAATGCTTTGGACCACAATAGCAACAGGAAAAAGAGCATATGATCATGGTATTTTGGGTTTTACTGAACCTATGCCCGATGGCAGCGGAGTTAGACCTGTAAATTCTACCTCTCGAAAAGTGAAAGCAATTTGGAATATTTTAAACCAGAATAACTATACTTCAAATGTTATTGGTTGGTGGCCGAGTTATCCTGCAGAGCCTATCAATGGTGTTATGGTTTCAAATTTTTACCAATTGGCAAAAGGTCAAATAAACGAGGATTGGCCGCTGCTAAAAGGATGCATTCATCCTGAAAGCTATTCAGAAAAATTAAAAGAGTTAAGGTTACACCCAAACGAATTAACTGCGGCTCATATTTTACCTTTTGTTCCTATGGCTCCTGAGCTTGATATAAACAAAGAAAATGCCTTAACAGAAGTAGTTAAATCCTTGGCCCATGCATCTTCTTTGCATAATGCTACAACCTATTTAGCTGAAGAAACAGATTGGGATTTTTTAGCTGTTTACCATGATGCAATTGACCATATGTGTCATGCTGCAATGAAATATCATCCACCTCAATTACCAGGTATTAAAGATGAAGATTATAAGAAATATAGAAATGTTGTAGAGTCAGCTTACCGGTTCCATGATATGATGCTTGAACGAATGCTGGATTTTGCAACTGAAGATACTACAGTTATGATTATTTCAGATCATGGGTTTCATTCAGATCATTTACGCCCGCTGCGGTTACCAAAAGAACCCGCAGCACCAGCTCTTGAACATTCTCCCTATGGAATATTTGCAATTAAAGGCCCTGGAATAAAGAAGAGTGAGAAAATATATGGAGCATCGCTTTTAGATATTACACCTACCATGTTAACATTATTTGATTTGCCGATAGCAGAAGATATGGAAGGCAGGCCATTGTTGCAAATTTTTGAAAAAGATCGTAAACCAAAGTACATCGATTCGTGGGAAAAGGTTGAAGGAAATGATGGTGCTCATAAAGAATCAGACAAAGTTGATCCTTGGGCATCGCAGGAAGCAATGAAACAGCTGGTAGATTTAGGTTATGTAGAAAAACCTGATGCAGATATTGCTAGGGCTATTGAAAAAACCAAAGGCGAACTGCAATACAACTTAGCCAGAACCTATGCTGATACAGGCAAACATAAGGAGGCAATTAAAATTTTAGAAATTTTATTGAGCAAAACCCCAGAAAACTTTAGATATTACTATTATTTAATACAAGCATATACGGCAACTGGTAATATTAATAGATGCAGTGAATTAATTGAAAAAGCAAAACTTTTAGAATCAGACGAAAGCTCTAAATTAATCTACTTTGAAGGTTTAACTCTATTGGCTCAAAAGAAATATATTCAAGCTAATGAAAAATTTCAGGAAGCCTCAAAATTATTTAGAAGTTCCTCATCTCTAAACAACCAAATTGGCAAAGCTTATCGGCTGCAAGAAAAGTGGGAAGATGCTCTTACATATTATGAAACTTCCCTGAAAATAAATCCAAAAAATGCTCAAGCTTATCATGGGAGGGCTATTTGTTTATTAAAGCTAGGCAAGGTTGAGGAGGCTTTAGAAGATTTCTTTATTGCGATTGAACTATTGTATTTTTTCCCACATGCGCATTATTATATCGGCGAATGCTTTGTTAAACTTAAGCTTTATAAAAACGCAGCTGAGTCTTTTGAAATAGCATTATCAATGGCTCCAAAGCTTGGTAAAGCGCGTAAATTTTTAGTTGATGTTTATAAAAATCATCTAAACAACCCAGAGAAAAGTGCCTTTCATGAAAATATAATTGATGCAAAAAACAAAAATATTACGGTAGTTTCTGGCTTACCAAGATCTGGCACCTCAATGCTTATGCAAATGCTTGATAAGGGAGGTATGAATATTTTAACCGATAAAAAGCGTGAAGCTGATGAAAGTAATCCTAAAGGATATTACGAGTATGAAAAAATAAAATCCTTAAAACAAGATGCTTCATGGATGGATGAAGCAATTGGAAAGGTAGTTAAAATAGTTTCACCTCTATTGACTGCTATACCCGATAAATATCATTATAAGGTAATAGTAATGGAAAGATCCTTACACGATGTTTTAGTATCTCAACAGGTAATGTTGGGCAAAACCAGAAAACAAGCTTTAGAAACTTTCCCTTTTCAACTTGCTGCTAATTTTCAAAACGAAATTAATAAAGTAAATACTTGGATAGAGGAACAGCCCTACACAGAAATTTTAAAACTTAATTATAATGATATAATTGAAAACCCAAGGTTTTGCGCAGAAAAAATCACAAAATTTTTAAATCAACAATTAGATATTGATAAAATGGTTGAGGTTGTAGATGAAAAGTTAAATAGAAGTAAATTAAAATAGTATATTGCAAATATCCCTAAATTATAAAATATGAATAAAAATTTACAAAGAAAAATCAAACAGTATTCTGCTTTGGCGGGTACTCTTGTTGCAGCTGGAAATATTTCTGGTCAAAGTATTAAATACACTGATGTTGATCCTGATTTTGTTTCAGACACCTCAAATACAGAAGGTTATATTGACCTAAATCAGGATGGAACAACAGATTTTGTAATTACCCAATATATTGACGCTGGTTCAGCGGGAACAATTGATGCTATTCAAATAGGTGTTTATGGGTCACAAGCCAATGCTATTGCAGGCTCGGCGCCTTCAAGTTACAATTATCCTTTTAAAATGACAGCAGGCGATACTATTAACGCCAATACAATTTTTTTACCTGATACTGCAGGCGGAACTTTAGCTTATGCTGTTTCTGGAACTTTTCCTTATGGAGAATTTTGGTCTGGTGATTTTACTGAAGGTTATTTAGGATTAAAATTTAATAATGCAGGTGCAACACATTATGGTTGGGCGCGCCTTGCAATTGGTTCTCCTTCAGCAGAGAGTTTTACCTTGTATGATTACGCTTTAAATTTGACCGCAGATGAAGCTATTAATGCTGGCCAAAAGGGAGAAGTTACTGCTATTAAAGAAAATCTAGACGGCCAAGCCAAGTTTATTCCAATGAATCACCAATTGGTTGTGGCTACAAACAATAACTTTAATAACGGGACACTTAATGTTTATGATTTATCAGGAAAACTTATCGATAGCGAAAAAGTTACCTCAAATAATCACGTTTATGAGTTTAAAAACTTAACCCAAGGTATTTATTTATTTGCAGCAACTTTTGATGAAGGAGTTATAACAAGAAAAATATTTATCAGTAAATAAAGTTTAGTTTTTTCTTAAAATTTAAAGCCCCAAAGAATTTTCTAAGGGGCTTTTTTTTGTTTTAAATATTTGAAAGAATTAAATGTTCTTTTTTTGCTCAATTTTAGATATCCAATAAAATTTTAAAAATAAATCCAATTTTTTGTTTCGTAATTGACTACAAACAATATTCTAGTTTTAACATGATATTTAAAATTTCAACAAATCAATTTTAAATAGTTATCAATCAAAAAGTTAATCGTTTTTGAAACAACAAATTAATGGAATTAGATTACATAAATAGTATTAATGAATTTGGGGACAATGTTGTAAGGTTATACAACTTTGATAAAGCTGAAGCCATCAAGTTTAGAGACTTAATTAAAGATACTATCGTTACCAAAAAACAGAAACTAGACCTCTCAAAAGTTGAATTTATAGAAACCCGAAATTGTAATCTTGTACTCGGTATTTATAAAGAAGATGAAGGCATTTTAAGTGATAATAAAAAAACATTTTATTGTCTTTTAACTTTAGAAGGCTACCTAAATATGCTTAAACTTTTAGAGCCATTTTGTTTAAAAGAAACTTTGGGATATCAGTATTTATATGATATTGATAATCCAACCGATTTTTTGTTTTCTCCGGCAGGTACTTGGTAATTTTAAAAGTTTTAAGCAAATCTTAAGAAAGCCTTAATTAATACTTAAACGAATTAATTGAATATTTGAACAATGAGAATATTGGTAGTAGAAGATGAAGCAGGTATTGCCGCTTTCCTTAAACAAGGTTTAGAGGAAGAGTCTTTTGCTGTAGATGTTGCCAACGAAGGTAAAAATGGTCTTCAATTGGCTTTATCAGGAGATTATGATTTACTGCTGTTAGATTGGATGATTCCGGGACTTAGTGGAATTGAAATTTGTAGGCAGTTTCGAAAAGAATTTAAGGAAACGCCAATCATTATGCTAACAGCTAAAGATACTGTAGATGAAACAATTTTCGGTTTACAGTCTGGTGCAAACGATTATATCAAAAAGCCTTTTCATTTCGAAGAACTTTTAGAGCGTATTAAAGTACAATTAAGGCCAAAAACTGGCGAACATTCTATTTTCTTTCTAGGGGATATTACCTTAAATACCGAAAAGCATCAAGTAAAAAAAGGAAACACCGAAATTAATCTCACCCAAAAAGAATTTGCTCTTTTAGAATTCTTAATCCGCAACAAAGGAAAAGTTTGCCGCCGAACTCGCATAATTGAAAGCGTTTGGGATATTCATTTCGAATACAATACAGGAGTGATAGATGTATATATCAATGCACTTCGCAAAAAACTATTACTTTCTGAGGAAGAAAACTACATTCAAACTGTCCGAGGTATTGGTTATATAGCCAAAGAACTATGAGCATCAGTTTTAAAAATAGAATAGCTTTTAATTACATGCTTGCAACCGCTATTATTATGGCTGTTGTTTTTGGTGCAATCTATTTTACTGTTAAAGAAACTGTAATCAGAAACCTCGATAAAGACCTTTCTTTCGAAGCTGAAAAACACACCAATGAGATTCAAATTATTGGTGACAGTATTAAATTTAAAAACAAAGCCGAGTGGGAAGAAAAAGAACATAGAGAAATTCATGTTAACCCGGTATTTATTCAAATAATTGATAAAAAAGGCAGGTTGATGGATAAATCTCCAAACCTAAAAGATAACGCCTTGCCTTTTATTGACTCTGAATTTGGGGGACATTTAAATTCTGAATTGAGTAATAGAGCTATCAGGCAAGTGCAGTTACCTATTGAGCAAAACGGAAAAATAAAAGGCTATATTTTAGCTGCAATGTCTTCAGAATCAGCGCAATCTGTTATCCTGAAATTACGAAATGTTTTGGGTATTTCATACATTTTAGTGTTGGCTGGATTGTATTTTGTTTCCCGTTTTCTTGCAGGTAATAGTATCAAACCAATTCAAGAAGTTACCAATACAATTACACAAATAACTAAGAATAATCTTAAAGAAAGAGTTGCATTGCCGCAACATAAAGATGAAATCTACAAGCTATCATCAAATTTTAATTCTTTAATTGAACGTATTGAAAATGCAATAGAACGCGAAAGGCAATTTACCTCGGATGCATCACATGAATTAAGAACGCCACTTGCAACATTAAGAGGAACTTTAGAGGTTTTAATTAGAAAACCAAGAACACGACTTGAGTACGAACAAAAAATAAAATATAGTTTATTAGAAATTGGAAGAATGACCGAAATTCTAGAGCAGCTGTTATTGCTTGCTCGATTAGAAACAGAAACCTTAAAAAAAGAAGAATCCTTTATTTCCTTAACAAGTGTAATTGATGAGTCTTTAACCCAATTAAAAAAACAAACCTCTGATAAAGAATTAAAAATTGAATTTCTATTTGAGCAGGATAAAGAGTTTTTGGTGCAGCCTTATTATACCAACCTAATAATCGGAAATTTAATAAACAATGCCATAAAGTATTCAAATAATGGTTCTACTATAAAAATTAGCATAAACGAAAAACACAATCAAATTAATTGCAATATTCAAGATGAAGGTATAGGAATAAAGCAAGAAGACTTAAACCATATTTATGAAAACTTTTACCGTTCTGAAGCACTAAACCACAAAGAAATTTCAGGCAATGGATTGGGTTTAAGTATTGTGAAAAAATGTGCAGATGCAATAAAAGCAGAATTAAATATTAAAAGCACTCTTGGAAAGGGTACACTTGTTACAATTACTTTTTTAAAAGTACTAAATCAAAAGCTCAATTAAACAGCTTTTACCATAATTGAGGTTACTTAATAAGAGCTTCGTTTTAGCTTTCATCTAAAGCATTCATTTTACAAAAAACACACATTAAATTTCAAATTTTAAGACAATCTTAAGAAAGACTTGAGTAAGGCCTTAGTATAACCAATCTACTTTTGATGTGTAATTAATAAAACACAATTAATGTTAGATAGAATTATACAGTACAGCATCCACCACAAGTTGATTGTACTATTATTTTCGGCCGGAATCATTGGATTTGGTCTTTACTCTCTTTCTGAAATTCCAATTGGTGCAGTACCAGATGTAACAAACAATCAGGTTCAAATAATTACTACTTCAAGAAATCTTGCCACAGAAGATGTAGAAAAGTTCTTAACCTATCCTGTAGAATTAGAAATGGCCAATTTGCCAGATGTTAAAGAAATCAGGTCTGTTTCAAAGTTTGGTTTGTCAGTGGTAACTGTAGTTTTTAATGATAACATAGGAACTTATTTACCAAGACAATTAATTGCTGAAAAAATTAAAGCAGCTGAAGAAAAAATTCCTTCAGGTTTTGGTAAACCATTTATGGGGCCAATAACAACCGGACTTGGAGAAATATACCAATATGTAATAGAAGTAGATTCAGCAAATCGAAAACACTATTCTTTATCTGATATTAGAACAATTCAAGATTGGATTGTAAAAAGACAACTTTCAGGTATTCCAGGAGTAGTTGAAATTAATACATGGGGTGGCTTTTTAAAACAGTATGAAGTTGCTCTAAACCCCGAAAAATTAAGAAGTTTAAAAATCTCTGTTTCTGAAACCTATACTGCGCTTGAAAAGAATAATAGTGTAGCAGGGGGAGGTTATATTGAAAAAACAAATCAAACCTATTTTATTAGGGGAGAAGGATTGGTAGGCTCTTTACAAGATATTGAAAACATTGTAATTGAAGTTAGAAACGGCTCACCAATATTTGTTAAAGATGTGGCTAAAGTTGGTTTTGGGCATGCAACCCGGTTTGGTGCAATTACAGGAAACGGCGAAGGAGAAAAAGTTTTAGGCCAAGTAATGATGTTAAAAGGTGCCAACTCCAAAGCAGTAATTGAAGCGGTCAAAAATCGTGTAGCAGAAATATCTCCTTCACTGCCGCAAGGCATTAGTATTAATCCCTTTTTAGAAAGAAGCGAATTGATTGGCAAAACCACGCTTACTATAGCCGAAAATTTAATTTTAGGTTGTTTAATCGTAATCTTTGTGGTGGTTTTACTCTTAGGAAACCTTCGCTCAGGATTGGTTGTAGCTTCTGTAATTCCAATGTGTTTGTTATTTGCTTTATCTCTCATGTACATATTTGGAGTAGATGCCAATTTGATGAGTTTAGGCGCAATCGATTTTGGAATTATTATAGATGGAGCTGTAATTATTGTTGAGTTTATAGCCTTTAAAATTACCGCCGAACGGGCTCATATAATGGCGCTGCCCAAACCAGAAAGACAAAATTTTATAGACAACATTACACATTTAGGAGCAACTAAAATGATGCATTCTGCCGTTTTCGGACAGCTAATTATCATCATTGTTTTTATTCCAATTCTCTCATTGGTGGGGGTTGAAGGTAAAATGTTTAGGCCAATGGCATTGGTGTTTTGTTTTGCCCTAATTGGCGCAATGATTCTTTGTTTTACTTACGTTCCAGTTATGGCTTCAATGTTTATTAGGCCTTCAGACCCAAACAAAAACACAATATCTAAAAGACTAATTACTTTTTTGGAAGACAAATACTCACCAACTATTGCTTGGGCATTACAACGCAAGAATTTGGTGTTAGGCTTGGCTGCCTCCTTACTAATTGCAGTGGCTTTGCTATTTACACGAATGGGAGGGGAGTTTGTACCTACGCTAGATGAAGGTGATTTTGTAATTCAACCAGTTCTAAAAACTGGAACTTCTTTGGCCAACACTGTGCTAGCTACAACTAAAATTGAATCAATTCTCAAAAGATTTCCTGAAGTAGACCAAGTAATAAGCAGAATTGGTGCTGCCGAAGTTCCCACCGATCCAATGTCGATGGAGGAAAGTGATGTAATTATAAAACTAAAACCTAAAGGAGAATGGGTTTCTGCTGAAAGTAAAGATGAATTGGCAGACAAATTCAAAGAAGCTTTAGCCGAAATACCAGGAGTAGATTTTGAATTTACGCAACCCATAGAAATGCGTTTTAATGAATTAATTACAGGGGTTCGGGCCGATTTAGCCATTAAGATTTTTGGAGAAGATTTAGAAGTACTGGCAAAAAAGGCATCAGAAGTAGAAAAGGCAATTCAAAATATTGAAGGTGCGGCTGATATTACAGTAGAAAAAGTTGCTGGGCTGCCTCAAATGTCTGTAAAGTATGATAGACAAGAAATTGCCAAATATGGACTTAATGTTGAGGAGTTAAACAACATTATTACAATGGGTTTTGCCGGCATTTCGGCGGGAACCGTTTTTGAAGGTGAAAAGCAATTCGATTTGGTAATGCGCTTTGACAAAGAACACCATCAAGAAATACAAGACATAGAAACAGCAACTATTCAATTGCCAAATGGAAATCAACTTCCATTAAGTGAGTTTGCAAAAATTACTTACACAAAAGGACCTGCCAAAATTTCAAGAGACAATACAAAAAGAAGAATTGTGGTTGGAGTTAATGTTAGAAACCGAGATTTAGAATCTGTTGTGAAAGATGTTCAAGAAGTAATCAATAGAGAAATTACGCTTCCAACAGGTTATACTGTTGAATATGGGGGCCAGTTTGAAAACTTAAGAACTGCAAGAGAGCGCCTAATGATTGCTGTGCCAATTGCGCTAATTTTAATATTTGTTCTGCTTTATTTCGCTTTTGACTCTATTAAAGAAGCGTTAATTATTTACAGTGCTATTCCCATGTCTGCTATTGGAGGTGTTTTTCTTTTATACCTCCGCGATTTACCTTTTAGCATTTCGGCTGGTGTTGGTTTTATTGCGCTTTTTGGTATTGCCGTGCTCAACGGAATTGTGTTGATAGAAGAGTTTAAAGAGTTAAAAGCCAAAGGCATTTCCGATATTAATGAGCGAATTATTTTGGGAACAAAAAATCGTTTACGACCAGTTTTATTAACTGCTTCGGCAGCAGCTTTAGGGTTTTTACCAATGGCAATTTCAACTTCAGCAGGTGCTGAGGTGCAAAGGCCTTTAGCAACAGTGGTAGTGGGTGGACTTATTTCTGCAACAGCACTTACACTTATTGTTTTGCCTGTGCTTTATGCTTTGTTTGATAGAAAAAGAAACTTTAGAAAAATAAAAGTTCCTGCAACAGCCATTAGTCTATTGTTTTTACTTGCTTTTCCAATATTGGGTAAAAGTCAGGAAGAAAAAATTACTGCAGCGCAAGCCATAGAAATTGCTTTACAAAACAATTTAGGATTACAGGCATCAGAGCAAAGAATTGAACAAAGCAAGCAACTTGCAGGAAGTGCCATTGATATTGACAAAACTGAAATTTATTACAATAAAGATCAAAATAATATTGCCCCAAATAATCTTCCGCTTAATGTGTGGGGAATTAGTCAGTCTTTTCAATTTCCTACAATTTATGGAGCTCAGCGAAAATTAAATCAGGGTAAAACCCAATTAAAAACCGACCAATACTTAATGGATAAGCAATTGGTTACAAAGGAGGTGTCTAAAGCGTATTACGAAATAGTGTATTGGCAACAAATGTTAAAAAACTATACATATTTAGATAGTTTGTATGCAACGTTTGAAACTGCAGCAAGCAAAAGGTTTGAACAAGGAGAATCTAATTATTTAGAAAAGTTAACCGCTGAAACAAAAAGAAAAGAAGTCTCTTTAAAGCTGAATCAAATAGAAGAAGGTATTCAAAAATCTTATATTGTTTTAGGCCGATGGTTGCAATCAGAAACATCATTTATAGTTAATGATGAGCAACTAAAAAGAATAGAATTAATTCCACTCGAAACCAATGATCACCCAGCATTGAGTTACTATTCAGATGCCATAAAATTATCTAATCAGCAACTATCCTTGGAAAAGCAAAAGCTGTTGCCAGATTTAAATGCTTCAGTTTTTAGAGGAACAAACAATGGTATTGGTGTTCAGTCTTATTCTGGATTTCAAGTTGGGGTGGCAGTGCCATTATGGTTCGGGACTCAAAAATCAAAAATATCGGCAGCAAAAACTGGGGCCAATATTTTAGAGCTTGAAAGCAACAATTACAAAACTCAATTAACTTCAAATTATGAAGCCTTGCAATCAGACTTAAGACAATTTGAGGAAGGACTCACATACTATGAAATTACAGGAAAAAAATTAGCTGAAGAAACATTGTTTCATGCTGTTAAGGCCTTTCAAAATGGGGAAATTAACTTTTTACAGTACACCCAATTATTAGACAATGCTAAGGGAATTGAAACCAATTACCTAACAACCCTTTTTCAATATAACATTACAGTTCTTGAATCAAATTATATAATAAACTAGAAATGAAAAATTTTTATAAAATTCAGATGTTAAAACATCTTGCAGGAATAATTGCCTTGGCTTTTTTTATTTCATTGGCTTCATGCAGCTCTAAAACCGACCAGCCAAGTATTGATGAAATTTCTGCAGATTCAAACACAGAAAATGGTATCGACCTCACAAATAATCAGTTCGAATCCTCTCAAATGAAATTAGGCAAATTGGAAATGAGAGATTTTCATCAAATCGTAAAAGCAAACGGAATGTTTGATGTGCCGCCAGAAAATAAAGCTACCATAAGCACCTATTTTGGAGGAACAGTTAAAAGTATTCATTTGCTTCCGGGTGAGGAAGTTAAAATGGGTCAATTGCTCTTTACCTTAGAAAACCCTGATTATGTGCAACTGCAGCAAGATTACTTAGAGGCAAAGGGAAAACTAGCATTTTTAAAATCTGATTACGAAAGACAAAAAAACCTTTTTAAAGATAATGTTACCTCTCAAAAAAATTACCTTCAAGCAGAGTCAGATTTTATTGTTACTCAGGTAAAGCTTGAGTCGTTGAGTAAAAAACTAAATTTAATGGGCATCAATTCAAACGAGCTTTCAATTGAAAATATTAGAACCATTATAACGATAAACTCTCCAATAAGTGGGTTTGTAACTGCTGTAAACATTACAAAAGGAGCATTTTTAAATCCATCTCAAACAGCTATCTCCATTGTTGATGCAGACCACATGCATTTAGAGCTAAATATTTTTGAAAAAGACTTAACCAAAGTTCGTGTTGGGCAATCTATTCAATTTAGAATACAAGAAGATAGAAGCCAATTGTACAATGCTTATGTTCATTTAGTTAACAAAACCGTTGACCCAGAAAAGAGAATTATTGGAATTCACGGTCATTTATCAGATGAAAATCTTGACTCTAAATTTAAACCAGGAATGTATGTGGAGGCAGATATTTTAACTACCTCAGAATCAAAATTCGCTTTACCGAAAGAAGCTTTGGTTGAGGCAGAAGGGAAGTATTATGTTTTGGTTTTGAGCAATAAATCAGATGAAGGTTTCTCTTTTGAGAAAATGGAAGTTGAAACTGGTTTATCAAACAATGAATTTGTTGAAATATTAAATATTGATGATTTCAAAGAAAATTCTCAATTTCTTATTAAAGGAGCATTTAACTTAATAACAGAATAATTATGAACGATTCACATTTTCACCTTATAGTAAATCATTTACCCATTGTAGGCTTGCTAATTGGCACTCTTGCGCTCCTTGCAGGCTTATTATTAAAAAAAACAGAAGTAAAACTAACAGCCCTAAGCATATTAATTTTTAGCGCAATTACTTCCATTTTTGCTTTTAATTCAGGAGAAGGGGCAGAGGAGGTTGTGGAACATATTTCTGGAATTAGCGAAACATTAATACATACACATGAAGAGTATGCTGAATCATTTTTTACATTAATGTTAATTTTAGGAGGCTTATCATTAATTGGTTTTGTTACCGAAATCAAAAAAATTAAATACTCCAAGTATCTTATGATTTTGGTGTTATTTTTCGCTTTTGCAAGTGGAGTTTTAGCAAAATTTGTCGGAACAAGTGGAGGTGAAATTAGACATACCGAAATAAGAGGCGATTCTAAAATAATACCCTTGGAAATTGAAGATGCAGATTGATGAAAGGGCCTGTTTTTACTTAATTTTTAAAAGTCAAGCATTTTATTATTTATAATGATTACATATTTGTAAAATCAAAAATTTTAAATGCAAAAAGAAAACCCACCTCAAGAGCAACCCAATAATCCACTGCATGGCGTTAAACTGTTAACTGTTTTAGAGGTATTGGAAGCTCATTATGGTTGGGAAAAATTGGCTTTAAAAATTAACATCAACTGCTTTAAAAAAGATCCATCCATAAAATCGAGCCTTAAGTTTTTAAGAAAAACACCTTGGGCAAGAGATAAAGTTGAGCAACTTTATTTGTATGTACAAAAAACAAAAAAAATAAAAGGATTAAACCAATAAGAATTCTCGTTAGTAAACCCCATCAACTTCAAGTGCTTCGTGCATCACTTTTTTAAGAAGTTCTAAATCTATTTCGGGTTGTGTTTCTGTAAAAGTTAAACTAGCAACCATTTTACGGCCTCTACTTTCTAGTAAATGGCCTGTATTTTCTAGTTTTTTGGCTCTTAAAAAAGTAATTTCTAAACCTCCAAATTTAGGTGCGTTGAGGTAACAAATCCATTTATTGCGGGTGTAAAAGGGGATACCATACTTTATGCTAGATTCAATTCCATCAAAAGATTTTAAAAAGCGATGTAAAAAAAGAGCCAACTCACGTTTGGTTGGCTCTAATTTCAAAAAATAATTATCAACTGTTTTTTCCATTATTCGTCATCCGGAATTTTATTAATCTCTTCCTGTAACATTTCTATAATGGCAGTTCTTGTTGCGTTAGATTTATAATTGGCTAATTCGGCTTGCTTTTTCATAAACTTCAGCATGGCTTTTTTCTTAATTTCATAAGCCATAAAAACTGTGTAGTTGTCGCCATTGTAATATTTCTTTTCTCCAATTTTTCGCAAATCAGAAATTTGGGTATTCATTACTTGGCGTGTAATGCTTTCAAATTGTTCCATTACTTCGCTAGCATTTTCGTTTGCAGCTTCGTTTAAATATTGGTCGGCAACTTGGCGCATGGTGGTGTTTACTTGGCCTGCCAACTCGCTTTTGGCATTCATATCAGCTTTACCATAAGCAATATTCTCTTTGCTGCTTTCACCTTTTCCGGTTCCTCTAAAATACCTGCTATTCGATTCGTAAGCATTGCCATCAAATGGCTCTTTTACTTTTTTTCCAAATGGTTTCGATTTACATCCTGCCAAAGCAATAAGCGCTACAAAGGCAAATAAAAATATGTTTTTAGTTTTCATAATAATGTGTTTAAAGGCTAGTCATAAAAATTTGTGCCAAAAATAGTTTTCTTACCTCCATTTTATTTTTACAATGCGTTCATTTTTCTTAATTTCTTTAGGAAGCATTTTTAAAATACTGTCTTGCAAGGCATTAAGTAACATTTTTTTATTGAATGTTTTATGGGTAACCAAACTAACTTCTCTAACCGGTTGTGGGTCTTCAAATTTTTTGGTCCATTTTTTTTCATAATTGAAATCTACACTTAATTCGGGCACTAGGGTATAGCCCAATCCTTTGCGCACCATATTTTTTAAAGTTTCTATTGATCCGCTTTGGTAATAAAAGCCATCATGATCAGTTGCATGTAATTTCCCACAAATATTTAAAGCTTGGTTTCTAAAACAATGTCCTTCTTCTAATAAAAGCAACTCATCGCCATCTAACTGACTCGCAGTAACTGATTTTTTATTCGCCAATTCATGGTCTTCGGGATGGTAAAAACAAAAGGCTCATAAAAAATCGGAATTTCTTTTAGTGAGTTTTCATCTAAAGGCGTAACTACCAAGCCAATATCTAAAGTATCGGTTTTAAGTTCCTTAATAATATCTAATGTTTGTAACTCTCTAATAATAAGCTTAACCTCAGGATAGTGTTTTCTGAAGTAGGGCAAGAATAGTGGCATTAAAAAAGGAGCAAGGGTTGGGATAATTCCTAATCTGAATGTGCCTGCCATTGATTCTTTTTCGTTAGAAACCAAATCTTTTAACTCAGTTACATCTCTTAATATTTCTCTGGCTTTGGCAATTAATTGCTCGCCTGCTTTGGTTGGTGTTAGCGGTTTTTTTGATCGGTTAAATATTTTAATTCCTATTTCATCTTCCAGCTTTTTTACCTGCATCGTAAGTGTTGGTTGCGTTACAAAACATTTCTGTGCCGCTGTTACAAAGTGCCTGTAATTGTCTAATGCAATTACATATTCTAATTGTTGAAGTGTCATAATTATAATTAATGGTGATAAAAGTATATATAATATCAATTTGATTGATAAGGGTAATACTGATACTTTTGAAAAATATTAATAATCAAAAACTATATAAAATGAAAACTATAGAAAATTTAAATAATTTATTGGCTACGTCAGCTGTGTTTTATCAAAATTTAAGAACTTATCATTGGTATGTAAAAGGACCAAAATTTTTCTCATTACACGAAAAGTTTGAAGGCTTGTATGATGAAACAGCCGAAAACGTTGATGAATTTGCTGAGAGAACTTTAATGCTTGATGGCAAACCTTTGCATAGTTTGAGTGAATACTTAGAAAATTCAAGTTTAAAAGAAACTAACCTAACATCTGGCGATATGGAAATGGTTAGGGAAGTTTTAACAGGTTTAGAAACAATTTTAAAGTTAGAAAGAGAAGCTTTAAAAGTAGCAAGTCAAAATGATGATGAAGGAACAGCAGCGCTTTTATCTGATTTAATTGGTAAAAACGAAAAACATATTTGGATGTTTAAAGCCTTTTTATCGTAAGCGAAATACTTAAGATTTTTAAGCCCTTTCAACATTGTTGAAGGGGCTTTTTATTGCAACAAATCATCAACAATTTGCATGGTATGTATGGTTTCAATTTTTTCGGTTGCTGTTCTCATAATTTTTCGAATTTCATTTGCTTCAGGCGGAAGTTTATCTCCTGAGTTTTCCCAAGTTTCTTTGTTTGGCCATTGGGCATAAGCTATATAAACCAAATTACTTTCTTTATGCAATCTAGAACCTAATCCACCCTCATATTTGGCTATTAATTTGGTTAATTGATGCCAAGCTTTTTCAAATGTTTGTTGAAAGCCTGGTTTGGTTTCCATTTTATAAATAACTGCAAACATTTTTAAGCACAATTTACTCAAAAAGTATGAGCAACTTTGTAGGGTGAAAAATTTAAAGGAGGATTTGGTTTTTGCATGTCAAGAAAAGTTGAAAAACCAACTCAATTTTTTGCAAGAGCAACTGTTGGAACTAAAAAATGCAAACTCTGGCGAAACAAAAAGCACAGCAGGTGATAAGCACGAAACCGGCAGGGCCATGATTCATTTGGAGCAAGAAAAATTATACAGTCAGCTTGGAGTTGCTCAAAAGCAAGATTCTTTTTTTAATTCGATTGACTTTAAACCTAAAAGCAGTATTTCGATTGGCAGCCTTGTAAAAACCAACTCAGGTTTTTATTTAATTGCAGCAAGCTTAGGAATTATTCAAGCGCAGGGGCAAACAGTTTTTGTAGTTTCTGCCGTTGCACCAATTGGACAATTATTACTTAATAAAACAATTGGAGATGAGGTTTTATTTAATGGTAAAACCATAAAAATTTTAGAAATTTTATAGAATGTCAAAGTATAGAGTTTTAACTGCAGATGAGCTGCATGTTTTGAAGAAAGAGTTTATAGATTTTTTGGTTGTAAACGGAATTACAGCTACAGATTGGGAGAAAATAAAAGTTGACAACCCTGAAAAGGCAACCAAAACCATTGAGCTTTTTAGTGATGTGGTTGTAGAAGGAAGTTTGAGGAAAATTAAATATCTAAAAAAGGTAGAGGCTAACAATATGTATTTTTTTAAGTACGATGAAAAACAAGCCCATTTAGTTTTTGTGGAATCGAAAGATGGAAAAAGCCTGGTAAAAAAAACAACTAAAAACTATACTGAAAATAGGGAAGAGGAGATTTTTAAAATGTTAAACTCTGGCTGTCAAATAGACGAACAAAAGCTTTTCGAGCAGTTTTAAACATCTTTCATACTCAATTGAATCCTTTTTCTAGATTCATCTACTTCAACCACTTTCACCTGCACTTCTTGGCCTAATTTCACAACCTCGTTTGGGTCTGAAACAAAACGATTGGCCAACTGAGAAATATGCACCAAACCATCTTGTTTTACGCCCAAGTCTACAAAAGCACCAAACTTGGTTATGTTGCTTACAATGCCAGTTATGGTCATTCCTACTTTTAGGTCTCCAATGGTTCTAATGTTTTTGTCAAACGAAAACTGCTTTGTTTTCCCTCTTGGGTCTCTTCCTGGTTTTTGCAACTCAGCCAACATATCTTTTAAAGTAAGTAAACCAACATCTTTCGAGACATATTTGGCCAATTCAATTTTTGAAATTGCTTCTTTATTACCTACAATTTTCTCCAATTCAATGCCAATATCGTTAACCATTTTTTTAGCCAAACTATATCTTTCAGGGTGAATTGCGCTATTGTCTAGTGGGTTTTTACTATTTGGAATCCTCAAAAAACCTGATGCTTGCTCAAAAGCCTTTTCACCTAAACCTTTGACTTTTAGCAATTCTTTTCGGTTTTTAAAAGCTCCATTTTCATTTCGGTATTCTATAATATTTTCGGCCAATTTCGGACCAATTCCCGAAACATAAGCCAACAAATGTTTGCTTGCTGTATTTAAGTGAACTCCTACTTTATTCACGCAACTTTCTACAACGCGGTCTAAGCTTTCTTTTAATTGTGTTTGATTTACATCATGCTGATATTGTCCAACTCCAATCGATTTTGGGTCAATTTTCACCAACTCTGCCAAAGGGTCCATCAGCCTTCTGCCAATAGAAACCGCTCCTCTTACAGTAACATCATATTGAGGAAATTCCTCTCTTGCCACTTTTGAGGCTGAATAAATAGAAGCTCCCGCTTCATTCACAACATAGGCTTCCATATCCGCATCAAACTTAATGTTGAATCTTATGAAGTCTTCGGTTTCTCTGCCTGCAGTGCCGTTGCCAATTGCAATGGCTTGAATTTTATAAGCGCTTGCCAATTGCCTTATTTTAGAGGCAGCTTTATTGGTTTGATTTTGAGGTGGGTGCGGATAAATGTTTTCGTTATGCAGCAGTTTTCCATTCTCATCAAGACAAACAACTTTGCAACCTGACCTAAATCCTGGGTCAATGGCCAAAGTTCTTTTTGTGCCTAATGGAGGAGCTAGTAAAAGCTGACGTAGATTTTCTGCAAAAACTACAATGGCGCTTTCATCTGCTTTTTCCTTTAATTCGTTTTTAAACTCAGTTTCTAAAGATGGTTGCAAAAGTCTTTTGTAACTGTCTTTTATAGCTTCTTCAATAAATGGAGTGGAAGCATTTTTGCCTTTTATAATGGCATCTTCAACTTTTTCTATTGCTTTTTCTTTGGATGGCTGAATTTTAAGTCTGATTATTTTTTGTTGTTCGGCCCTAAAAATGGCTAAAATTCTATGACTTGGAATTTTTTTAATGGGTTCAGAAAAAGTGAAATAATCTTTAAACTTTTCCCCTTCTTCCTCTTTGCCTTTTACCAATTTGGTTTCAATTTGAGCCTCGGTTTTGAATAAATACCGCAAACCATTTCTAACATATTGTCTTTCGTTAACCCATTCTGCTATAATATGTTGCGCTCCTTCTATGGCTTCTTCAACCGATTCTACTTTTTTCAAAAACTTATTGGCATAGGCCAAAACATCAGTTAAGTTTTGAGCCATAATAGATGCAGCTAAAGGCTCTAAACCTTTTTCTTTTGCAAGGTCGCCTTTGGTTTTTTTACGGGGTTTGTAGGGAAGGTATAAATCTTCTAAGGTTTTTGAATCCCAAGTTTCTTCAATTGCTTTTTGCAGTTCAGGGGTTAATTTTCCAGTCTCTTTAATGGTTTCTAAAATGAGTTCTTTCCTTTTTGATAGCTCAACTATTTTTTGGTGTTGAAGGCTAATTTTTTCAATCTCAGTTTCATCTAAATTTCCTGTTGCTTCCTTTCTGTACCTGGATATAAAAGGAATTGTTGCACCGCTATTCAAGAGTTCAATAACGCTTTTACATTGATTTTTTGAAATTTGTGTTAGGTTGGCTAAAAGGTCAATTATTTTATTTTCATCCATATATAGTGAGCATCATCATTTTAAGTCTTCAATCTTAACCTATTTTTGAAAACAAAAAGCTATGAATCCGAAAGTATTTTGGGGAGTTATAATCGTTTTTATTGGGTTATACATGATTTTCAATGGGTTATTCAAATTCAATTTCCCAGTTTTTAAAATTATTTTATCAATTGTAATAATCTATTTTGGTTTTAAACTGCTTTTCGGAAGTTTTGGCAAAACCAACTTTGATAAACCTGGCGAATACAATGCTGTTTTTTCAAGTCGAAATTTTAATATTCCAAATATCGGAGAAGACAGTGAGTTTAATGTTGTTTTTGGCAACAGTACCATTGATTTGCGCAATGCTGGTTTCAATGCACCAAATATTGATTTAGAGGTAAATTCAGTTTTTGGAAATACTACTTTGTTGTTGCCAAAAAATGTGGATTGTAAAATAAAAGAAAGCGCTGTTTTTGGCACTGCAATTACACCAGATGGCAGTATGGCATCTTTTGGAGATACCAAATACAACTCAGACAACAACCAAAGCACCAAATTAAATATTGAGGCAAATGCCGTTTTTGGTAGGGTAGAAGTTATTCAGTAAATCTTAATATTTATCATTATGTACACCAACAGCCCTGCCTGATGGGTCGTTCATGTTTTTAAATGCAGCATCCCATTCAAGTGCAATTGGAGTAGAGCAAGCAACAGATGGAACTGAAGGTACAGTTAAAGCAGCAGTTTTTGAAGGAAAATGCTCTTCAAAAATCCCTCTATATAAAAACTCTTCTTTGTTCCTAGGAGTTTGCTCAGGAAATTTAAAATGAGCATTTTCTAATTGTTCATCGCTTACTTGTTGGTTTGCAACCTCTTTTAATGCATCAATCCAACTATATCCAACTCCATCGCTAAATTGTTCTTTTTGTCTCCAGACAACACTTTCAGGTAAGCATTTTTCGAATGCTTTTCTTAAAACCCATTTTTCCATTTTCTTTGAGGTGATCATTTTATCCTCAGGATTTATTCTCATGGCAACATCCATAAACTCTTTGTCTAAAAATGGAACACGCCCTTCAATTCCCCAAGAGGCAAGAGATTTGTTGGCTCTTAGACAATCATATTGGTGCAATTTAAAAAGCTTTCTTACTGTTTCTTCATGAAACTCTTTTGCATTTGGAGCTTTGTGGAAATACAAATAACCACCAAAAAGCTCATCGGCTCCTTCACCAGATAATACCATTTTAATACCCATTGCCTTAATAGCTCTTGCCATCAAATACATTGGAGTTGAGGCTCTAATTGTTGTTACATCGTAGGTTTCTAAATGGTAAATCACATCTCTAATAGCATCCAAACCTTCTTGAATTGTAAAAATAATTTCGTGATGTACCGAACCAATATGTTTGGCTACTTTTTTGGCGGCAGCTAAATCTGGAGACCCATTTAAACCAATGGCAAAGGAGTGCAATTGTGGATACCAAGCTTGCTTCTCGTCGTTATCTTCAATTCTTCTTTGGGAGTATAATTTGGCTAAAGCAGAAGTAACTGAAGAGTCTAATCCACCTGAAAGTAAAACGCCGTAAGGCACATCACTCATTAATTGCCTTTTTACCGCAGCAGATAATGCATTGTGTAAGTCGTTAATATTGGTTGGGTTATTTTTTACATTTTCATAATCTTCCCAATCTCTTGAATACCATTTTACAGGCTCTGCAGTATTGTTGGTAAGGTAATGTCCGGGAGGAAATAGCTCAATTTTGGTGCAAACTCCTTCCAATGCTTTTAACTCTGAGGCTACATAAAAACTTCCATTTGCATCCCATCCCATGTAAAGTGGAATAATTCCCATATGATCTCTAGCAATAAGGTAATTGTCGTTTTCAATATCGTATAAGGCAAATCCGAAAATTCCATTTAAATCGTCCAGAAAGTCAACACCTTTTTCTTGGTAAAGAGCTAAAATAATTTCGCAATCAGATTGTGTTAGAAAATTGTATTCTTTGGTAAGTTTAGCCTTGAGTTCTTTATGATTATAAATTTCTCCATTTGCAGCCAAAACCAAATTTTTATTGGCACTAAATAAAGGTTGTTTGCCTGAAGTTGGGTCAACAATAGCTAATCTTTCATGGGAAAGAATTGCTTTTTCGCAATCAAATATTCCACTCCAATCGGGGCCACGGTGCCTAATTTTTTTAGACATTTCTAAAATTTGAGGTCTTAAAACTTCTTGACTTTCCTTCAATTCAAAAACACAAACAATTCCGCACATTTCTATAAACTTTTTAGATTATCAAATTTAATTTTTAAAGAATCTGAGCGATTTATTTATCCCACTATTTTACGATGAAAACCTCTTTTCTTTTTTAAGAATAAAAAACAATATGAAATTTGGCAGGTTATTTTTGCAGCCCGAAAAAATTAATAATGAAACAAGTAATTTTTGCCTTAACATTTTCATTACTAAGCATTTCAATTTTTGCTCAAATATCAATAAAAGGATATGTTTACAACGGAAATAACAAAAATCCTTTAATTGGAGCCAATGTTGTTGTTAGACAAACTGAAGTTGGCACTACAACCAACAATGAAGGCTATTTTGAAATAAAAGACTTAAAACCTTCACTTTATACACTTGAAGTGTCCTATACAGGTTTTAAAAAGCAAGTAATTCATCAATTGCAAGTAAATACAATTTCTCCTATTGTTTTAGAGGTAAAGCTAGAAGAGCAGGTAAGTGAGCTTGAAGGAGTGGAAATAAAATCTGAAGCTTTCAAAAAAACAATGGAAAGCCCTTTGGCCTTAAAAAACATCAATCGAGTTGAAATTCAAGCGATTCCGGGTGCAGTTATGGATGTATCAAAAGCAATACAATCTTTGCCTGGTGTTTTACCAAGAGTTTCTTTTGGTTACGGAATTATTGTTAGGGGCGGGGCTTCAAACGAAAATCGTTTCTTTTTAGATGGAAT
>Ga0222664_1000353_pt1 | contig 30303 bp, 26 predicted proteins | sample AntAcemetagen604_FD_181147 | JGI IMG/M metagenome (GOLD analysis project Ga0222664, IMG submission 181147) | Saline water microbial communities from Ace Lake, Antarctica - #604 | ecosystem: Environmental > Aquatic > Non-marine Saline and Alkaline > Saline | place: Antarctica: Ace Lake... | reverse complement strand
AGAAAGTTTTTGACCACGTGGAATCCAATCTAGCACCTGGTGGAATTTTTGTTGGTTCTATCAACACTAGCAAAGATGAGCGAACATTAGAAAATGGAGAAGTTATTGTGCTGCATCAATCCTTATCCACAAAAGAGGAATGGTTAAGTAAAATTCTAAAAGAACGGAATGTAGTTCCTTACCCATTCAAAAATGCGGTACGTGTTTCTAATAAATCGTTCAATATTTGCCTTAGGAAAAATGATGAATAAAAAAATCAAATTAGGGTTTGTGAAGTTTGGTGGCATGGCAGCTGGCGGAACAGAGAAATTCCTACAAAACATTGCCATGAATTTGCCTAGTGACAAGTTTGAAGTAACGTACTTCTATTGTGATGCAGCTTCTTATGTTGGGTCTGATTGGAAGCACCCTGATACAGACGAAAATCGCTTACGCCTAATGGAGGACAGCACTGTAATCCTCAAGAAGTTTAATGTGGCAGCTAAAAATGTAACCGTTCCAACACATGATTGGCTAGAGACAGATTTCTTTGACCACTTTGACGAGAGTGAATACGACATTGTCGTTTCAGGTCGAGCTGGACATCCCGAGTATCCATTCACACAGATACGTTCAACGCCAATTGTTGATACTATTCACCTAACAGGACTCGTGGATAAACAGGAAAATATTGCTGCTGTTGTGCACGTAAGTGAATGGAACAAACAAGCGTGGGTGAAGGCAGGCGGCAACGAGCAACTTGCTGAAGTAATTTACCTTCCAATAGTCTTGCCCACTGAGTTGCCTGAGATGGACTTCCGAAGCGACCTTGGGCTGGAGGGGAAATTTATTTTTGGTATGCACCAGCGACCCGATGATGGAATTTACAGTCATATACCACTTGCCGCTTACATGCAAATCCAGACTGATAACACTGCCTTCGTCCTGCTAGGAGGTTCTCAGAAATACAATCAGCAGGCGGAACTACTTGGGCTCAAAAACTTCCATCAACTTGAGCCTACGGGTGACATGGGTAAAGTATGCCGCTTCCTGGAAGCCTTAGATGTGTACACACATGGTCGAGCCGATGGAGAAAACAACTCGCAAAGCATTGCTGAGGCAATGAGTTTTGGAAAGCCGATAGTTAGCCACCTCGCTCGTGCAAATGGGCACGTCGAAACAATAGGGAATGCAGGCATCGTAGTCAACAGTGTTGAAGATTATGCTGAGCAAATGAAAAACTTGATGATTGATGAAGACTACAGGACATCAAAAGGCAGCAATGCTTTGAGACGGTTTGAAACGAGTTACAATCTTGAGACTAACATTCAACGGTTTACTGAGTTGTTTGAGCGGGTCTACAGTAAAAGCCGCACGTTCGTTGCCGACGATGTCTGGTTGAACGAGTGGATGGACGAGAAAGATGGCTAAGATTAGAATTAGGAAAGCGATGGTCCTCGGCGGCGAAGGCCAAATTGGTAGGCCTCTTTGCAAACATCTTGAACATCAGGGGATCGAAGTCTACAACGTGGATCTTCTTCATGGTCCACAAGAAGATCTGAGGTTGCCAGAAAGTGCCGACCCAGCAATCGAACGCTGGTTATGCGACACTGACTTTGTGTTTTTCCTTGCTTACGATATCGGCGGCGCCAAGTTTTTAAAGGCCGAGCAAGGCAAGTTCCAGTTCCTTGCCAACAATACCGAAATTATGTCAAACACGTTTTCACTGTTGAAAAGATATGATAAACCCTTTATTTTTGCGTCGTCTGTTATGGCTGAAATGCCATGGTCAACTTATGGGAATTTAAAGAGATTGGGGGAACACTTCACTCAATCTTTGGGTGGAATTACAACCCGATTTTGGAATGTTTACGGCCCAGAACATGATGAGGTAAAGTCACATGTAATTACAGATTTCATTCACAAGGCCCGCAACACTGGCAATGTCGATATGATGACAGATGGTACAGAAGTTAGACAGTTTTTGTATACGGATGATTGCTCACGTATACTCCACACCCTTGCAGTAAATTTTGAAGAGGCTCAGAAACATCAAACATTTGATGTCTCAACACACAAGTGGACTTCGATTTCGGAGATTGCTAATATCGTTGCCAGACACTATGGCGCTAAGATAACCTCGGGTTCTACAAAGGATACTGTGCAAAACGATTCGCAAATTCAGCCAGACGTGAATCCATTGAACAAGTTCTGGAATCATACAAATGCTATCTCGGTGCAGGAGGGCATCACCAAAATGATCGAACATTATGAAGCGGCAGCTAAATGACTAAAGTTGTTCTATTTGATCTTGATGGTGTTCTGGTAGATGCTTGTGACTGGCACTATGCAGCTCTCAACAAGGCCCTAATGGAAATATGTGGATTTGGAATTGGTCGTGAAGAGCACGACAGTACGTTCAATGGCTTGCCCACTAAGCAGAAACTGCTCATGCTACAGTTGCAAGGTAGGATGAAGAGCGAAGATTTCGATGCGGTATGGGCAGCTAAGCAAGACCAAACATTTAAGACGATTAAAGAGGCCACTGTCCAAGACCGAACCAAATTGGAGCTTATCGAAGCTCTTGCTTGCAAAGGTATACGCTCTGCTTGTGTCACCAACAGCATTCGCAAATCAGCCGAAATGATGCTGGACAAAATTCAAGTCACTGACAGTTTAGAATTCATCATAGCAAACGAAGACGTTGACAATGCAAAGCCAGCACCTGATGGGTACAATAAAGCCATGGCTAAATTAGGAGTCACGCCTGATAGGACTGTTATTGTAGAAGATTCAGACAAGGGGTACGCTGCTGCGCTAGCAAGTGGCTGCAAGGACGTGCGTAAGGTGAAAAACGCAACTCAAGTAAACCTAGAGCTATTCAAAGATATCTTATGAACAAAAAACCCAAGACAAACCTGGTGATTCCCATGGCTGGTCGTGGCAGCCGATTTATTGAAGCAGGTTGGGCCACGCCTAAGCCATTCATTCAATTTGGAAATGGGAAAAGATTAATCGAGGTTGTAACTGAAAATGTTACTCCAAAAAGGGGCTTCCACGATGTGCGGTACTTGGCACTTTCAGAACATGTCGATGACCTTCAATACAAAGATGTTTTACCAGAAGAAAAAATCTATAGAGTGGAGCAGGTGACAGAGGGTGCTGCTTGCACGGTGCTGCTCGTTGAAGATTTTATTAACAACGATAACCCGTTGCTTCTGGCCAACTCAGACCAGTATGTTATCCAAAATATGAAGAAAAAAGTTAAGATGTTTTCTATCGACGACTTCATTAAAGATGCCCTTGGTCGTGGTTTGGATGGTTCAATTGTGACATTCACTGCTTCAGAACCCAAATGGAGTTTCGCTAAACTATCGGGAGAGACTGGGTTAGTAACTGAAGTTGCTGAAAAGCAGCCTATATCTGATATAGCAACTGTTGGTATTTATTGGTTTCGGCACGGTTCAGATTTTGTCAAATATGCAAAACAGATGATTGATAAGGATATAAGAGTTAATGGTGAATTTTATGTGTGTCCAGTGTTCAACGAGGCCATTGGTGATGGCAAAAAAATTGGTATATACCATGTAAACGAGATGCTTGGATTCGGCACTCCAGAAGATTTAGCAGCCAATGCTTGGCTTTTTAATGTTTGAACGCATCTGAAAATGAAAAACTAAATGAAAAACTATTTGATAATCGACCCAACCAGTTGTATGCCTTCACTGTATTTTGTTCTTACGCACGGTACAGATGTTGTGTCCTACTACCACAACTCAAAAAAGACTACTTGGCCTCACGGACCCTATACCAAGGGGGAATTTAATCCCATGTACGGATTTACAGCGAAGTGCCTGGAAACTGTGTCTGACCGTGAAGAAATCTCAAGCGAAACTTGGGATGTGGCATTTGTCATTTTCCCTCTGTGTACTGCGTTCCCTAGGAATTACCAAGGTGCACGTGATTACTTGGTAAACCTGGTCCGTGACATAAGAGAAAAAAGCACAATTAAAAAGCTTGTATTTATTGACAACTCTGATGAACCACTTGACAGTACAAACGCTCTCAGTGAGTTTGACTTAGGATTAGACGTGGTCTTAAAAAGAGAATATAATTCACAGGTAGAAAATTACACAGACTTGTTTGTTCCGTTTCCTTATGTTGCTTTAGGTTACAAAGACCCGCTTTGGCTGCTAAACGAAAAAAAGTGGTTTAAGCCTACGGAAGAAAAGTTAGACCGAGTGTATTACGCTGGCTCTAGTGTGAGAGCAGACGACCCAATCAACCGTAATTACCACAACAGAAAGAAGTTGCTTCAAGACTGTGCGGAAATACTGACAACCGACAAGGCAGTGTCTGGTAGGCAGTATGCGAATGACAAATACATGGATGAACTGGCCACGTCCAGGTTTTGTATGTACCCAAGAGGGTGTGCAAAACTAACAAGGAGGTTGTTCGAAATTCTTTCTGTGGGTTCATTGGCGCTTATTCAGAATAACGGCATTGTTATGAATTTTGTCGGGAATGGGTTTGCACGTGAAGTTCACTTCGATCTTCCGAGTGAACTGCGCCTAAAAGTGACGGCGCTTCGTAATGATCCATCCTTGTATGATTACTGTATGTTAGAGCAGGACAGAGTATGTGAAGAAAATTATACTTACGATGCTATCAGGAAATATATTTTGAGGTATGTTGAATGAGTAAAACAGATATTAATAATGCAATTCCTGAAACAAATATTGATGTTTTCACAGCCTACAACAACTTAATGTTCTCGGGTGATCTGAGAGTGATGTCAAAAATGTTGAAAAGAACGGAGTTCTTTTTGCAAACAAAAAACTTGCCTGGTGACATTTTGGAATTCGGTGTTTTTAAAGGAGCTTCAATGGCCTTGTGGTTAACTCTCAAACAGGTCTACACCCCAAACTCACAGTCGAAAGTAATTGGGTTCGACTTTTTCGGAAAGCAGCAAACGCTGAATGTGCTTGACGGTGAGGACAAGGAGTGTATGAAGGCAGTTCTTTCCCGTGCTTCTACGGAGGAAATAAGCTTACCAGCCGTGACCAGCAAGCTCGAATCAATGTCATGCAACGTCAAAGAGAAAAAAGACTTTATTTTGGTTCAAGGAAATGCAAGCGAAACATCATTGCAAATGCGAACTAGGAACCCAGGGTTGAAAATCAAGCTTTTATATATGGACCTAGATTTACAGAAGCCAACTTATGATGTCCTGATGAATTTGTGGGACAACGTTATGGTGGGGGGTATCATTGTTTTTGATGAGTATGCATTTCACTGTTGGTCAGAAAGTGCAGGCGTCGATCAGTTCCTCAAGGAAAAAAAAGTAAAAGAACAACTTCAAACAACTGGTGTCTTGCCACCCACAGCCTATATAGTCAAATCAGGATATTGAACCTGTGCTAATTGTTGGACGGTGAATACATGTTTTTAATTGCACATAGAGGGAACAGGGTTGGAAGAGTTACTGAATGCGAAAACAACCCTAAATATGTGATGGAGGCTCTAGCAGAGGGTTTTGATGCAGAAATTGACGTATGGTGGCGAGCTGGTAGCTTTTGGTTGGGTCACGACAACCCTCAATATAAGATTACAATGGAATTTCTTACAGTGCAAAGTCTTTGGTGCCATGCGAAGAACTTAGATGCCGTTGAGCAACTGGCAAACCAGCAAAGTATTCACTGGTTCTGGCATGAGGCAGATAAAGTAACGATCACCAGTAAAGGTTACATCTGGACATTACCAGGAGTTAGTGTTCCACGTTCCATTGTGAACCAACCAAGCGATATCATCAGGTCGTTCGAAACAAACCCATTGGGTATCTGTGCAGATGATTTTAAATCTTTGATACGAAAGCAGGAAAATAAATGAAAAAAATTAACATAGCAAATTTTTGTGCAGGAGGTAGTCGATAATGGTCCAAATATGCCGTTAGACGCCCCGCACTACTCAATTATAAAAAAGCAACAGGAACCTTTCGAACACTTGAAAGACCAGCCTGCGGGTGCTGGCCTTTATTACAGCTTTTTGTATAATGTTGTCAACAAACTTAAACCTAAAAATATCGTGGAATTAGGAAATAGGGAGGGCAGCTCTACAATTTCAATTGCCGCAGGCATGGATGAGTCACAAACGCTATACACGGTGGGCATCAAGAAAAATCTCCACCGTGTCCCACCTTTCGTTTTGGAGCAGGATAACATCCATACCATCTTTGGTTCAAGTATAGATCCTGGTGTTGTCAACAGTCTGCCAGACAACATTGACTTTTTATTCATTGATACTTTGCACGAATATTCGCATCTCAAGCTGGAATGGGTTTACTACCAAAAGAAATTGAGCGACGGGGCTATTGTCGCTTGTGACGACATAAATTGGACAGGAATGGAAAAATTTATCGACGACATTAAGCATTATGATCACATAAATGAGCCTAAACTGCATGGTAGTGGCTTCCTAGTATTCCAGTACGTTAAAGGGCTGTAGGCACAGGAAAATGCCATGAGAAAAGATTTACTTGTTACAGGCGGTACTGGCATGGTGGGGAGAGCTGTCGAGCGCAATTTGCCAGATGGAACTCAGGCTGTTTTCATCAGCTCAAAACAGTTTGATCTGCGTAAGAAGGCGGATGCTCGCAATATGATGCGGACATACAAGCCAAAGGCAGTTATTCATCTGGCAGCTCGTGTTGGTGGAGTCAAAGCGAATACAGAATTTGTCGCTGACTTCTTCAATGAGAATATTCTGATTAACACAAACGTGTTGATGGCTGCTCATGCTCTTGATGTAAACAACGTCGTTTCTTTGTTGAGTACCTGTGTGTACCCAGATAGCAAATGGGTCAATTACCCATTGTCCGAAGACCAACTCCACCACGGTCCACCACATGAATCAAATTTTGGCTATGCCTATGCCAAACGAATGGTGGAGGTGCAATCGAGAGCGTTTCGTCAGCAGTATAAGAGAAATTTCACTACAGCTATCCCAAACAACATCTATGGAGAGGAAGATAATTTTGACCTGGAAGACAGCCACGTCCTTCCTGCGATCATCCGCAAGATCTACGAGGCGAAACACCTGAAGAAAACTCCGACATTTTGGGGAAATGGTCAGGCTCTTCGTGAGTTTACTTTGGCTGACGACATCGCTGTGTGTCTCCTAAAAATGACAGGTGAGTTTGGCTGTGATGTTTATGACAGCGTTGTACCCTGTAACATTGGAACAGACGAAGAGGTCTCAATAAAACATGCAGTCGACCTTGTAGCCCAAATTATGGAATACAAAGGGCCAATTTGTTGGGATGAGACTAAGCCATCTGGGCAACACAGGAAACCAAGTCAAGGAAGTCGAATTCCCCACAAATACACTTCTCTCAAGGATGGGCTGAAGCAAACGTGTGATTGGTTTGAGGCTGCTTATCCTTTAGTTAGGGGTATTTAGTTGTCTTTAAACAGGCATCAGCTCCAAGAATCATAATACATGCACCCCCTGAGGAGAAAAACTACAGTTCAGGGTGTAAATGGCTATAAAACCATATAATGAACGAGTTGCTCTAATAACTGGAGTAACGGGACAGGACGGGAGCTATCTTGCTGAGCTGCTGCTTGACAAGGGCTACAAAAAAGTAGTTGGCCTAAGACGTCGTACTTCCACTTTCAATACTGAGAGAGTGGAGCATATTTTTAATAATCCAAGGTTCACAATGGAATGGGGTAACATGATTGACTCCCATTCGCTTTGGCGTGTATGCTATAAATGGCAGCCAGATGAGGTCTACAACCTCGCAGCTCAGTCACACGTCAAGGTTTCTTTTGACGTACCTGAGGAGACCTTGGACGTCGTCGCTAAAGGGACCCTCAAGCTTTTGAACGTCTGTAAAGAAATTCTGCCAGAAACACGTATTTACCAGGCTTCGTCCTCTGAAATGTTCGGGGACAATACTCAGGTTCCACAAAGCGAGACAACTAGGATGACACCTGCGTCCCCCTATGCCTGTGCAAAGCTTTATGCACACAACCTGTGTCGGAACTACCGAGAAGCATATGGCATGCACATATCGTCGGGCATACTTTTTAATCACGAAAGTGAGCGTCGTGGAGAAACGTTTGTTACACGCAAGATTACACAGGCAGCTGCCAGAATCAAACTTGGCAAGCAGGAAATTCTAGAACTGGGAAACTTAGACGCAAAGCGAGATTGGGGTCATGCAAAAGACTTCATACAAGGGATGTGGCTAATGCTCCAGCAAGACAAGCCAGATGATTATGTCCTCGCTACTGGTGAGACACATACGGTTCGTGAATTCCTTGAAGAGGTCTTTGAACAAGCAGGTTTGGATATAGGCCAACACGTACGAATTAACCCACGTTATTTCCGTCCACATGAGGTCCCACTTCTTTTGGGTGACCCTACCAAAGCAAAAAAGAACCTCGGATGGGAGCCAAAAATAAAATTTAAAGACCTGGCTAGGTTAATGTATGAATCAGATTTTGACAAGGAACTAGGACTATGACGTTTGAACCACAAACAGATGAGTTGCAGCTTGAAACTTTCAAGCGACTAAGTGAGGGTTTCACCGACACCCTTTCAGTGCTCAAGCATGGTGAAGTTGAAAAAACAGATAAGAAGCAAGTAAAAGAGGAGTGGGAGGAAATTATTGCCAAGCTGTACAGTTTGTACACTACCAAAGAACTTCGAAGTGATTTTCTGCACAACTCTGTTATAACGCACGCATTGTTTATGAATAGCCAGGGAGACTTAATGGCGCATCAAATTGAACTTTGCAAACAGCAATTCTCTATTGATGAGTTAAAGGACACCCTGAAGGAGAGTCCAGTTGGAAAACCGCCGAAGGCAATGACCTGGGAGTTTGACACAACCCATAATTCGATACACCATCTTTACCATATGTCTCGATACAAGCGCAGGACCAAAAAAACCCCCGCAGCAGCCTCAAGAGTAATTGAGTGGGGCGGTGGGTATGGTAACTTCTGCAAGCTTGTTTGCAAGCTGCCAAATTCTCAACTAAAGACATACACCATTATTGACCTGCCAGAAATATCTGCCTTACAGTGGATCTACCTTTCCTCGGTTTTTGGTGAAGATAAGGTAAACATTGTAGCAGGAAGCAACAAGGTTGAAGAAGGTAAGATTAACCTGGTCTCAATCCCTAATCTAGACAAGGTGGACTCGGGCTACAACTTGTTTGTTTCTACCTGGGCACTTTCAGAAAGCCCAGTTGAAATGCATCAGTTCGTAGAAGGAAAAAACTGGTTTAATGCTGACTCAATGCTTATGGCTATTCATCAATGCGGCGACCACATTCCTTTTATGAAAGAATCAACAAATGTTGGACTTCTGGCAAAGAAGTTCGGAGCTAAAATCGAAGATGTGCAGGTAATACCTGGCAAAAACTACTACATTTTCAAATGACTTGATGTACAAAGCCAAGCAAACCAAAGACAATACAAGTAACATAAGGACGTCAAAGTAGACATGACTGAATCACTATTAGAAGTTGATAACGAATTATTGGGCGATGACTTGTTCATCAAACCACAGAAGAAAAGGAAGATTCTTTTCTTGTCTGACCATCCATTAGCCCCATCTGGGGTTGGTGTACAAGCAAGATTTCTGATCGAAGGGCTTGTTAAGACAGGGCGGTATTCGTTCCGCTGCCTTGGTGGTGCTATCAAACACCAGGATTATCGAACTATCAAAGTCAATGACGATTTTGTTGTGAAACCAGTTGATGGTTTTGGTTCGGCTGAGATGATTCGGCAGCTTATTATCACAGAGAAGCCAGATGCTCTCATGATTTTCACAGACCCACGCCAGTTTATATGGCTCTGGGAGATTGAAGACGAGATTCATCAGGTGTGCCCGATTACCTATTGGCATGTCTGGGACAATGACCCATACCCAGCTTACAACAAAACTTGGTATGACTCAACCGATCTAATCAACTGCCTGTCATACAAGACTTACGAGCTTGTGAAGCCGAACCACCCAGAGAAAACTCACTATATCCCGCATGCATTCCCGAAGCACATCTTTTTCGAGATGCCCAAGCAGGAACGTGATCATCTGATGGTTCAGAACTTTGGCCCCCGAGCCAACTGGTTCAAGGCCCTTTGGGTTAACCGCAATGCCACTCGAAAACTCCCAGCAGATGTGCTCGCCTCCTGGGGCTTGTTCCTTGACAAGCTTGAGAAGAAGCACGGACATCGCAATGCATTGATGATTATGCATACAGATCCCAAGGACCCAGAAGGCCCAGACCTTCTTGCAGTAGCCGAGCAACTAGGGTTGTCAGACAATGTGTGGTTTTCAACCGAGAAGCTACAGTTTGATAAGATGAATATCCTGCACAACCTGGCTGACACCACAGTCAATGTCTCCAAGAATGAAGGTTTTGGACTTTCTACCCTTATCTCCATGCAAGTCGGCAAGCCAGTAATTGCTTTGAAGACAGGCGGGGAAATAAGCAAGGTGGTAGACTACCGAGACGGTTCAACACATGGCGTAGCAATCGAACCATGTAAGCGAGCCCTGGTAGGGTCTCAACTAGTTCCATATATTTATGAAGATTATGCGAGCCAGGAAGATGTCGCCAACGCCTTTCTAACTGTACATGACTACACACCTGAGGAGAAAGAACAACTCCGTAAGAAGTGTCTTGACTATGTTGATCTTGAGTTTACTCATGACAACATTGTAAAGAAGTGGGACAAGACTCTCACGGAATGCATCGATAACTTCAAGAAGAATGGACCTGAGTCACGTTGGGAACTGATGAGCCTAACCACGACACTTGAAGTTCCAGCTGATCGCAGTCCTGACACGCTGGAGAAGAAGAAGAAGACGCACGAAAACAAAGAAGCAGCGAAGCTACAGCAGTTTTTGGACAACCAGCAACCAGCGGTGTCACAAGGTGCAAAGAAGGTTCGCAAACCAGGTTCCAGCAACAAAACCACAAAGAGGAAGCCAAAGGCTTCTAGTAAAAGGAGGAAGAAATGAGCAAAAAACGTAAGATCGAATCGGCTGAGTTGCTACCTGTGTCAGATTCAGGCAGTGACAACCTCCTGCTAGGCCAGAAAAAGAAGAGAGTGATTCTTCGTGCCCCTGTGTTAACACAGTCGGGATATGGAGTACATTCAAGACAGGTTGCTCGATGGCTTTTCAATCAGTTGGATTCCAGGGATGACCTTGAGGTTCACATTGAACCGCTGAACTGGGGTGCTACACCATGGATAGTTAATGTTGAAGCCTATAACGGACTTATCGGACGTATGGTACAGCATGCACAACAGGCTGACCACTATGACGTCTCCCTTCAGTTGCAACTCCCAAATGAGTGGAACCCATTCCTTGCTGATTACAACGTCGGCCTAACGGCAGCAGTTGAGACTGACAGGTGCAATCCTTCATGGGTTGGAAACGTCAATCAAATGGACTTGGTGATTGTGCCTTCCGAATTTGTGAAAAGAACCATAATGAACTCGGGCGAAGTTACGACCAAGCTCGTAGTAGTTCCAGAGGCGTTTACAGACGAATGCCTAGATGGTGCCCCAATGCCTGAAATGCCAATGGAAAAAATCGATACAGATTTTAATCTGCTAGTATTTGGGCAGTTTTGTGGAAACAATCCTGACAATGACCGAAAAAATCTGGCGTACACGATTAAGTGGATGTCAGAAGCCTACAAAGACAACCCAGATGTGGGCGTCATTATCAAGACTAACTTTGGCAAAAACTCTAAGTTGGACCGTGCTAACACCATTAATGTGCTTGCGAAAGTACTAATGGAAACGAAGCAGGGGAACGGTCCTAAATTTTATCTACTCCACGGAAACATGTTGAATGACGAAGTGGCCGCCCTATATAGGCATCCAAAGGTGAGTGCGTTGGTTTCCTTTACACGTGGTGAGGGATTCGGGCTGCCTCTCCTTGAAGCTGCGGCATGCGGCCTCCCAGTGGTAGCAACCAATTGGAGTGCTCATACTGAGTTCCTAAAAAAGGGTAAGTTTGTGAAAGTAGATTACAAACTTGCCAATATCCACCCAAGTCGTGTAGACAACAAAATATTCCTTCAGGAAATGCGCTGGGCCAATCCAAGTGAAGCTGACGCCAAAAAGAAACTGAAGAGACTGTACCGCAGTCCTGGCATGCCCCAAAAATGGGCAAAGGACCTAGCGAAGAAATTACAGGAATCACATAGCTTTTCAGCTATCAGTGATCAGTACTCGGAAGTCTTAAAAGACGTAATCTGATGCTGACTTGGATACTCATAGGTGTCAACGTATTGTTGTTTGTAGCTCTTGCATTTGCAGTTCACTATTTGTGGAAGTTCGCTAAAATTATCATGGTGTTTGAAGACGACATCAATGACACTTTAAATGCGCTTGGTGCAGTAGAAACCGCTATTGTTGGAGTTTTGCAAATGCAATTGTTTTTCGATAGCCCAGAAGTCAAGAAAGCAGTTTTAAACGTACTAGAAGAGGTAAAGCTTTGCAGAGGAGTTATAAACCAAACCATTGGTAGGTTTACAGCAAGAAGTAAGCAAAAATACGTTCTAATAAGAGAGGACGACTCTTTTGAACAGCAGGAAATACCGAGACTTCCTGGCCAACCACCTGGAACACCCAATCCACTTGAGATGCTCCAATCCGAAGGGACGTTGATCGATGTCCGACACCAAAGATAGTAATGGCACCCAGCCAGTTAATATAAAAGTCAAAAGAATCCCCGTGGGAGTCAGCGGACTTCCAAAAGATGAAGATGGCAACATAATCAAACCGACTTTTAAGAGGCGAGGCAAGAAGAGAAAACGACGTAAGATTTCACGACGCAAACCAGGTACCAAGCCTGCTAGTCAATATTTTACAATGGACACGCAGGCAGCGATTGTTCGCTACCAAGATTCCGACGACGATATGTATCGTGAGATGACATATGTGAAAGAGGTTCTTCCAGCCTTTGATTCCCTGGTGGAAAACCTTATCAACGTGTATGGCTTTAGAGTCATGCACGAATCTAAACAAGATTTAAAGTCAGAGTGTTTAGAATTTCTGTATGGAGCTGTTCATAAGTTCGATCCCACTAAAGGATCAAAAGCGTTCTCCTACTTCAACGTAGTGGCCAAGAACTGGCTTACCATAAAATCCAAACAGAATTCTAAGAAGCTCAAAAAGTACATTAGCCTCGACTTCAAGGAAGGTCTCTCACAGACAGACTTGGATGCAATTGAACGTAATAATGTTGTCCCTGGGCTTGATGAACTCATGGCTCCTCAAGATGTGCGGGGAATGCTCGAAGCAATTGTGGGAGAGCTAGAAAACAGAGTGCGCTCAGATAACGAAAAAGCTACACTTGAGGCGATAAAAGTGATCATTGATAATCTCGATGACATCGACCTTCTCAGCAAGCGTGCTGTCTTACTCTACATACGTGAGATTACGGGCCTCTCATCCAAACAATTGTCCATCGTGCTCTCTTCGCTAAAAAAGCATTATAGGGAAATACGAACCTTGGAAGAATACGCATACTGAACAAACCCTGGCGTTTGTGAATGTTTGGTAGTTGTCAATGCATTGTTATGTAACTGAGTCATGCTGATTGCGTGATTCATGAATACAGAAACAAGGATTGGCTCGTTGAGCACTATATAGATAAAAAATATTCTTCGTTGGTGTTGGCAAAAATTTGTGGTTGTTCGGGAACAACGATCAGAAATTGGTTGCGAAAATTCAACATAAAAATTCGTTCTAAAAGTGAAGCGTGTTCTGGGGTGCTTCACCACTTTTGGGGAAAAAAAAGACCCAAGATGTCCGAAAGATTTTCTGGTGAAGATAATCCAATGTATGGCCGACCTGTCAGCAAAGAGACAAGAGTAAAGCTCTCAAAGGCTGGAGCGGGGCGCAAACACTCGGAGGAAACAAAAGAGAAAATAAGACAACGGTTTGCTGGTAAGCCAAAAAGTGAAGAACACAAAAGGAAGTTGTCCAAAGCTGCCAAGAAAAGATTTCGCAACAAGGAAGACCATCCCATGTACGGCAGAGAAAATTCCTGGGGTTCACATACAGAAGAAGTAAAAGAGAGAATTGCGAAACGTATGAGCGGCGAAGACAATCCGATGTATGGCAAATGCGGCCCTAAGAACCCTATGTGGGGACTCAAAGGTAAGAAACATCCAGCTTGGGTCGAACCAAGAAAGAGAAAAGCAACTCTCTATAACCAAATACGCACTTGTGAAGAAGGCCTGGCTTGGAGAAAAAACGTTTATAGTCGAGATGAGTACACTTGTCAAATTTGCGGCGACAACAGAGGCGGAAATCTCAACGCAGACCATATTAAACCATTAGCTGTAATAGTACATGTGAATAGGATATCGACATTACAGCAAGCTAAAAACTGTAATGAACTATGGGACGTGAGCAATGGTCGGACACTCTGTGTCATCTGTCACAAAAACACTCCAACGTTTGCAAAAGGCATCAATAAACTTTTGGAGTTTGAGTACTAGATCCTTCAAAAGGGTTTTGTGAATTTCCCTCACCACGCTCAGAGTGAGACTTTTACTGTGAATTGCTTATGGCACTAATGGGTTCTCACTAGTGTACTTAAAGAGGTAGTAGCGTTCTTCTTCACCATCTTCGCCCTCAAGTTCTTCTTTATCGAACGCTTGTAGAAAATCTATTGAGTCCCACTCACTTACGGGGACCCAGCTTGAGCCATCCCATACTTGCAAGTATGCAGCGCCTATTTGACCAGGCCAAATGTAGGCCTCAGACCGTGAGTCGCTTGTACCTAAGTCATCTTCAACTAATTCATCGTCATTAAAGCCTGATGGTGACACCTTGAGAACAACTGGCACAAGGCCATCTTCGTGTGGGTTGTCACTGTTGCTGTTGGCAAAGTCTTCTGCACGACTCACCCAAAAGGAAATGCCATCTTCCTCTGTGAGAAATATTCCTTTTGCCGCATGAGTATCATATGACGTAGACCCTATGGAACGACTTGAACCAGGCCTCAAGCCTTTTTGTGAAATACTATCGAGCCTTCCTGAGTAGGTGACATGGTATAGAGGTTCAACTTGTTCTTCATCTTGCTCTTTGAGGAGTCCAGCTAGTTCTTGTGAGACGACTTGTTCGACAAGTTGCTGAAACAGTTTTGTGGAAATGCGGCCCTTCTCCATCGCAGAGGAAATCGCTTCATCAGGAAGTACGTCCGAGTCCACAAGTCGAACCTTGGCACTTGTGTCACCAAGGAAGGCTTTGGCAGCAAGGCGGTGGTTTCCATCTTGGATGAGAAACTGCCCATCGGGCAATGCCCATACTAACGGCAAGGGCTCGATGTCAGGCGCTCCCTTTTTTATCAGGTCAACGACCTGTTCACGGTCAACACTTTCTTGGGTCGACACAAGGTCTGCCAACGTCACAGTTTCTACTGTAGCGAACTGTATCCATTCCTTTGGAAGATTGATTGAGCGACCTAACGAGAAAGGCAGTTGAACATCACCTGGCCAGCCATCAGGCTCAGGCATGGACATTACACGTTGGACTGCTTTCGATAGATTCATGCTCACTTGGCTAAGTATTCACTTTCGACTACTTGTATCCGCCAGCAGCCTGTATCTTGCCATGAGAGGTAACATTTATTCAACTATTCGAAAATAATTGTGAAAAGGTTGATGTAGGTATCAACACCATTGTCGTCGCCATAAATCTTTCCTGCAAAAAACACGTGACGGTCTCTTCCATTTTCTACGGGGAAGGTGCCAAAATCGATGACATCAAGCTTGGACAGTTCATTCTGTGAAGACTCAAAAAACTGGGCGAAGATATTGCTCTGTTTTGATGTTTCCGTGAAATAGATCGTGTCCATGTATCCATCACTTTCCAGTTTTTTGAGTTCAGGTTCTAGGTCATCAAAATTGTAGACTGGTTGTTGTTGTAAGTTAACGTAGTCTCCGAGAGGTGAGACAGAACTTTCCCCGAGCCTTGCCCTGTTTACTGGTGGCAGGAACTGGTAGTTTGGGATATGGCTTAGTCGACGGTCCTGAAAAAAACTATCTGCCTTCGTTACATCAACTTGCGAAATCTCTGCCTCACTAAAAGGCTTACGATTGGTTATGCTGTAGGTTACAGCCATAGGGCCAATCATGAATTCCTTGCCTTCCAGTTCCAGAGGGTCAGGGGAACGAAGGATATACTGCTTGTTGAAGTTATCAATCGAGCAGTTGAGCAGACCATTTACTAAGCTTGCGTATTGGGAGCCCGTAACAGCCACTGACTCGTTCTCTGAAGATGAAGATAGTATCTGGCCTCCACGAAATACATAACGGTCTGAGCCGCTTATAGGGAATCCTGTGAGACGCCCTGAATCATCGGCTTCAATGGTAATGGTATCTTGCAGCCAAGAGGCAGCTTCAAGCTGAATCCTGTAGGTCTCATCGAGCCCGCCTGAAACTATTGTCTCTTGGGAGTAGTGAGTTCCTGCATCTGTAAACGAATAGAACTCAGCCTTCAGTTTGCCCTGGGCAATCTGTTTCCGACCTTCGGTTGTAAGAATCGTATCGAGGATTCTTTTTTTGCTATCGAGTATGCCTGCCATTTAGGTTAACTATCTGTCGTCGAAAAAGGGCTGCCCAGATCTGTATTCCAAATCATATATACCAGAATCGGTTGTATTGTAATCAGGATTGGTGGCAGTGACATAATCAATGGAACGTGCAATCGTCGTTGGGTTGTTAACGAACCTAACGCTAACTGGGCTAAACACTGTTGTACTAGTCTTTTGGTCTAAAAATTTGGTTACTGGCCTCTGTTCGAGCATATCACGGACCTGACCAAATTTTCCAACACGGTACACGCAACTAGTACTCGTTTTATTGGCATTATACACTCCATATTTGAACCCTCTGAGGTTAAAATCCCAAGGAAAAAAGAAAATAGTGGCAAGCTGAAATACTTCTGAGGTGGGTACCTTGTTGCGGATTGTAGTACCCACGTCCCCATCGCCAATGCCGAAAAAGTTTAAAAAGTAGACGTTAGGTGAGATTGAGCCTGCGTTACTTAAATTGCTTGGGGAGGTGAAGTTTGTCCGTGTTGGGTATGGAGCACCAGCAAAATGCATCCAACCTAGTTGGAATCTTGGAAATGGACCCACGGCTGGACCAGCCGCCACTAGGAAATTGCTGGAAGATACAGGCGTAACAGTGTTATTTTCAACATCGGTGGACATGGTGTATGTTCTAGGGAGTAAGCCATTAAAACTCGTTAGCCTCTCTACGCCTTTGTACTTGCTTTCCATGGGAAAGCGTGCGTACCACTCGGTATCTATTGCACTGTCAGGAAATGTAACTGACACCTGGGGCCCACCTAACCAGGAATGGGCTATGCCACCCGTACCATCCACGCCCAGAGTACCTACAACATTTTTAATGCCCCAACGTTCTGAGCCTGTTATCAACATGGAAATGTTCCAAAATAAAAGGTCATCTGCTGTTCTTAGGTGTATATCCAATGGGTTGGGCATAATTGAATCAAAGAAGATTTCAGAGTCAGATGCCAACCGATTAAATCTCTGGGCACGTCCTGCAAAACTGCCTGAGGCATACCCTTGCAAAATCCAATAAGGCACATACTGCCGATTGAAAAAAGTAGATAGGTTAGTGCTTGTGGCGCTATCTCCAGCCAGGCTTCTCTCGTTATTGCCTGTAGTGTTACCGCCTCCTAAGGAGTCCCCAAACACAACGTCAGAAAGATAGCTTCCACTATAAAAAGTAGATGAGTCTGTTTCGAATTGATCTAAAGCACTAATCATCAGTAAAGCCTTTGAAATATTTTGGGCGCAACAATCATCCAATCACCTCATGAATTGCATCAGAAGTTAACAATTGGTTGAGTGTATCGTGCACCTCCCTGTCTTCAGAAAGTCGTGACCCATAAATGGTTAACTTATACTGGCCTGGAGCAAAAACAACATGGCAAAATGTCCTATCAGTGACAGTGTCAAAAAATGGGCTTTCTACAAAGGGCAATTGCCAACCCAAAAATAAAGAATCGCCAGGTTTTACCAGAAACGGATTAATTTTCTTCCTCGTGGCCGGCACGCCAAGCTTAAACGGTGTGATGTCAAAATCGGGTGCTAATGTGATCCATACATCAGAAAACCTATCTTCAGCAGCAAGAAATGGGCTTCTACGATTTCTTCCACTCGGTGCGAACAGCCCTAGGCCGTTGCTCCCTCCTTGAAATTGACTCATGGCTGCCCTCAGGTCTGTCCTGGAGATGTAAGATGAGAATACGTTCTCGGAGGTAACTGGTGTGGCTGCTTCAAATTCATGCTTTACGCTTTGTGACCAATTGACACCCGAGACGCTGGTGTCGCTACCATGTTCAATGTTGATCTCACGGTCCATCAGATCCCCAATTGTAATATTGCTGGCATATTCCCAACTTCCTCCCGTGGGAATGAAATCACGAGCGCCAGATGCATAAGAAGTGACCTGACTCCATCCTACTAAATCTCTAATGGTTCTTACATCGAACACAGTGTCTCCAGAGCCTGTGATCCTGGTTGGCGAAACAAAATACAGTGGTTCGAAAGTACCAGCATCACCAGGGAATGAACCCAAAGTACCTGGGCCAAGACTATTAAACATATCGAAACTTTTACTCAAGAATGCCGTTCTTTGTATGCCAACGAATAGGGTATTGATAGAAGCGCTACAGTAGCCAGCAGCATAATAGCGAATGCCTGAGCCAATGTGGAATGAGGTAGAAAGTTCGATGCTAAATTTTTCAATGAGGAAAGGCTCATCAATGTAATCTGACAGATTGATCAGTTGGCTGCTGGTTGCGTGATATTTTGCATGTGCAGGAAAACCAAAGGCGTTGGTTACATATCCAGCACCCGCAGACCTATATGGTTCATCTAACGGTAAAAGACTTGGCGCAAATCCCATCATTTCATCATCAAGCGCCTCACGAATACTTGCAAAGCTAGTCTCGGGTCTTCCTCTGCCAATTCCCTCAAAGATTCCAGTATCAAAGTTGTGATATGCCATTGAGTGGCTTTCCCTGGTCGCATCCGACGAGTCAACTCTTATGGAGATTGAGTGTTCGGTTGGTATGTTGATAGGGATTTCGATTTTCGTCTTCGACCAAAGAGGTTGTTGCAGATCGCTTCCAAATATCGAAGGATTAGACCCAGTCACATAAAAAGGATTCCCTGACGACTTCCCATCAACAGCTGGGTTGTCATTGTCTTTGAATGGCGTTAGGTCTTGCCCAGGAGTGAAGTGTACTTGGGTGTCTCCAATTCCTTTTCTCACTGAGCCACTTGTGAGAATCAATGTAGTTACTTGTTCACTATCCTCAATCCACTTCGAATTTTTATTCAATCCGATGCCAGCAACTACTCCATTAATCGGTGCTACGAGGCTGTCTTGAACATTGGGTAAGGCAATGCCATCAGAAGAAGGCTGCAACTCGTGTTGAATGCTTTGTCTGTAGAAAGCAACCTCACAAATATACCCAGGGAAATTTGGCGTAGCTAAATCAGAAGCACCTATCACAACTGGGTTGCTGTTGTATGTCTGGCCAGTGTATGTACCAACGTCACCAATATTGTCTTCCGATTCTTTTGGTTCACTGCCTCTTTGGAGAATTATGTCCGCTGAATCAAATGTGTTTAAGCAACTTGCACGAACCATAGTCCATTCATTGAGTGCAACTGGGAAAGAGGAAGAGCTTTCGATCTTGTTGCTTAGGTCATTGTAAAGACTGAGTACCAAAAGGCCGTTGTTGTCTATGTCTAGTGACCAGTCAATATCGGTACGATTCAAGGCAGCTTTACAGGCAACGGTCATACCGCTAGCAGGGTATGCAGAAGCAGTTATTTTTACCCACGCCGACACACCCCAACTCTGCTCCCCTCCGCCGCCGCCTTCGATTGGCGCAAACAAAGTGCCACTATAGACAGAGGCAACTGACCAAAGATCTGAGTTGGCGCTTACATTATGTTGAAATTTTAGGGCGCCGCCAATATCTCCAAATGCGGACCGCTCACCTGTTTTCAGGGAGAATGGCAGGTCATCTGTGACTAACTCAACAGCCTGACCCGTGTTCCCTGTAACATACATGATTATCTGAGTGTCGGTGTAGTTCTTACCAACACCGCCCTGCTGGGTTCCTAAATAACCGTCCCCGTTAGGCACAGGCCCATAGTCAACTATGTAGTCCCCAGGGGCCTGCGACACGTATGAACCTGAATTAAACTTCCAATATCCTAGTAATTCATCTTTAACAAGGGGGCCATTAATAAAGAGGTTTTCCTGATGGGTGATAGCGCCAAAATTTATCGTATTGGTGTCATTCCAGCTGATAGGATATTTACCTGTTCTGTTGTCAGACGATGTTCGAACTTTAGACGGATAGCTCCCCGTCCTGGCGTCTTTCGTCTGGAGTTGAATTCTTGGCGGGATGCCTTTGATCCTGGTTTTTTTGTTTCTTCTGGCCAAGCTACGAACCTCTGATTAACCCTCTATATGCGATAGAGTCTGTCCCATATCTTGCGGAATCGGGACCATATACATCACCACCTGCGGCAGCTGATTTTTTAGTAAATGTGCCTCGAATGTCTTCACTCAAATCAAAGTCGAGTTCTTTCAATCTGCTAATGAATGTCGCATCAGTAGTACTGATTTGTTCAACAATTCTTTCATCACCCGTATCATCAAATGGGTCTGCATCTCTCTGGATGAATGCCACGTAGCCATCTACTTTTACTGACTGGCGTAGTGCTGCATCATCTCGCCCAGATTCGTAAGGAAAGCCAGCTGCATACTCGGCAAAAATTTGCTCCTCGCTTAGAACTGTGTCATGAAATTTCAACCCTGCGATACTCCCGCTAAACTCGGCGCCGTACGGCGGCACGGCAGCGCCAAGATAGACACCTCCCACTTGTAAAAATTGTTGAGGCGAACCGCCAGCAGTAGGTGGAGTTGTTTGGCCTTGGCCTAGTAGGACGCCATCTGAATATATTCTCACAAATCCATTTTCTGTCCTGGTTACGGCGAAGTGGAACCAGTTGTTTAGACTCCATGCATAGTTGCCAGACACCTGGGCCAGCGTTTGTGCTGCTGATGTTTGGTGGGTATATATTATTCTGTTAAATACGGTTGACATGATCACGGCGAAAAGAATATTGTCATTCTCAGCAGCAGAGCTTGTGTCACCGCCTATAACAAACAGGTATTGCGACTCTTGTACGCTGACATTTACAAAACCTTGGACAGATATGGCACCAGTTACCTGGAGTGTTGAATCGGTAGCACCAGTTAGAACTGTGAAGTTATCGAGCACTAGACTATTTGTTACAGTTTCAGACCGTGGCAGGCCCGCACCGTAAGCCAGAGTGCCAGAAGCAAGTGTTAGGTTATATCCTGTGTCTGTCAGGTCAAGTGAGGTATTATCGAAAATGTAGCTTGCCGTCGGCTCATAACTTGTGGCAGCCCCAAATACTGTCGCATAGGCAGTTGGACCCCAGTACTCCACGCCCTCATCTAGAAAAAACCTTGCAGTACGTGGTTGGTTGTACTCAATGAACTGTTCCACACGATTTGTTCCACCATCATAGTTGTCAAAGTTGTTGCCGTCCTCCAAACCAGCTTTTGGTGTCCGTGGCACAAAGTTTCCGAATGGATTTGCTTTACGGAATGGAATGGTAAAAGGCTCAACAATTGCCTCTTCTTCTTGTTGGGGTCCGTTGTTGAAAATAATCGGGAACGGGTAGTCTTCATCTTCAATGTACCAAGAGGGGTTGAATTCGGGCAACTCTTCGAATTTTGGGTCATCCTCAAACTCTGTGAAGTCACGAGCCTGTCCAATGGTTATAACTCGAACAGCATGACCTAGATTGCCAGCCCAAATTTTTGGCTGAGTGGTTTCGAAAAGATGCCGTGAAGTACGTATGGAGACACCCTGTCGGTATTGATTAATTTGGGCGGTGTCATATCCTTGTGTAGCATTTGCGAAATTTTGAATGGCCTTCTGAACCCTGGGCGTATCAGTATCCTGAAACGGGGTGAATTGGCCACCTTCAAAGTCTTCGTTTTCATTGATTGTTGATGACATCTTTTATCTCTAGTTCACTGACGATTAGGGTTAAAAGGCCCTAGGTCAACATTCACTTCCTTAAGTAGGCTTCTTATTAGATTGTGAAGTTTATCAGAAATTGGCCATATCTGAGGATACGTTTTGCCTCGTTAATATCGGGAAAAGGTCCCTGTGATAAGTTGAAGCAGGATAGTGTCTTTCAATGAATGCCTAGTGTTGTCACCAAGATAGATATCCGAATAGAGGTATTCTACCTTTGGCCGCTCCAACATGTGAGACTCTACTACGAAGTTGGTACCAAGGAACTTAGTTTTCCTGGGAATGAGCTGTTCAATAAAAGTTCCAATGTTTGTGTCAAACCATTTGTAGAATTCAAAGAACAACTTGAGGTTCATCTTATCCACCAGTTTGTTGAAATAGGCATCTCGCAAGCTTTCAAGATCTGGGTAATCAGGTGAAAAAGCAAGCTCAGGTGAACCTATAGAGTTGTCAAAAGATTGCAGGTTGGCAAACAAAGTAATGATGTCTTGATCAAGAGCATCTACAACAGAAAAATCAACAGTGAACCTAGTGTTGTCCGTCGGACTTTCTGAGCGTACAATTTCGTATACAGGAGCAACTTGAGCCCAAGGAGTATCTTGCACGTTTTCAAAGTTTTGGAAGGAACGAACTCTCACCTTCTCTGTCGTCGCAGCTTGATCAAATTTAGGGGAAGGTGAACTATAGTAGAAGCGCTCAGCCACGGCGACTGACCTGTTTGTCGGGAAATTACTACCTGAGGCCGTGATTGTGTTTTGGGCAAAGTTTGTTAGTGCGATAACACCAGAACCATCTGAAGCAGTTACTGGCTGGTCGGTTGAAAAGTCGAATCTAAGACGTTCCCAGGAGCCCGAGTTGGTGGTGACGAAGTTGAAGTTGGTAGCTGGGTTAGTGACGCCAACTGAGCGGAAGTTGCGAGCGTGCTCTTTCCATTCATTTTCGTTAATGTACTTAGACCAAAGCTTCCAGTGTCCCGATTTTCCGTCAAATACCTGCGTCCTGTCAATTTCTTGAGTTAGGTTTGCAGCAGCCAGGGAACTGGACCCGACAGCAAAAAACATCCCGTCGGCACTCGCCGCAAGGTCGGGTATGTATGATTCGAACAACTGGGCACCCGTACCACCCGTATGGTCATCCACAAATGAAGCCGTAGAATATGATTCCACGATTTCTCCATAGACTGCCTTCGCCGCACGCAAGAAGTAGGAGGAAGACACTCGTGAGTTTAAGCCGTCATCGTTCCTTCGCCTTCCAAAAGATACAAACCATAGGCCACCGTCGTAGATGTCTGGGCCATCTAGTTCAAAGGTGTGGTCATCGCCTGTCACCTGGTAATCATGAGCTAGCCTAATTTTACCACTTCCTGATATTGAAGTGACATTTAGCGGAACCCGATAAGATGTCCCATCAAACTCATGGAGTCGAGCCAGGCTCTGAGTGGAGTTGGTCAAGGGATTTGACATCTTCCAGTACCCAGAGAAGGTGAAGGAGCCGCTAAGGAGGGAGAAGTCATCGTTAGTGCTGCTCGGTGTAGGGTAGCCAGGTTCTGTTCTTGCACTGGTTAAATACAGGCCAGATGTTTTCACAAGGCCGCCACTAACGAAATCAATTAAGGTTGATACCTCATTCCTTTTTTCCCGTGTGAAGTTCAATGGAAGTTTATTGGGTCCACCGTATTCACGAATACGGAAGTTGTTATCTGGGTCAATTCCAACAGAACGAATGAATGACTTCACAGAGTGCATCGTCCCCTTGGAACGTAGGACATCTTGGAGGTTTATTAGGATACGTCGCCAAATTTGATTTCGGACCCCTTGAAGTGTCAAATCGTTTGTACTAATATCGCTCTGAATATTTTCACCTTCAAGAAATTGCTCTATGCTAGAACCATCAAATAGTGGCGGGAGTTCTATGCCCTGATTTCGAGCAAGCGTCAACAGGAATTGATCAGGAACCGTGTCAATACTATTATAATCGACTGCATTCAGGGTGCTGAATGCCTGTACATACAACTTCATTTCATCAAAGAATTTGGCCCACGTATAGAGGAGAAGCAGCAGAGCTTGCGTTCCGCCAAGGTTTACAGATCTGGGGTCCGTTCCAGACTCTAGGATGGTAGTTATATCACCCTCTTGGCTGCTCAATCCATCTTCCGCCTGGCCCTCCAAGAAATAATGAACAGGCACCAACTTAGTTATCAGGTTCGGATTATCCAAATCATACCTGGATGCGGAAATCAAGATTTCCGTCCTAAGGTCAATCAGGTCAGGTTGGGTTGGGAATAAAACAGGTGAGTCGGCAATCTTTTCGTAAGTCATCGGCGAAGGGCCTGCAATATTACCTGTCGCTACGTTGCGAACGCCGAGCAAGAATCCATTATTGTTCAGCCTGCCGTGCACCGAGTTGCTGGAGTGGTCGAGAACAACCAGGGAATTGCTCCCAGAAGCTTCGTTAAGCTTATAATACAGTTTGAGGTCATCTTGTGCGAAGATGGCCTTTTTTGCAGAAAGCTTAAGTTGATCAATGCTTCGAACTGAATGCCAGATGCGAACTTCATCCAGCGCTCCAGAAAAGGTGGATGTCGGATTGAACACACCAGTCACAGTTGTAGAAAGCTGGCTCCCCGACCCGATGTAAAGGTTGGCTGCTTGAGTTGTCAGCGTATCGAACTCAATTCCCTGGGAAGAGGAATTTATGAACTCTTGATTTAGGTACCCGAGAATTTTCTGAACACCCAGAGAACGGTCCCAGGTGAAAGCAACGTGATTCCAGGCACCTTTAGCCACAGTCAACGAGGCACTGGTTGACAGGGCACCAGATGCAACATACATTGACACAGAACCTGAAGCAGAGCCTGTTATAGCATTAGCAGAAGGCTCGACCGCCACAATAAACCCCTGGCTGCCAGTTACCTTGCTGAATATAGACGACCCTGAATTTTCCTGTGCTGGTAAATACATCCAGAACTCTATTGTCATGGAGCTATCAGCAGGGTTGATTACCGTCTCACCTGTTCTCAGTGTGGAAACGGTTGGGAACGCAGAGCCAGCGACGTCTTTAACAGTGATATAGGTCCCACTGCCATCTTCACTCTCCTGTGCCCCACTAAAAAACATGTACCCAAGGTTCTTCGGAAACTGATCATAGACCCACTTTTCATAACCCGTGAGTCCCGAGAAGAAGTTTTCGAATTCCTGCTTGGAACCGTCAAACGGAAACTCATTGAATATTTTTTCAAACGCCACATTGGTCTTGACTTGTGCGGAATTGAAAAAGGTGTGGTTCTCAAACTCACTCCAGCCAATATTAAGTTGTTGGGTTGAGCGAAGACCAGTTCCGTCTACCGAGTACTTATAAGAGCCCGTATTCTGAATACTGCTGTCTGCTAGTTGGTCATCTTGTGGGCTAAAGTTAATGCTCTGGTGAGACGCACCTTGCCTAATCCCACGAACGACTGTAGGTGAAAAAAGACCTGGTTTATTAAGTGACAGGTTCCTGGTGTTGTCTCTGTTCTCAGCCATTGACTATAACTAGTTTCATCGGATTATTTGATTTTTTCATCCACGCTTTAGTATTCGACTAACATACCATTTCTTGAAAAATGTCTCAGTTTGTCCGAAGCTACCTTGTTCATTGCACCGTAGTCTAATTTGTGTTGCCTAGACTAGGACTTTGAATCGGAACCCGCTGTTTGTAATAGTAATGTCTCTTCCAATACCTGTTGAACAAAGAAGTTCAAACTCATATACCTCGTTGATGTCCAAGTCGTTGAAATACATGTCAAAATACATGCCTTCTGCGTCTGTTGACATTCTGGTGGACGTACTCCATGGAACTACAATTTCCCTGGTCCAAGCTTTTATCAGTCGCCATCTAAGATCGGATAAAATGACTGAGTCAAGGTTCAACGGTAGCTTGTAGCCTGGTACTTCTTGGTTGTAATCAGCGGCGAACACTCGCAATCTTTGGGTCTCATTAGAGTTGTACTCATCCTTGAGGTTTGTGATGTTTACAACCAGATTCATCTCCAAGGCATTTGCAGCAAACCCTTCGATTTTCCTGAGTGTCACATAATTCTGGGCGTAATTCACTGTTCCGTCAATGCTTTTCCACATGACCTTGAAAGGGATCTCTTTAGCGTTTGAAACAAAAGCCCCTAGTTCAGCGTCCTCGGTTGTTGAAAGGTGGAATGGGGCCGAGTAAATACCTGTTTGCGCCAGGGTCCCAAAAGTAAACTGAGACCCTGAATAAGACCTGGAAAAATAAGTCAGGCTTCGTGTTATGATATTGATGCTTGCGCTGTGTGAAGGACTCCAAACACTAACAGTGGAACTGACACTCTTGGAGGCTGCTAGTTCCATGGCTAGGGAGTTGGCTCCTGTGATTTCTGTACTGCCCGAAAAATAGTTCCTGTGTGTCCCACGAATTGAGTTGTAGGTGTACAAGCTCTGTGACATGTCAAAGAAAGGTCGAGGCCCTGGGTCCGCAATTACATCGTCATAAGTAACGACGAGTTCTGGGTGTAAATCTTTATTGAAAGTATGCCGTGAACCAAATCGTTTAACGAAACGGGTTGTAGAATCAGTTTCTTCGGAATCAATAAACGAGATTCTGAAACCGTTATTAGGCAGGATTCCTGCAAGGGTCGCTGAGACAATAGTTGTTACGTCCATTGAAAGGTCTTCATCACCACGAGCGAACGTTTGTACGATCCTCAGGTCTTGAAGGCCCGATCCTACATTCCCGCTGGCTATGACATCTATATCATCACCTAGGACTCCAACAGCTCCTGCACCTGGTTGTGACCAGGTTACGACAGGAGAGAGAGAAGCAGTAACCCAATTTGCAGCATCAATATCACGGTATGCAATAACATCATATCCTCTACCTTCGTTGAAAGATTTTGACAGCGGTAGTAACTCGACTGTAAAGTTGGAGGGTACGGCCTGGCCACCATAAATGTCTTTTAGTTTTATGGCAGCGGCAAAATTACCCGATGAGTAATCTAAAACAGAACCTGTCAGGGCTTCTATTTTGCCGTAGTCAAACTGGATCAGTAGACGAGTAACTTCAGTGACGCTAGGGACAGGTGACCCACCGCTTATAACGACTGTTTCATTGTATAATTTGTACAGGTCTAGCGTTCCCGCCTGACCTACGTTTGCATCTAGCGAACGAGAACCAGCAATATATTTGTTGGTGATGTAGCCATCTTTGCTGGCGCTGAGAATCCTATACATGTTGTTATACCGTGCTTCCGATTATGTCGTAACTCTTATAGCGAATTTCGAACATGGATCCTGGAGGTCCAATAACAATTCCCCTATCCGTGTTTGCCTCTACGTCAAACTGTATATCTGAATATTGCCTGGGGTTAGAGTTGCCAACTGTTCCAGTTTGGTTTTTGATGTCGATTGAGTTAACAGTTAGGACACCTGGGTTATTGAAAATGACATTCTGGATCTCAGCGATAATGATCGGCTGGTCAATCTCGTAATTTTTGATATTGAAGAACTTATTGAGCCTGGCGATAACGTTCTGAAGCACTAGCGTAGAGTTGAAGTTTGGGTCGACGACAATGGAAAAATCAATCTTAAGGTTGATCACTTGTGCATCTAGAATGTCAATAGCATCTGAGATGAGTCGGTACTCATTGAGAAAACGTCGCAGGTTCAACTTTAGGCTGTCTGGAGACATTGTGAGTCGTTGTTCGTTGTCCCTTGAGATGATGAACAACTGAGCAGCGAGCGGGTTGTTCGGGTTTGGCTGGATTGATGCTCGGAATACTCGGCCGAAGTTAGACGGCATCGTATATACACGGGCAAGCAAATCTTCCTTGGTTACAATACGGCCCTGTGAAGCCTTAACAGCAGGAACCCTTTGCTTGAGTTCATCAACCGTGGGAGCATCCTCGCCACCTGCGGCAGACTCAAAGTTCTGGGCATCAATTGACTGACGCACAAACTGGGAAACTTCGGGTGTGGGCCGCCCAGGGAAACTGATGACAAGGTTGGTTAGGCCACGAATAGATCTCCTACCAATGTTGTGATTCAGTCCGCCACCGTAGCGATACTCAATCGTCAGTGTACTGTTCGGTGCCAAGACTCCAAAAGTAGTAGTTTGCAGCAGATTGCCTGGGTTGAGCGTGAACCTGGAGAATGTTTTCTTACCGTAAAGGGGAACAGCAAACTCGGAAGGATCTGGGATAATGTCGTCATTTAGGCTCTGTGCACTTCCACCACCAAAAGTTAGCGTCGTTAGCCGTGTTTGTAGGCCTGTGCCAGCTGTAAAACGATAGGGGGCTGGGATAGGGACAATGGCTTCTTGCACTAAGTCAGAATCGTTTGTAATGTTTGGGATTGCCTCAAATATTGTGTCCTGTGTCAGGTAATCAACCTCGTAGTACTTGTTGCCCTGGTTATCTGTGACTCGGATGATCTCAGTAACGTTCTCCTTAGACAGGGTGTGTTTTTTGAAAGCTTGAAACCCACCGACCGAAAAGGATTCCACCTGACGGAAACCTGAGATGGCTACGGCTTCTCTTGTGAGTATGAATGTGGTTGGGTTGTTGCTGCTGTCACGGTTACCAACTGTAACAGACGCTTCAAGTTCACCAGCGTTGTCTGTTTCCCTGAAGTCAATGTCTTCTACTAGTTCAAATTGTGTTCCGTTTTGAGCACGTACTACAGTACCTTCGTGGATAATTGGCAAAGCCTCAGTGTTAGGCTCCGCTGGAGTTCCAGTTGCTGGCACTTCGATTATGAAAGAACAATTTAGGACAGCTGGAGACGCACCGACGATTGGAACACCTGCATTTTTTATATGACGTTCAATGTTGACAGTTTCTACAGCTGTATCAATTGACATCTCGTGAAATTGGTGATCCAAATAGAATGAAGTTACATCGCCTGTGTAGGCTGCAAGATCCAACAGCATTCCTCCAAGGCTGGCCTCGGAAAAATCCCGAATCTGGTCTGGGAAGTTAGTCCTGGCGTATTCAAGCAGGTCACCTTTCAGCGAATCGAAGTCCTTGTTCAGGTACTTGCGCTGTTTGATCTGTTTGAGTAGTCTTTTTTTGCTGCTTACTGGCACGTTAGGTTACCTTAAATAATGTAGAGTTCCAGTTCCATGTTTTTGTCATTGATATTGAGTCGTGGAACTGCGTAGGAAAGAAAAATACGGACTCGGCCCGTGAACTGGTTTTCTTCCAAATCTGGAAAGCTTTCGAATCCCAAGGGAGTGACAAAAGGAATCCACTTGGTGATTGCCGTATTGATTCGAACCATTGCCTCAGTGTCAAAATCGTCTTTGTTGCTGTATTCGGTAAGCAAGGGACGTAAATTGGCCCCAAAATTGTAAAGAGCAATTCGCTCTCCCCAATTGGTAAGAAGAAGGTTGCGAAGGTTGTCTTCGATTTGATCTGCGATGTTATCATGGGTTTGAAACATGCTGGAACCGCCCACAAGTTCAAGAGGGGTTTTAATACCAATTGGCAATCGTGAGCGATTTGCAATGAGCGGGTTATTACGAATAACCTCGTTTCTTACGCCAACATCCTTGAAGCTTCTTCTAATCATCAGAGGTAAGTATTAGCCAGGGACAATACGTGTTTACAAAGAGGCTATTCCAGTTACTAATTCAAGAGCTTCAACACGATTCCTGACATCCACCACAACACCTTCAAGTGTTTTGATTTTTTCAAGAAGCTCACTAATAACCGTATCGGTGATTGCCCTAGCACGCTCCCTGGCTTCAGTTTCTCCTCCTAAAGTTGTAATATCCGTACGCTCCGATTCCGAAACCTCAGAACCTTCTGATGAATTTGCTGTCCGAGCCTCAGCAATCTTTCTTTCAACGGAATCATTGATTGTGGAAGTTGATTCAAGCCAGGCTTGTTCGAGCAAGCCAATTAATCTTTCTTTTTCATTTGGTGAGGGCATATTTTCTCCATGTATCCAATTATTTTTCTGGCAAAACCAGGTTGGCTAACCTCAATTATTCCCCGAAGATCTTTTCACTGGCCGCAGCCTCTACTGAACTATCAGTGTTGCTTTTGCCGTCCGAGTGTGCCTGGGTTGCTTCTTGGGAATTTTGTTGTAGGTCAACTTGCAGTTGAGTTCCTAGCAACCCTATATTTACAGCA
>Ga0222664_1000352_pt1 | contig 30316 bp, 27 predicted proteins | sample AntAcemetagen604_FD_181147 | JGI IMG/M metagenome (GOLD analysis project Ga0222664, IMG submission 181147) | Saline water microbial communities from Ace Lake, Antarctica - #604 | ecosystem: Environmental > Aquatic > Non-marine Saline and Alkaline > Saline | place: Antarctica: Ace Lake... | reverse complement strand
CGGGAACAAATTTTTCTTATAAAAATTCTTTTAATAAAGAAAGGGTTAATGAAATTTCTGTTAATCAAAATTTTTTAAATGTTTTTAAAGTTGATATTGGCTCAGGTTTGTTTAATAATGGTATATATTTTAATGATGAACTTTCAGCAGTTCAATCAAATACTTTAGATGAATATTATTTTCTTAATCTTAATTTAGAATTAGAAAACAAAAGATTCTTTCTTTCCAATAATACAAGGTTTCAACAATTTTCAAATTCTCAATTATTTCCATTACCTAAGTTTATTTCTTTTACAAGAGCATATGTAAAAGGATGGATTTTTGACCACCACATGTTTGTTAATCTTGGAGCCGATATTTTCTATACTTCTCAATTTAGGGGTTTTGGTTATTCACCTTTAACAAGACAATTTTTTACAAATACTACTGAAAATAGATTTGGGAATTATCCTTATATTGATTTGTTTTTTGCTTGTAAGGTAAAAACTGCAAGAATTTTTGTAAAAGCTTCTCATTTAAACCAAGGTTTTACGGGAGATAATTATTTTTTGGTAAATAACTACCCTTATCATGATTTTAGTCTTAGAATAGGCTTCTCTTGGTCGTTTCTTAATTAAATGGTTAACCAATAGATAAATTTTACGATTAAAGCTCTATTTTTAACTGTAAGACTTGGGTCGTAATTTTCTGAATAAACTATATAAACATCACTCATTGGTTTAAAGCGCCATTGAATTCTTGAATTTAAATTGATGTTGTTTATTTGAGAATTGTATTGAATAAAGGTATTGAAGAACAAATTTGTTCTAAATGAAACATCTGCTTGAACTCCCAATAAATTAAGGTATGCAGGTTCGGTATATTCTGGGAGATTTACCTGGTTTCTTTCGTAACTTAACGAAAATATAGCAAATGGTTTAAAACGATATGTTAGGCTCGTATTTGCTGAAAATCTAGATCCGGTATAATAATCCCCTGAAAATATACTTACAAAAGCTTGTAAATCTCTTCTAAAATCTGTTCGGTAATTTACGCCATACGTGTTGTAATTATAATTTCCCGCAGGTATTACCACTTTATTGGTAAATGATACATCGGTAGGAAAGAATAATTTGGTAAAAACTTCTCCGTATCTTACGCTTAATGTACTTGTATTATTAAAAGTAGCTAGGTAGGAAAGGCGCACCAAATTATCTGTTGGTTTTAAATTCACATCTGTATAATAATCCATGTATAATTCGGGACCATGCCTGTTGATTGGTCCTTTTTTAGGAAAGAAACTATACCTAACCATAGGCTCTAAACGGTAATACGTTAAATTGAAGGGTGTATTTGTAATTGGGTTAAACATTCGGTTTCTTCTTACAAAGCCGGCATCTGCTTGGTAATTTTTCCCAACATATTCGTGGTTCCACATTAAAAACCAATTTCGGTTATTGTACATTAACCAACTTGCATTGGCCGCCGCTTTTTTAGGTTGGTTTGGTTGAAACGATTGATGATAAAATACTTTTCCTCTAAATTTATTGTCTTTAGAGGCAATATTATAATCAAGACCTGCAACCCTATTGTAGTCTTGAAAATCTAAAGTGGTATTATTAAAACCTTGCCTGTTTACCAATATTCCTGCAATATTAGAACGTGCAAATACTTTACGTTGAAATGCTGCCACCGTATAATTTTGAGCGTCAATATTTTGATTTTGGTTTCCTTCAGTTTGAATATTCATAAGACCTACCCGCCAATTTTTATTCACTTTACCACTTAATCTAGCTCCGGCTAAAATAGGAATAGGACTTCCATTTGATAATCCTATCCTCCTAGAGAAAAAAGGACGAATTTGCCTAAACCCAAAAGTGGCAAACAAGTCACTATTTTCAATAAAAAATTGTCTTCTTTCAGGGAAAATAAGTTCAAAACGTGTTAAATTGGTTTGTTGAACATCTACCTCTGCTTGAGAAAAATCTGGATTTATGGTTAAATCTAAATTTAGGGAAGGTGTGATGGCAATTTTACCATCTACGCTTGGAATTATTTTACTTTTTATGGGTTTGTTATTCTCTATATCTCTTGAAATATTGGTTGTTAAACTAGGAATAATTGAAATATTTGAGCTTTGTTTTGGAAGTTCTTTGCTAAAATTTAGAGGTTTTACAAATGCCAGGTTTGGAGGTTCAAAATTTATTGGAATCGGTTGCCATGTTGAACGTTCGTTTTGATTTAACGCCATGCGTAAAAAATTAAACTGCCAGGTTTTGTTTCCTTCGTTATATCGAATAGACTTAAATGGAATTTGGAATTCTGCAGTCCAGTAGTTTTCGAAGTTTTTTACAGAAGAAAACCACCTGTTATCCCAAACATTGGCAACATCAGTTCCGTTACCAATCATGGCTTCAGTTTGAGCTCCTTTTGCATTTACCATAAAATAAAAACCATTTAATCCATCTCCAAATGGATCAAAAGAAATCGCAAAAGCATCATTTTCAAAAAAATCGAAATCTCGTTTTAAAGTTTGCACAAACTCTTTTTCATTGGGTTCGTGAAAGCATTTGGCAAAAACATACAAGTTTTCATCATCAAAAAGCAATTTAACTTGTGTTTGATTTACTGCCGGTAAAGAATCTGTAGGGAAATTTTGAATAAAGTTTTCATAATTTTCAGCTTCTTTCCATTGAGGTTCATGATCAGCTCCATCAATTTCGAATGGAGCTTGAGAAAAGTTAATGGTTTGGGAAAAACCGAAAACAAACTGGAAAAATAAGAGTATGAAAACAAGATTTTTTTTCATGGTTTGCAAATGTACTTGCCAAAGCAAACCAACACCAATTTTGTTTTAAAACGGTAGATTTTTATTAAGACAAATTTTTTGGTTAATTTACTTTATTTTTGACACTATCAAAAACCGTTTTATGAAAAATTACCTTACTCTTTTTGTTACTCTATTTTTTATTCTGCCAGCTTTTGCCCAAACCTCAAAACCAATTAACTACCAAGCAGTAATTAGAGATGCACAAGGGTTAATTCTAGCAAATGAGCAAATTTATTCAGGTGTTAATATAGGAAATAATAGCTTTTTTACAGGTTATTATATTGGACCTACTACTCAAATAGGTTCCAAAACATTAAATTCAGGAACGACTAATGGTACAATGTTTATTTGGAAAATTGGGTTTTAAGTATGCAAACTTGTCTGAATTATAGTAAATGAATATAAAATAACTTGTAAAAATTTCATAATAGGTTATAACTTACAACTAAGTATTAATGCCATTAAAAAAAACTACAGAAAGCTTTATTAAAGATGCATTAAAAGTTCATGGAAATATTTACACATACTTAAAAGTTAAATATGTAAACTCAAAACAAAAGGTAATTATAACTTGTAAAAAGCATGGAGACTTTTTGAAATCTCCTAACCATTTTTTAAAAGGTCAAGGTTGCAGGGTTTGTTCTGGGAAGGTTAAGCTTACTCAAGAAAGTTTTTTGAAAAGGGCAAAGATTAAGCATGGTAGTTTATATGATTACAGTCAAATTAACATAAAATCAAAAATAGCCAAGGTCAAAATAATTTGTAAACAACATGGGGAGTTTTTTCAGTTACCCTCTAATCATTTAAAGGGTCAAGGCTGCCCATTATGCGGCAAGATTTCCAGTTCTCAAAACCAGCGTCAATCACTAACAGAATTTATAAAATCCGTCAAGAAAAAACATGATAATAAATATGACTATTCTAAAGTAAATTATAAAAACAGCCAAACTGAGGTTGAAATTTTATGCCCTGAACACGGTCAATTTTTTATGAAACCGAACTCTCACTTTAATGGTCAAGGGTGTCCAGTTTGTGGACGACAAAGGGCAAAAGAAAAAGTAGTATTACCATTCAAAACATTCCTTGAAAGGGCGAGGAAATTACACGGGAGCAAATATGAATATATCCAAGAGGATTATTCAAATTATACTTCAAAAATGGAAATGGTTTGTAAAAAGCACGGTTCTTTTTTTCAAACCCCTCACTCTCATATTTCAATGGTTTCAGGCTGTCCGAAGTGTGGATATATAAAAGCAGGTAGTTCAAATAGTATTACATGGGAAACTGTTCTTGATTTATTTAAAACAGCTCATGGCAATAGGTATAAATATGATGGGGCAGCCTTTAAAAATGTTACTTCAAAAATTAATATCCATTGTAAAAAGCATGGTATTTTTAAACAAAACGTAAACTTACATTACAATGGCTCTGGCTGCCCAAAGTGTGGTATTGAAGATGTTCATGATAGACTAAAGCTAGACTTCAATGAATTTAAAGCAAGGTCAATTAAGATTCATGGCGAAAAATATGATTATTCCGATTCAGAATATATTGATATTCATTTTCCTGTGAAAATTAACTGTAAAAAACATGGGGGCTTCTATCAAGTACCAAGAGAACATTACAGGGGCTCAGGCTGCCCACTTTGCAACAGTAGTAAAGGGGAAAGTGCAATAAGAAAAATATTAAAGTCCTCAAGGATAAAATTTAAAGAACAAAAGCAGTTTAAAAACTTAAAGAACAAAAGTAGGCTTCGGTGTGACTTTTTTCTACCTGAGTTAAATACTGTAATTGAATATAATGGGCTACAACATTATGAACCAATAGCTTTTTTTGGCGGGCAGGAAGGATTCAATGAGACTAAAAAAAGAGATATTATTAAGTATAAATTTCTGAAAGAAAACGATATAAAGTTAATTATTATTCGATTTGACTGTAATAATATTGAGCAGGAGTTGATTTCACAGATAAATCTATTGAGTTCGTAATTATTAAAAACACTAAAATAAAAGTTCTGTGTATATGGCAAAAGGTAATAAAACCTATAATACAAGCCATTAACTAATAAAAAGAAATCGTTTATATATAGATGTCCCCTATGTAATAACCTTTAATAATTGATAAGCCAATTGATTAACCATTACTAATCTCCTAGTAACTTACAATTAATAAAGTATAATAAAGTGGTGTTTCTCCTCCGTAGCTTGGCTTTTAGGTAATTCCATAAAATTAGGGTATAAATAAAAAAGGCTTGCCTTCGCTCCTCGCTGATGCTCGGAGGTTTTTTGGTTAGTTTTAATCTTCTTTTTCAATAAGTCTTTTATTCATAAAGGCTCTACCAGAACCTGATTTTAAATATTTCTCAAAATTATAAGCTAAATATTTATTTTTAAAAACACAGTATGTCTCAAGTTCAACTGGTTTTCTATAGGCAGTAGATTTGACCTTACCGGAGTTATGTTCTGAAATTCTTCGGGTTAAATTATTAGTACAACCAACATAAAAGGTTTTATCTGTACATTTAATTATGTATACAAAGTGGAGTTTCTCCGCCTTAGCTTGCCTTTCAGGTAATTCCATTATTTAGGATTAAAATAAAAAAGCTTGCCTTCGCTCCTCGCTAATGCTCGGAGCTTCGGCAAGCGAAGGTGGAGTCGGCGGGATTCGAACCCGCGTGCAAACAAGGACAAAAGAGCCTTCTACATGCTTAGCCAATACTTTAACTTCAACAATAAGCCGGCGTGTGGCTACCTACTCATTATCTAAGCCTTTGTTTTCTCATTAAACTTGCAAGGCTCAAGCTTAACCAGCCCAAATTATCGAAGCCTCAATTCCTCAGGGTTTTAGGCGAACCCTAAAGTGAGACTGCCTTGTTTACACCTAGTGTAAATTAAGCCAATCCTACTAAACTTCAGATTAGGCTGCAAGAGCGTAATTATAGTCGTTGCCAACTAAAGTGTAAAAGATGGTATTTACGAGCAACCTTTCAATACTCGACATGCTTACTAAATCATCCGACTTGCTGTCAAAACCGGTCGACCCCATAAAAAAAGAACTTTCGGCAAAAGTATGAATATAAAAACAGATTGTTGCCAACATTGTAATGAATACCTTTGCAAACCTAAAAAATAACTACAAATGTTAAAAATTGGAATCATAAGAGAAGAAAAAAATCCACCCGATGAAAGAGTACCTTTTTCTCCCAAGCAATGTGTTGAGATTTTAACAAAATTCCCTGAGGTAAACCTAAAAGTACAATCTAGTAAAGTTAGAAGGTTTAGCGAGGCGCAATACCAAAACTTAGGCATTGAAGTTACTGAAGATGTTTCTGATGCAGATATTTTTTTCGGAGTAAAAGAAGTTCCAATTGAAAGTTTAAGACCGGGTAAAACCCAATTCTTTTTTTCTCATACTATTAAAAAGCAACCTTACAACAGAGATTTACTTAATGCAGTTTTAAATAAAAATGTAACCCTTGTAGATTACGAATGCTTGGTTGGCCTAAATGGAAAAAGGATAGTTGGCTTTGGAAGGTATGCAGGAATTGTAGGTACCTATAATGCAATGTTGGCTTATGGTTTAAAAAACAAAAGTTTTACTTTAAAACCTGCATTTAAATGCGATGATTACGATGAAGTAAAAAGAGAGCTAAAAAAAGTACACCTTGAAAATATTAAGATAGTAATTACCGGCACAGGTCGTGTAGGAACAGGCGCTATGGAGGTTTTAGACTTTATGGGTATCGAGCAAATTTCTATTCACGATTATCTAACCAAAAGTTTTGACCATCCTGTTTATGTTCAATTATCTGTTACCGATTACAACAAAAGAAAAGATGGACAAAAGCTAGGTGTGAAAGATTTTTTTAAGAATTATGCAGCGTATGACTCTGATTTTATGCGTTTTGCATCAGTTTCGGATATGTATATTTCTTGTCATTTTTGGAAAGCGGGTTCTCCCTTTATTTTTTCAAGAGAAGATGCCAAGCTACCTTCATTTAAAATAGGTTTGGTTGCAGATATTAGTTGCGATATTGATGGGCCTGTGGCATCAACCTTAAGACCGTCAACCATTAAAAACCCATTGTATGGTTACGATGCTGAAACTGAAACTGAAGTTAAATTTGATGCTCCCAATGCAATTACAGTTATGGCAGTAGATAATTTGCCATGTGAATTACCAAAAGATGCATCTACAAGTTTTGGAAAAGAATTAATTAATAAAGTTTTACCAGAATTATTGGGAGGAGACCAAAACCAAATTATTGCAAAAGCAACCATCGCAAAAGGAGGGAAGCTAACAGAGAAATATGCTTATTTACAAGATTATGTAGATGGCAAAGGGTAATTAACGCTCTAAGTTTTTCATTTTTCTAATGGTTTCTGTAGGATTCTCAGTTTTGAAAATAGCACTACCTGCAACCAAAACATCAGCACCTGCTTCGATTAATTTAGGTGCATTCTCTAAATTTACTCCGCCATCTACTTCTATAAGTGCGTGGCTATTTTTTTGTTGAATTAGATTTTTTAAAGTTTTAATTTTCGAATAAGCATTTTTAATAAACTTTTGCCCACCAAAACCAGGATTCACACTCATTATTAAAACCAAATCAACATCGGCAATAATATCTTCTAAAACCGAAACTGGTGTATGTGGATTTAAAGAAACCCCCGCTTTTAGGCCTTCTTTTTTTATAGCTTGAATACTTCTATGTAAGTGCCGGCAAGCTTCGTAATGTACTGTTAGGTATTCAGTTCCAGCATTTTTAAAATCTAAAATATAGCGATCCGGATTTTCAATCATTAAATGAGTATCTAATGTTTTGTTTGCTTTTTTTGCCATTTGCCCAATAATCATTGGTCCAAAAGAAATATTTGGAACAAACATACCATCCATCACATCCATATGAAACCAATCAGCTTCGCTTTGGTTAATCATTTCGATGTCTTTTTCTAAATGCAAAAAATTTGCAGAAAGCATGGAAGGGGCTATTAAATGTTTCATTCGTGATTTTTTACAAAAATAAAACCCTTGTGCCTCTTTATTTGGGTTATCCTAAAAAACTTCTTAAAATTTTGCTTCTTGAAGTAGATTTTAACCTTCTCAATCCTTTTTCTTTTAATTGTCTAACTCTTTCTCTCGTTAAATCAAATTGTTCTCCAATTTCTTCTAAGGTCATGGCATGTTTTCCAGAAAGGCCAAAGTAGCAGTTTAAAATATCTTTCTCTCTGGGAGATAGAATTTTCAAACTTCTTTGAATTTCTTGTTGTAAAGACTCTCTTATCAAACCTTCAGATGGGTCTGAACTATCTTTACTTCCCATAACATCATACATGCTTCTGTCATCATCTTCCATGCCCGGTAAAGGAGCATCTAAAGACATATGCCTGATTGTGTTCCGCATATTTTTTTCAACTTCAGATTGAGATATTTCTAAATCAGAAGAAATTTCGTCTGCTGATGGTTCTCTTTCTAAAATTTGCTCTAATTCAGCAAACTTTCTATTTATTTTATTAATGTTTCCTATTTTATTGAGTGGAAGTCTCACTATTCTAGCTTGATCAGCTAAAGCTTGTAAAATAGATTGACGAATCCACCATACAGCGTATGAAATAAATTTGAAACCACGTGTTTCGTCAAATCTTTTTGCGGCTTTAATGAGCCCTAAGTTCCCTTCATTTATTAAATCGGGTAAACTAAGTCCTTGATTTTGGTATTGCTTTGAAACCGAAACCACAAAACGCAGGTTTGCTTTTACCATTTTATTAAGGGCAACATCATCTCCTTGTCTAATTCTTCTTGCTAAATCTACTTCCTCTTCGGCAGTTATAAGCCCTTCTCTTCCAATTTCTTGTAGATATTTATCAAGAGAGGCAGTTTCTCTGTTGGTAATTTGTTTTGTAATTTTTAGTTGTCTCATAACAGATTTTTTTAAAGAATTAGCAAAGACTATTCCTTAATTGAGACGCTTAAAAAGTGCAAATGGTGGTCTATAAATGATAAAAAGCCCAAATAAACTAGTAAAGTGTCTATTTGGGCCTTTAAACGGTAATAAAATAAAGTAAGCAGAAATTATGAAGTTGCTTCTTCTTTGTTTTCTTGTTCTTGTTCTGGTTTAGGTAAAAGTACTTTTCTTGAAAGTTTAAGTTTACCTGTTTTAGGATCTATACCAATTAATTTTACTTGTAGTTTATCTCCTTCTTTCATAATGTCAGAAACATTTTCGATTCTTTTCCAATCGATTTCAGAAATATGAAGTAAACCATCTTTACCTGGTAAAATTTCAATAAATGCACCATAAGAAGCTACATTTTTTACTTTACCATCGTATATTTCTCCAACTTCAGGAATTGCAACAATGCCTTTAATTCTTCCTAAAGCAGAATCAATAGCATCTCTGTTGGCAGCAGAAACAGAAACTTCTCCTTTGCCATTTACTTCTTCTATCGTAATGGTAGCACCACTTTCTTTTTGTATTTCTTGAATTACTTTACCACCGGGCCCGATAACAGCACCAATCATATCACCTGGAATCGTGATTTTTACAATTCTTGGAGCATGTGGTTTGTAATCTTCTCTAGGTTTAGAAATGGTTTTATTCATTTCACCAAGAATGTGTAATCTTCCTTCTCTTGCTTGGTTTAAAGCTTTTTCTAAAATGTCAAAAGTTAAACCTCCAACTTTAATATCCATTTGGCAAGCAGTAATTCCATCAGCAGTTCCTGTAACCTTAAAATCCATATCTCCTAAATGATCTTCATCACCTAAAATATCAGATAATACAGCAAATGAATTTTCATCTTTTAAGATTAAACCCATTGCAATACCCGAAACTGGTTTCGTAATATTAATACCTGCATCCATTAAAGCCATTGACCCAGCACAAACAGTTGCCATTGATGAAGAACCATTTGATTCTAAAATATCAGAAACTACTCTAATTGTATAAGGATTTGCCTCTCCAACTGGAATCATTGGTTTTAAAGCTCTTAATGCTAAGTTACCATGACCAACTTCTCTTCGGCTAGTGCCTCTCATTGGTCTTTCTTCGCCTGTTGAAAAAGGAGGGAAGTTGTAATGAAGCATAAATTTTTCTGCAACTGTATGAACAACTCCATCAATGTTTTGCTCATTTAATTTAGTTCCTAAAGTTACCGAAGTTAAAGATTGAGTTTCGCCTCTGGTAAAAACAGCTGAACCATGCGCCATTGGTAAATAATCAATTTCAGACCAAATTGCTCTAATTTCATTTGTTTTTCTTCCATCTAATCTAACGCCATCTTCTAAAATTGCGTTTCTAACTGCTTCCTTTTCAATATCATGAAAATATCTGCCTATCATTTCACCCTTTTCTTCTTTTTCTTCTTCGCTTAAGGTTTCATTAAACTCGGCATAAACAGCATTAAACATTTCTTTTCTTTCGTGTTTGGCTGTTCCACTTTTAGCAACGTCTTTCAATTTATCGTAACAAGCAGCTTGCATTTTATTTTTTAAATCTTCGTCTTCAGCTTTTTGAGCAACATCTCTTTTTACTTGAGCTTTTTCAATTTGTGCAGCAAGTTTACTTTGCTCATTACATTGAATTTTAATTGCTTCGTGTGCTACTGAAATGGCTTCTAACATTTCTTTTTCAGAAACTTCTTTCATTTCACCTTCAACCATTAAAATGCTATCTGCTGTTCCTGCAATAATCATATCCATATCACAAGCCTCAATTTGGTCTTTTTCAGGATTGATTATGAATTCGCCATTTAATCTTCCTACTCTAACTTCAGAAATAGGGCCTGCAAATGGAATATCTGAAACTGCTAAAGCTGCAGAAGCTGCAAAACCAGCTAATGCGTCGGGCATGTTAACGCCATCATAACTTATTAAGCTAATTAGCATTTGAGTTCCGCAATGGTAATTTTTTGGGAATAATGGTCTAATTGCTCTATCTACTAATCTTGAAGTAAGGATTTCTCCATCACTTGGTCTTGTTTCTCTTTTTATAAATCCGCCTGGAAATTTACCTGCAGCGGGAAATTTTTCTCTGTAATCAACTGTAAGGGGTAAAAAATCTATTCCCTCAGATGCTTTTTTACTTGATACAACAGTGGCTAAAAGCATAGTGCCACCTAATTTAATAACTACAGAACCATCAGCTTGTTTGGCTAATTTTCCTGTTTCAATGGTTAATGGTTTTCCGTAAAAATCGAATGTGTGTGTAATTCCTAATTGACTCATGTGTTTGTTGTTTGTATGTAATGTTTGTGTGTACGGGTGGGTAAAAACAAAAAAGGGGATGACTTTTGCCTCCCCTTTTCATTTTTTGTATTTATTATTTTCTAATATTTAATTCTTTGATGACTTCCCTGTATCGGTTAATCTGTTTGTGTTTTAAGTAATCTAACAGTCTACGTCTTTTACCTACTAGGTTAATTAGAGCACGTCTTGTATGGTGATCTTTTTTATTAACTCTTAAATGCTCAGTAAGGTGAGCAACTCTAGTTGTGAAAAGTGCAATTTGTACTTCGGCTTTTCCAGTGTTGCTTTCTGAGCCACCGTGTGTTTTAGCAATTGTTTTAAATTCTTCTGGTGTAATATGCATTTCGCTAATTTTTTCTCTCTATTATAAGGCCTGCAAAAGTATATAAACTATTTATTCCTGCAAATATTAATTCTTAAATAATTTTATTGCAAAAGCTAAACTTGCTTTTAAGTCTTTTCTATTAACAATAAAATCTAAAAAACCGTGCTCTACTAAAAACTCTGAAGTTTGAAATCCTTCAGGTAAATCTTTTCCAATAGTCTCTTTTATTACTCTTGGTCCAGCAAAGCCAATTAAAGCATTAGGCTCGGCAATATTTAAATCTCCTAACATGGCAAAAGATGCTGTAACTCCTCCGGTTGTTGGGTCTGTCATTAAAGAAATGTAAGGCAATTTATGGTCGCTTAATTGTTTCAACTTTGCCGAAGTTTTTGCCATTTGCATTAATGAAATTCCAGCTTCCATCATCCTGGCACCTCCAGATTTTGAAATAATCAATAAAGGAGCTTTTTTCTCAATAGCTTTGTCAACAGCTCGTGCAATTTTTTCACCAACAACAGCGCCCATTGAACCCCCAATAAAACTAAAATCCATACAGGCAATCACCAAATCTTGTCCTTCAATTTTACCAATAGCTGTTCTCATGGCATCTTTTAGGTTACTTTTCTTTTGTGATTCTATTAACCTATCAGCATATTTTTTTGTATCCTCAAACTTTAAAGGGTCACTTGCCGATAAACCTCCTGCAAACTCAGTAAATTTTGAGTCATCAAATAGAATTTCAAAGTATTGCTGAGAACCAATTCTAACGTGGTAGTTGTCTTCAGGACTTACGTAAAGGTTATCTTTAAGTTCACTAGAGTCAATAATTTTACCAGTAGGAGTTTTATACCAAAGTCCTTCAGGTGTCTCTTTTTTGTCTTTAGTATCCGTTAAGATACCTTTTGCTTTCCTTTTAAACCAACTCATGTGGAAGTTTTTTTAATTAAGCAATAGTAATAGTTTCATCCAAATAAACATCTTGAACCGCTTGAAGAAGCTCGATACCTTCACTCATTGGCCTTTGAAATGCTTTTCTTCCAAGAATTAAACCTTGTCCAGCAGCTCTTTTATTAATAACTGCAGTTTCAACTGATTCAGCCAAATCTGATGCTCCGGAAGATGCTCCACCAGAGTTAATTAAACCAATTCTTCCCATATAGCAATTTGCTACCTGGTATCTTGTTAAATCAATAGGATGGTCAGAAGAAAGTTCACTGTAAACTTTAGGGTGTGTTTTTCCAAAATTAACCGCAGTATAACCGCCATTATTTGTAGGAAGTTTTTGTTTGATGATATCCGCTTGAATAGTTACACCTAAGTGATTTGCTTGACCTGTTAAATCGGCAGCAGTATGATAATCTACACCATCTTTTTTGAATGCATTATTTCTAGTGTAACACCATAAAATTGTAGCTAAGCCTAATTCATGAGCTCTTTCAAAAGCTTCAGCAACAGCAACTATTTGCTCATTAGAACCTTCAGAACCAAAATAAATTGTGGCACCAATTGCAGCAGCACCCATTTCCCAAGCCTCATCAACACTTCCAAAAGGAATTTGGTTATAGGTTGCAGGAGTGCTTAAAAATTCGTTGTGATTGATTTTTACAATGAAAGGTATTTTATGAGCATATTTTCTAGAAACATTTGCCAAAACACCGAATGTTGAAGCAACGGCATTACACTCAGCTTCTAAAGCTAGTTTTACAATATTTTCAGGATCAAAATATATTGGGTTTGGAGCAAATGAAGCACCAGCTGAATGTTCTATCCCTTGGTCTACAGGTAAAATAGAAAGGTAACCAGTATTTGCTAATCTTCCGTTTCCGTATAACCTTTGAAGGTTATTTAAAACCTTTTGGTTTCTGTTGGTATTAATAAACAATCGGTCAACAAAATCTGCACCAGGAAGGTGAACTTGATCTTTGGTAATAGTTTTTGAAGTATGATTTAAAAGGTATTCAGCCTTATCTCCTAAAAGAGTTTGTATATTTTTATTTGCCATAATTTATTTTTAAAGGGTAGCAAAACTAACCAAAAGTGTTAACATAGTTTACTAGAGGTCCTCAAAATTACGATGTATAAAGCCTTCCAATAATGTACAAATATCCTTGCATGATATTTATCACTTTAAGGTTTGATTAGTGTCATTTTTTCCACACCCCCGTATTTATTCTTTTGTCAAGTTAAAAATTGTTTATGAGTGCCATCTATTTATTAATTGGAGTAAGTTTCATAGTAGCCCTTGGTTTTTTAGGGGCTTTTTTATGGGCGGTAAAATCAAATCAATATGAAGATGACTACTCACCGTCCGTAAGAATGCTGTTTGAAAACAAACCAAATAAGCCAAATAAAAATCAATCAAATTCACAAACTAAATTATAACCAATGCAAGTAGAAAAGTTTTCGTACGATAACGAAATTGTTAGGAAGTTCCTGATTGCCTCAGTTGTTTTTGGACTAGTAGGAATGCTAGTAGGATTAACTGCAGCACTTCAAATTGTATTTCCGGAATTAAATTTTGGTATAGCATATACCACATTTGGAAGAATTAGGCCACTGCATACAAATGCTATAATTTTTGCTTTTGTAGGTAATGGGATTTTTGCAGGTGTTTATTACTCACTTCAGAGGTTGTTAAAAACTAGAATGTGGAGTGATGCTTTTTCCAATATAAATTTTTGGGGATGGCAAACAATAATTTTAGCAGCAGCCATTTCTCTACCCTTAGGTTTAACCTCAGGTAAAGAGTATGCTGAGTTAGAATGGCCAATTGATATTGCAATTGCTTTAATATGGGTGGTGTTTGGTGTAAACATGTTTATGACCATAATCAAAAGAAGAGAGAGACACTTATATGTAGCAATTTGGTTTTACATAGCAACTTTTGTTACTGTTGCTATGCTACATATTGTTAATTCTTTTGAATTACCTGTTACCATGTTTAAAAGCTACTCTTGGTATGCAGGAGTTCAAGATGCTTTAGTACAATGGTGGTATGGACATAATGCAGTTGCTTTTTTCTTAACTACTCCTTATTTAGGATTGATGTATTACTTTGTACCTAAGGCCGCAAACAGACCTGTTTATTCATATAGATTATCAATAATTCACTTTTGGGCTTTAATTTTTCTATATATCTGGGCTGGCCCTCACCATTTATTATATTCTTCATTACCAGATTGGGCTCAATCTTTAGGAACAGTTTTCTCAATCATGCTAATTGCTCCATCTTGGGGAGGTATGTTAAATGGGCTATTAACCTTGCGCGGTGCTTGGGATAGGGTAAGAGAAGATCCAGTTCTTAAGTTTATGGTTGTTGCGATTACTTGTTATGGTATGTCAACTTTTGAAGGTCCAATGCTTTCTCTAAAAAATATTAACGCAATTAGCCACTTTACAGATTGGACTATTGCCCACGTTCATATTGGCGGATTGGGTTGGAATGGTTTCTTCACTTTTGGTATGCTTTATTATTTAGTTCCTAAAATGTGGGGTACTCAATTAAAATCTATGAAATTGGCCAATGCTCATTTTTGGATTGGTACATTAGGAATTATTTTCTATGCGCTTCCAATGTATTGGGCAGGTTTTGCTCAAAGTTCTATGTGGAAACAATTTACTGCTGAAGGATTTTTAGCTTATCCAAACTTCTTAGAAACTGTTACTCAATTGGCTCCCATGTATGCTTTAAGAGCATTTGGAGGATTGCTTTATTTAGTAGGAGCAATTCTTTGGGTTATTAATTTAATTCAAACAGCCAAGCAAGGTACTTTTATTAAGAGTGAAGATGCAGAAGCTCCAGCACTTGCTAAAGAATATAAAATTACAGGCGAAGGATGGCACAGGGTTTTGGAAAGAAAACCAGTTCAGTTTTTAGTATTCTCTTTAATTGCAGTTGCCATAGGTGGTGTAATTGAAATGGTTCCTACTTTTTTAGTAAAATCTAATATTCCTACAATATCAAGTGTTAAACCATATACACCTTTAGAATTAGAAGGTAGAGACATATATGTAAGAGAAGGCTGTTATACATGTCACTCTCAAATGGTTAGACCTTTTAGAAGTGAAACAGAAAGATATGGAGAATACTCAAAAGCTGGAGAGTTTGTTTATGATCACCCATTTCAGTGGGGTTCTAAAAGAACAGGTCCGGATTTAGCAAGAGAAGGTAGTCCTAAATTAAGAAAGCCTCATTCATGGCACTTTAACCATATGCTAGACCCAAGAACTATGTCACCGGGTTCAATAATGCCTCCTTATCCTTGGTTAATTGAAGATGATATTAATTTAGAAACTACACCTGCTAAAATTAGGGCTATGCAAACTCTAGGAGTTCCTTATGAAGAAGGATATGACCAAATAGCAGTAGAAGATTTATTAGCTCAAGGCCAGGAGATTGCTGATGAATTAAAAGGAAATGGAATTGAGGTATCAAATGACAAAGAGATTATTGCTTTGATTGCTTACCTGCAGAAACTAGGAAGAGATATTTATGCCGAAGATGAAATGGCAACTAAATAAATTTGAATTATGTTAAAATTTGTAAAACATCACATGGAAAGTATTACCGGGATTGAGTTATTCCCTTTAATATCTTTTGTAATCTTCTTTACCTTTTTTATTGCCATGGGCTTTTATGTGGCAAGCATGAAGAAGAAAGAAATTGAAGAAGTTGAAAACTTACCCTTAGACCAAAATAATTAAAACTAAAATCCCATGAAAAATAAAATTTTCAATTTGAAAAATGTTTTCGCCCTTTTTTCACTTTTGTTGATGGGTGGGGCAGCTAATGCAGCAGACGGAGCAGGCTTTGCAGGCGTTTCCGACATCAATATGCTTTACATTTTGTTAAGTATTGGTGTTTTAATGCTAATTCTAGTTCTTGTTTTAGCAAACATTATTAAATCTATTACAGCCAATAAAGAAATTTGGCAATACATGCAAGCCAAGAAAAATGCAGCTAAAACTGCAGGAGTAATCGCTCTATTATTAGGTTTTTCTTTTTCTGTTTCAGCTCAAGAAGCTGGTGCAACACCTCAAGCAGCTTGGGTAATGAGTAGCACTTTATTTTGGGCCTTAATATCACTTGATGCCTTTTTGGTTATGGTGGTTTTCTATTTGTTTAATATTTTAAAACAAGTAGTTAGTATATTAAAACCTGAGGAGGAAAAAGTAGAAGCATCGGCCCATACAGTTGTAGATTCTTGGACAGCCATTTTAACAGATTCAGTTCCAATTGAGCAAGAAGAAGAAATTATGACTGACCATTCTTACGATGGAATTCATGAATTAGACAATAATCTTCCACCATGGTGGGTTTGGGGATTTTACGGAACAATCATTTTTGCTTTTGTTTATTTGATGTACTTCCAATTTATGGGAGGTCCAAACTCTACACAAGAATATATAGCTGAAGTAGAGCAGGCTGAAGTTGAAAAAGCTGCATTTATGGCTACAATGGCCAATAGCATTGATGAAACCAATGTTACATTAATTGCCGATGCGGGTAGGTTAGAAAAAGGGAAATCAATTTTTGTTACCAATTGTGCTGCATGTCATGGCGAGTCTGGTGGAAGTATGCCAGGTGGCGTAGGACCAAACCTAACAGATGAATATTGGATTCATGGCGGAGGTATTTCAGACCTTTTTAAAACAATTAAATATGGTGTTCCCACAAAAGGAATGATTTCTTGGGAATCTCAATTATCACCTTCTCAAATACAAGATGTATCTAGCTATATTCTTTCGCTTGTGGGCACCAACCCCCCAAATGCAAAAGAGCCTCAAGGCGAGTTATATAAAGCACCCAACCAAACCGAAGAGCCATCCACAACCAACGAAGAAATTGTGGAACCAGCAAGTGAAGAAGAAGTTACTGATGAAACTGCTTCTGAAGTTGTTATGAAATAAATAAAATGACAGAACCAGGAGTAGAGAACTTCTACCGAGATGAATCTTTTAGAGATTCCATCTCAACAATTAAGGAAGACGGAAGCAGAAATTGGATTTATCCAAAAAAGCCAAAAGGAAAACTTTATAATTATAGGACGATGGTTAGCATCGTCCTATTATTTTTTCTATTCGTTATTCCGTGGATAAAAATTAACGGAAATCCTTTTTTTCTTTTTAATGTTATAGAACGAAAATTTGTTGTTTTTGGTAATATTTTTTGGCCACAAGATTTCCATTTGTTTTTATTAGCCATGATAACCTTTGTAGTTTTTGTGGTTTTATTTACTGTAATATTTGGAAGAGTTTTCTGCGGTTGGGTTTGTCCTCAAACCATTTTTATGGAAATGGTTTTTAGAAAAATTGAATATTGGATAGAAGGAGATTGGAAACATCAGAAAAAATTAGATGAACAACCTTGGAATAGCGAAAAAATATTCAAAAAGACTAGTAAGAATATTTTGTTTTTTGGAGTTTCATTTGCCATTGCCAATACTTTTTTAGCTTATATTATTGGTAGCGATCAATTATTAGAAATTCAGCTAGATAACCCTGCAAACCATGCAGGTGGTTTGTCGGCAATGATTTTATTTACAACTGTTTTCTATCTTGTTTTTTCAAGATTTAGAGAGCAGGTTTGTATTGCCGTTTGTCCTTATGGCAGGTTGCAAGGCGTTTTATTAGATAGAAACTCGGTAGTTGTTACCTATGATTATAACAGAGGTGAAAAAAGAGGGAAATGGCAAGGCAAAAGAGAAGTAAGGTCTGAAGTTGGAAAAGGAGATTGTATAGATTGCCACCAATGTGTTGATGTTTGCCCCACAGGAATTGATATTAGAAATGGAACTCAATTAGAATGTATTAACTGCACTGCTTGTATTGATGCTTGTGATAACGTTATGGAAAAAACGGGTTTAGAGCCTGGACTAATACGTTATGACAGTGAGGAGGGAGTTGCAAATGGAAAAGGCTTTAAGTTTACTACAAGAATTAAAGCTTACATTGGTGTATTAACAATATTAATTGTAGTTGTTTGGGAGTTTTACTTTCTAGAACTGATGTAGAAACCTCAGTTTTAAGAACTCCAGGTATTATGTATCAAACTAGAGAAGATGGCCGAATAAGCAATTTGTATAATGTTAAAGTTATTAATAAAACCAACAATGATTTTCCGGTAGAAGTTAGGTTAAAAGATACAAAAGGCGAAATACAGTTTGTTGGCGAAGGACTTAAATTTAAAGATGGTATAGCACAAGGAGCTATGTTTATTTTGATGGAAAGAAACCAACTTAACGGGGTTAAAACAAACATAAAAATGGAGGTAATTTCCAATGGTGAAATTATTGAAGAAGTAAAAACAAACTTTATGGGCCCTACTAATTAATAAAAAAAATAATTATGAAATTTAATTGGGGCACAGGGGTTACAATATTCTTTATGAGTTTTGTAGTATTTATTTTGTTTATGGCTTATAAATGTTTTCAAACCGATTTTGATTTGGTTACCGAAGATTATTACGCCAAAGAATTAGTTTATCAAGAAACAATTCAAAAACTCAACAATGAAAAAAGACTAAAGGAATCTTTTTTTATTAAAAAATTAGAAAATGGAGTTTCTTTAGCGTTTCCAAAAGACCAAGCAATTGCAGGAATAAAAGGAACAGTTCAGTTTTTTAGGCCATCGGATAAGGAGTTGGATAAGTACTTTGAATTAACACAAAACCCTGAAGGCACATACTTTTTTAAATCCGAAAATTTTCAAAAAGGAATTTATAAGGTAAAGGTAGATTGGGAAAGTGGCCAAACATCTTACTTTAAAGAAGAGGTAATTGTATTTTAATGAATTGGATTATTCCAATTTCTATAGGTTTTTTTGGCAGTTTTCATTGTATTGGAATGTGCGGACCAATTAACTTGGCGCTTCCTTTAGGCAACAATTTAAACTTCAAATTTTTTAACAGAACCCTCCAATTTCATTTAGGCAGAATTTTATCCTATAGTTTATTAGGGGCAGTTTTCGGTGGATTAGGTTATGGCCTCAAAATAGCAGGCTTACAGCAAACAATATCAATTTTTTTAGGTGTTGTAATGATACTTTCAGTTGTGCTTCCCCAAACCTTAAAAATATTCAAATCAACAGAAAAGTTTTATGGTGATTCTGCCCATTTTGTAAAAATTTATTTGGGTAAATTATTGGGTAATAAAAACGCATCTTTAATTTCGGTTGCAGGCTTTTTAAATGGGCTTTTGCCATGTGGCTTGGTTTACTTGGGATTAGCTGGAGCAATTGCTACAGGTAACTATTTTGAAGGAATGTTATTTATGTTTTTTTTTGGGTTAGGAACTTTGCCTGCACTTCTAGGCTTATTACTTTTTAAAAATTTTGCGTCTAAAAATATATTGAGTGGTTTAAGGAAAGCTATTCCTGTTTTTATAATTATTATGGGTATTCTCTTTATTTTAAGAGGTTTAAACTTAAATATTCCTTACGTAAGCCCAAAAATATCAGGTGAAGTTTCAGAAGTGGAACAATGCGATTAGAAAATGAATCTTTCTAAAAATCATTATATAAAAACAGGTTTATGATTGTAAATTTGCAAAATAATTTACCCAGGTGGCGAAATTGGTAGACGCGCCAGCTTGAGGGGCTGGTGGCCGCAAGGCTGTGCAGGTTCGAGTCCCGTCCTGGGTACTAACAACCCTTTTGAAACTCTTTATTTACAAGAGTTTTGGAAGGGTTTTGTTTTTAAAGGGGTCCGTTTTGGTTTTTGTTTGGTTTATAGAAATGAAAAATCGAGTAGGATACCGAGGCTAATTTTTTATCACGCAATGAAATTAGGATTTTAAATTAAAGAAATTTGGTTTTAAAAACCACACGATATAATCGCGCGGAAGCCTGGGTTTTAAAGGTAGCAATGATTACAACCGACCAACGGGAGCTCAGCGAAGCTAAATCCGCGCTAGCAGAGGCCTGTCTCTAATTTGGAGCAATTACAACTTTTTTGTAATAATTAACTGAATCCATATTATTTATTGAACTATAAATTCTAATTAAATCATTTATTACATCCTGTTTCTCTATTTCACAAGAATTCAGGCTTTCTTTAAAATATTTTATTGCTTTTTTTAGTTCTCCTAACTTATTATAACAGCGCCCTATTTGATTTAAGTAACAATTCTCAGTTGTTTTGTCTCCTTCATTTAAAACTATATATATTTCTAAAGCTGAATCAAAGTACTCTAAGTAATAAAATGAATCAGCTAACATATTGAGTAAAGGCAAACTATTGGTTTTTTGAAGTAATGCTTTTTCAATATGAGGAAGCCCCTTTCTAAATTTTCTTTTATTATAATAGTAATATCCTAAATTGAAATTTGAAGTATACAAATTGCTATCTAAACTTAAAGCTAATAAGGAGTATTTTTTCATTGAATCTAACTCCGTTTTAGAGATATAGAGCTCTTGAATGTTTTCAAGCTGATTAGCAGTTGTATATTGAGGATAGAGTTTTTTTCTCAATTTCAAATAATAAACCGCACTATCAATTTCTTCTAATTTCATATAGCAATTTGCGATATCCATTATCCTTAGTAGATTGCTATCTCCAGGTATTTTTTTATTCTTTTTCAAGCATAAGATTGCTTTGGAATATTCTTTTTTTGCTATAAAATCAGCACACAGCTCCGAAGATGAAGTTTTTTCTTCGTTACATCCCATTAAGGCAAGGGTAGAAAAAAATATAAAACCAATTATTAAATTATTGTTCATTTTACTTTTTTAATTAATTGCTTTAATAGTTTTTCTGCTTCCATGATGGTTAGTACTGTGTCTCCTTTATTTGCAATATTATGATCAATCAGACTTATTGTTCCATCCGAAACATAAATAGCTGTATCCCTTTTGTTTAAAAGCCTAATAAAATTGATAACAGCCTCTTTATTGGGATTAAACACCTTAATCTCATTAAAAGGTAAATCACCTCTATTATTTTCATTGTAAACCCTTGAACTATTCTTTCCTTTTAAAGAAGAAATGCCATCTGTTAATATCCCAATGAACTCTATATTAGAGTACACAATTGAAGCAAAATCATAAAAACCACCACTTGTTTCAGGAAAATTTCCTTCTTTGCTTGTCGTTATTACACCACTTACATCTCCTGTTACTAATGAAAGTAAATTAGAAAAGAAACCTTCCATTGCATCCGGTATTCCATTAATTATATCTTTTAATGATTTGGTTTCTGGTAAAGCATCAGCTATAACTTCAAAAACTCCATCTTTTCCAACTTGGGTGTGGACTTTCACATCTTGTACAGGAGTTTTATCTGACCCTCTCGGATCATTCCCCTCTAAATAATTTGTATTGTTAGAAAAATGTGGGGCTACACTAGCTGCTTCGGCTCCTACGGTAGCACCAACTGCTGCAATATATGGTGCAGCTGCAGCAATAGCCTGCCCAACAGCATAAGCGACACATAAAAAGCTATTACCCTGTGGGTCAATATTATTAATTGGGTTGTTCCCAAAACCAACATAGGGGCTTTCCCAAGCATGTATTACAGGGTCGGGTGTTTTCCATCTACCCAAACGAGGGTCATATTGTCTAAAGTAGGTTGTGTAGCTGTTTCCACTGCCTGCAACATCGTTGTCCTTTTGCATTCCTTGGAAGGAATAATTGTAATCCGTTGGATTCGTATTTCGTCCTGGTTCCATCATACCAAATGTGAAGTAATCTACAACCATTTTTCGCGGCTTGTAGACTTTTTCTACTTCACTTTTTGAAAAAATTAGATTTTTTTCTGGTTGGTATGTTAGGTTAATTTCTCTCATTTTTGAGGTTTACTAAAGTAAAACTTACTAACTAAATATGAGCCTTTAAATTTAAACCTGCTGTAGTGCAGTGGTTAACTTAAAACCACGCGATATAATCGCGCGTGAGTGGGGAATTAAGGTTCAATTATTTAAATACAGCCCTTGTAATTCTTTCTTAAGAAAAGTATCAACATACTTAGAATAGGAAAAATTAGCAGTTTTCGAAGTATCTCCCTTTTCAAAGAATACTAATCTGGTGGATTTAAGTCCTAATTTATTTCTAAGTCCAAGAAAATAAACAAAAATAAAGTGTCTATTAAGAAACGGAAATCTTGTTTTCTCGCAATAAACTTTCCTTAATTGCTTAATATCTAAAGTAAAATATATCTTACTATGTAATCCAAAAAAAATATAATCCTTAACTATAATTTTATCGTATTCTATAGATAGAATTCTATATGGTGCTATTGCCGAAACTATTATCCAAGCCCCTAATAATACTAAAGATAGGTTTTGGTTCTTAACTGTTAATGATAATATAAATAAGATTAACCAAAAGCTAGAAACAAAAAAAAAATATTTATCAGTGACTTTTTTCATTTATTAATTCATTAAGTAAAAACTTCTCAAAAAAGAGACTGTTATCTGCATTGTTTACTTTTTTAATAGCATTATGATAATTTTCATCAATTATCTGATTTAAAGCTATATATAAATCTTTATATGGAGATTTTTTAAAATTATTAGTTTTCATGAATGAAAAAATTTTATCATAATACCCCAATTGATGATATATATAAATAATATAAAAATGTACATAATAAAATGAAGTTCCATTATTCCAATCAGTACTTAAATTTTGTAGTAATGGAAGATTTTCCAATTCTTTTTTTAAGTAAATCTCAATACCTAATTTACTGATTAAAGATTTATTGGTAGAATTCGCGCATTTCAAAAATATTCTATTTGCAGAATCAATTTGATTTTTTACTAAGTAAAGTTCTCCTAACCTTAAAGAGTTTAATAAATTACAACTGTCAATTTTTCGAATCTCTTTAGAGTATTTTAAAGCTGAATCCAGATTTGATTTTTCTAAATAGTAACTAACTTTAAATTCCGATAGGTAAATACAATCATCTTTATGAGTTTTAATAGCTTTTTTTACCTTCAACGAATTAAGTTTATTATGAAATATAGTATCATTACATGAATATGTCTTTTGAAAAAAAGACAGAAAAATTATTATCGAGAAGCTAATTTTTAGGTATTTCAACATAATTTGGTACTGATTTTCCGGATTGAGTTTTTTGATTTAATATTTCTCTTGCCCTATTTTCAATAAGTGATTCAAGACTATTTTGATTTGATATCGTGCTACTTTTTCCTAAATCAAAAGAGCTGAAAAGAAAATCTAAGGTGGCACTAAGTGGTGTAACATTTTTTCCTTTAACAATTACATCTTGGGCCAATTGAATGTAATCTATATTATCTAAAACAAAGTTTTCTACGTCAACATTGTCTATTTTATTTGATTTTTTTCTCGGTTGTTTCTTACTGAACCAAAAATCAAAATTGTTGCCATTTAATTGCGGAAATGTTAACCCAGGTTCACTAAATCTAAAATGCGGTTTAGTTATATCAATTTGTAATTCTTTAATTAATATATCGAAAACTATATTTTGAACTAGTGGGTTTAATGATATGTCTAAATTTAATTCCAATGAAATTTGAAAAGCTATCTCATTTGTCATTTTTTGATACGCTAAATTTCTGATTAGATCTTTTTCAGTTGGATTATATTGTTCTTCTTTTAAACCATCACCTGGCATCCCCGGACTATGAGGTTCAGTTAAACCGGGATTATTCCCCTCTAAATAATTTGTATTGTTAGAAAAATGTGGGGCTACACTAGCTGCTTCGGCACCAACTGCAGCACTAACTGCTGCAATATATGGTGCAGCTGCAGCAATAGCCTGCCCAACAGCATATGCGGCACAAATAAAGCTATTACCATGTGGGTCAATATTATTAATTGGGTTGTTCCCAAAACCAACATAGGGGCTTTCCCAAGCATGTATTACAGGGTCGGGTGTTTTCCATCTACCCAAACGAGGGTCGTATTGCCTAAAGTAAGTAGTGTAGCTGTTTCCTGTTCCGCTCACCGAAGCATCAGTTTCCATACTCTGGAAGGCATAACGGCTTTCGGTTGGATTGGTGTTTCGGCCGGGTTCTATCATCCCGAATGGATAATAATCTGCCTTAAACATTACATCAGCCTTGTAACCATTATGTAAGCCACCATTGCCTTCAATTTGAAGTTTACGATCGGTAATAGTTGCATGTATATTGCCAGTGTGCCCTTTCAATTCGAATTGTTTTTTACCTAAAATCAAATTTAAGCTATCTCCTAAGGAAAACCAAACAGGTAATCCGTCTCCACAAATTTTTGAAAATGTGCTATCATATAAAATTCTATTTATTTTGTAGGTACCTTCCCTTCCTAAACCATATATTGGTATTTCATCTTGTTTAAAAAAAAACTTATAACAAGCATTATCTACACTTTTTCCATCCTTACACAGGCATGTGGTGGTTCCATCAACAAAACTGTAAAATGATTGGGTATTGCCATTTACATCATTAATATATATGGTGGTTTCTTTCAATAAGGTTTCCTCAATTCCGGGTTGTACTGTTTTTTTTGCTCTATGGCCATTTGCATCATATTCAAAGTTTATTACTTTAGGGGTACCTAGTTGGTTAGCATCGTACTCAATTTGTTTAATACGGTGGTAGGCATCCCATTTTATGGTTTTAATAAGTTCTGATGTATCTGCAATTAATTGGCCTATTTGGTTATATCGATAATTACCATTGGGTTGGTTTTGCTTAATATCATCATAACTGCTATAATCTGAAGCCAAGTCGGTTACTTTATTTAATTGATTTGTTCCGCTATTGTACTTATACTTCATTTTATCCATTGCAAGTTGCCCCCCAACATAGGCATTTCGAGTAAGGCTATCTATATTTCCATTTGGGTCGTAATTTATATTAACATAATAATTTGTAGTATCGGTTAAAGGTTTCCATTGGTTCTCGGTTGAGTCTAAATTTGTAAAAGTTAACCTTTTGGTTAACCTTTTTAGCTGGTCGAAATGGTAGGAGTATCCTATATGATCAAAACCTTTTATACCTAAACTCATATTGGCAATATTGCCATCAAAATAACTTTTAGTGTTGGTTGCAAATGCACTAGTGCCCAGGCTTGCTTTAAAACTTTCTGTTTGTGCAAATTCTGTAATTGGCATATAATCACTTTCATGAAAACTTAAATTCCAACCAACTACATCTGGTGCAAAGTTTTGGTTTCTTCCATTGTAGTGTTTTCTATCATCATATCCATCAAACCCCGGATCACGTTCTTCGCTCAAACTATTACTATTTATACCTTTTAACCAACCATTAAGTGTATATATAAAATCTACTCCAGCTTGAGGGGATTTAACTTCGCTGAGCTCTCGTTGGTCGGTTTCAATCCGTGCTTTAACAACTCCATACTTTAACCCATTTCATTTTTCAACTATTACTTTTAATAATCCTTTTTCTTCTGCATAATCTCTAGCGCATGAACATGCATAATCTTCCGCTTTAATTACCCAACCTGCTTCAACCGAATTGTTGTTGATTTTATTTACACGGATAAAATCCCCCGGGAGCGCAACCGACGAAGGAACTCAGCAAAGCTGAATGCGCGGGAACATTGGCCATTTGCATAAACTTCGATTTATATAGCCTTATAAAGGCTTTTTATTTTGCGCCATGATAAATTTTCTATTCATTTGGATTTGTATTTTTGACCAAACCCTACTGTTTGAAATATCTACTTGTAGCCTTTTTATGTTTCTTTTTTATTGCTAACTCTTTTGCAGAGAAGGCTTCTGAAAAGAGATTATACGATAAATTTTGGTCAATTGTAGATCAAACACCATCTGCATCAATACCTATTATTGATTCTCTAATTAATATCTATGGAAATGAAATTTCTGTTGAAAAAGCAGAAGCTTATTTTGGAAAAGGATATGCCCATTATGAGGCAAGTCAGTATAAAGAAAGTATAAAAGCGTATTTACAAGCAAGTGTTCTTTTTAATGCTTTACACGATACCTGCTATTTAAAAAGAACATATTTCAATTTGGGCTCAAGCCTTAATATGCTTGGAGATTATGTAGATGCAACAAATTATTATTTAAAATCTATAGAAATTGAAAATTGCTCAAATTTAGCCTTTGCAAAAGGAGCAGACCATTACAATTTGGCTTTGTTATTTTCAGATTTAAACCTAACAGATGATGCAATAAAGCAATACAAATTAGCAATTGCAACCGATTCAATTGGACAGAATATTAGTTTTATTCAGCTTTCTAAACTTGGTGTAGCTTATCAAAATTTTTATGATGGAAATCAAAATTCTGCAATAAAAACGTATAAAAATGTTTTCAGGCAAAGTCTCAATGATACCCTTGAATTCTTTTCAATTTACTTTTATGGTTATTCAGATTTGGCAGAAATGTATGCAACAATCCAACAATTTGATTCAGCCTATAAGTATTACAACCTAGCTCATAATTTAGTAATTCAAGATAGTATTGCAGATTATTTAATTAACGATTACCTTGTATTGGCTGAGATTTATAAACAAGAAGAGAAATATGATGCAGCATTAACAATGGCTTTAAAAGGTTTAGAATTGGCCAAACAAATAGGTTTTAAACAAAATAAAGTTATCGCCTTTTCCATGTTATCAGAAATAGAAGAGCTTATTGGAAATTTCTCAAAAGCAACATTTTACCTAAAGGCTGAGCGAGCCTTGTTAGACTCTATTTATCAAAATCAAACAAAATCAACTTATTTAACAAAAACCCTAGATGATAAGGCTAAAGAAATATTAACCTTAAGCAAATCTGAAGAAGAAGCTAAATTAAAATTTGAAAATTTAAAAATTACACTTTACGCTTTTTTATGCTTTTTGATTATTCTAATAATTCTTGTTTTGCTTGTAAATAAGCAACGGAAAGTAGTAAAAGAACTCAATAAAAATCAAAATGAATTAATAGAAGAAAAAGATAGAATAATGACTGTTTTATCTCATGATTTGAGATCGCCAATTTCAGCCGTAAAAGGGATTATCGAATTATTTAAACTAAAATTATTAAATGCTTCCGAAAAGGAAAGTATGATTCTTGAGTTGGAGAATTCTATAAATAGTTTGAACAGTAATTTAAATACCTTACTAGATTGGGCCTTAACCAGTAAAAGTTATTCTCAACCACAGTTTTCAAATGTTAAAATACAACCTATAATTGAAAAAACTTTTAATTTTCTAAAGCAACAAGCTACTCAAAAGAATATTGATTTAAAATATATTTCAAACACAGATTCTATAACTTGCTTTATTGATAAAGATCATCTTGAATTAATTTTAAGAAATTTTATTTCAAATGCTATAAAATTTTCTAAAAAGAATTCAATAATAAAGGTCTATTCAGAAGAAAAGGGCGAAAAAATTAATATTACTATTGAGGATAGTGGTATTGGAATTTCAAAAGATGATTTAGAAAAAATAAAAAATTTCAAAAAAGTAAAACATAAGGGGACTTTAGGAGAAATGGGATTAGGACTCGGCCTTCAATTGGTTAATTTTTATACCAATTTGAACAATGGTATAATTAAGGTGGAAAGCGAATTAAACAAAGGGTCATCTTTTACTGTTTCTTTTCCAAAATAACATATGGTGACTTTGCTCAACTTTGATATTTGATGTTATTGTATTTTTGTATAAAAATTTAATAAAGTGACTACACCCACAAATAGTATTTCACCCGAAAAAGAAAAAAGAAATGGGCCGAAGCTGAAAAGTGAAATAGGCTTTTTATTACTCCATTTATTGCCCGTATTGGCATTTTTCTCTGGCGCAACCATGTTCGATTGGCTGCTTTGTATTGGCTTGTATTTTTTTAGAATGTTCTTTATTACAGCCGGTTACCATCGGTATTTCTCTCACAGAACATTTAAAACTACAAGATGGTTTCAATTTATTTTAGCATTTTTTGCTCAAACATCCGTACAAAAAGGTGCTTTGTGGTGGGCCGCAAACCATAGAATTCATCACAAATTTTCAGACACAAAAAAAGACCCTCATTCAAATAAAGTTTACGGCTTTTTTTATGCTCATTTAGGTTGGATTTTAGGCCCAGATTTTAAAAAGACAAGAACCGATTTAATTAAAGATTTTGCTAAATATCCTGAATTGGTTTGGTTAAATAAAAACCATTTGGTGCCACCTTTAGTAATGATTCTTTTTGTTTTTGGTTTCGGAGGCTGGATAAATTCTACTTTATATGATATTCCTTATTTCACGGGAGCATGGAGTGCATTATTCATCGGTTTTGCATTAAGCACAGTAATTTTATTTCACGGCACCTTTTCAATAAACTCATTAATGCATAAAATTGGAAAGCCCCGTTATGAAACAGGAGATGAATCAAAAAATAGTATGGTTTTGGCACTTGTTACTTTGGGCGAAGGCTGGCACAATAACCATCATTATTATCAATCATCAACCCGTCAAGGTTTCTTTTGGTGGGAGTTAGACCCAACTTATTATGTTCTTAAATTTTTATCCTTTTTTGGTATAGTTTGGAATATTAATAAGGTCCCATACCATATTAAATTCTCTAAGAATTTAGAAGATGCAAAAAGAATTCTAAATTCAATAAGAGCAAAGAAAAAGTAATCTCTTTTGAGTAAAATAAGGCTTTTCGTTATTGGCTTTTGGTCAATATTTGCCATTTCACTGTCAATATTATTAATGGCAATTACTCGAAATAAAAAGTTGCCCCTAAATATGGCGCGTAAATTTTGGAGCCCTGTAATTTTATGGGCTGCGGGCGCCAAAGTCAAAGTAATTGGAAAATCAAATATTGATATTTCTAAATCTTACTTATTAGTATCCAACCATCAGTCTTTTTTAGATATTGCCGTACTTTTTAACACAATTCCAGTTAACCTTCATTTTTTAGGAAAGGAAGAACTTAAAAAAATGCCCTTTATTGGTTGGTTTATGAAATCAATGGGGATGGTTTTTGTTGATAGAAAAGACAGAAGAAAAAGTTTACTATCACTTAGAGATGCCAGTAATTTAATAAAATCGGGAAAAAGTGTTATGATTTTCCCGGAGGGAACTAGAAGTAAAACTGGTGAAGTAAAAATGTTTAAAAAAGGGGGGTTTTTCATTGCGCAGCACTCAAATGCTAACCTAATTCCAATACTAATAGAGGGAGCAAATAGGGTTTGGCCAACTGGAGGAGGAAAAATAAAACCTGGCGATGTTACTATCTCAATTGGAAAATCATTTGCCTTCAAAGATTTAGAAGAAACTGATTTGGCAATTTTTGCAGATAAGGTCAAACAAAAAGTTTTAGATTTAACTTCAAAATAAACTAATTTAGAAGCCATAATTATGGCAAACCAACAAAGTAAACTCTGGCATCTTGAACAAATAAATCTTTTTAAAGATTTAAAGGCAGAAGAACTCGATATGGTAGACCGCATAAGCTCTATGCGGACTATGGAAAAGAGTCAATATATTTATTTCCCAGAAGACCCCTCTAATGTTATTTTTCTCCTAAAAGAGGGAAGGGTAAAATTAGGTTCATATTCTGACGATGGAAAAGAAATAATTAAAGCCATTTTATATCCAGGTGAAATTTTTGGAGAACTTTCAATTATTGGAGAAGGAAAAAGAAGTGATTTTGCTCAAGCTATGGATGGTAACGTTAGAATTTGTGCTATTCATAAAGAAGAAATGGAACGGTTAATAAAATCAATTCCCCATTTAAGTTTTGAAATAACAAAACTAATTGGTGATAAACTTCAAAAAGTAGAAAGAAGACTTGAATCATTAGTATTTAAAGATGCTCGAGAAAGAATAATTGATTTTATTAAATCTAATGCACTTGAAAAAGGTAGGAAAGTTGGCTATGGTTACGCATTAAAGCATGAGTTAACCCATCAAGATATAGCAAACCTTACTGCAACATCGCGGCAAACTGTAACTATTGTTTTAAACAAATTAAAAGAAGCTAACCTTATTAATTTTGATAGAAAGAG
>Ga0222664_1000351_pt1 | contig 30439 bp, 18 predicted proteins | sample AntAcemetagen604_FD_181147 | JGI IMG/M metagenome (GOLD analysis project Ga0222664, IMG submission 181147) | Saline water microbial communities from Ace Lake, Antarctica - #604 | ecosystem: Environmental > Aquatic > Non-marine Saline and Alkaline > Saline | place: Antarctica: Ace Lake... | reverse complement strand
CACGCATTCCTTCCATTGCATTATCCACCCCTAAACCTCTTTCTTCATAGCTTCTAAATATTAAGCCGCTTCCAAATTGCTCGTAAAAATTACCTGCTGTAATTTCCAATAAATCTCCAGAATAGGTGGCATATCTAAATGGAACTCCACTTCCAGCATACCCTGGGTCAAAACCTTGCAATACATTTTGGTATGCTTCGTATCTAATACCTGCAGTAAATTTATCCTTTGTATAAATTAGATTTAAAAACCCATTCATTAAAACCTTTTCAGGTACAATAGGAGCACCAATAACTGTGTCAACTGAGTAATATTGAGTAGTTATTTCAAAATTACCATGAACCTCTCCTGGGATGTTGTTGTTTTCTTGTGCCCTTAAAAACAAAAATTGGCTGCATAAAAATGCAGCCAACAAAATTTTTCTAATATTCAATATTTTAGGTTTTGGTTATTTATTATTCGTGAGAAATTTCTTCTCCAGCGTTTAGTTTTTTAACTAGATCATATAATTCATATTCATCTCCTTCAGAATAAGAATTGTGTTGCCAAACAATTTTTTTATTTCCATCCACTAAAAAAGTATGTGGCACATTGTTTACATTCATAAGTCTTTTAAAGTCTCCGTTTGGATCTAATAAAACTTCATAATCCCATCCTTGACCATCAGTATATGGCTTAACTTTTTGCATGTTTCTAGCATCATCTATTGAAACTGCAATTATTTTAACCCCAGTTTCTTCTTGCCAATCAACATACTCTTCAGCTATATTATTTAGCTCTCTTTTACATGGGCTACACCAAGTAGCCCAAAAGCTAATAATTATCGGTTTTCCATCATTTTCAATTTCACCAGTATTAAAATTGTTTCCAAAAAGGTCTTTTATGTCAACTGATGGAATTTCTCTTCCACCATCTTGAGCAAACAAGGCGGTAGAAAGAGAAATTAATAAGGCAAATACTATTTGTTTCATTGGTGTTTTAATTATTGAGTAATGGTAATCTTTTTAGAAAGAATTTCATTATTTACCAAAACATTGATTAGGTAGATTCCGGAATCAAATTTCTTACCATTAATATCAATTAAGTGTTTTCCTGAAGCTAAATTGCCTAAATCTTTTTGAAAAACTGTTTTTCCAGTAATATCAACTACTGATAAAAATGAATTTCCAGGGGCATTAATATTTAATTCAATTACACCCTCCTCATTTAATGGATTAGGATAAACTTTTAGGTTGTTATTTAAAGATTCCACCTGATTTACTGAGGTTAAATTAGTAGCCTCCACAGATTGATAAACTTCTTTTGTGGTGTAATCTTGAACCCAAGCAACCACTGCTAAGTTATTAAAGTCTTCAACTGAATGTTCTATTGAATGATCAATTCTAACTGCTGCTGCACCACTTGAAGGAAGTCTGTATTCACCTTCAAAAGTAAAATCTTTATCAAAAGTTTTTGAAGTCCCCGCTTGCAAACCTCCTGATATTACCTCGCCGTTTTCATCTGGTAACATTTTTTTAACCACGTATAAAAATTCAGTTTCACCATTTGTTTTGACATTTTTTACTGTCTTTTTTTCTAATATGGCAACTACAAATCTTAAGTCATTTGAGTTGATATCTGTTAATGGGTCAATTGTAAAACCGGCACTAACTGTTTTGGTAGCCGCATCTACGGTGAAAGTTCCGTTAATTTCTATAAAGGCAGGTATTTCTTTTGCTCCATTATGCAATTGAGGAGTAAAAGAACTTGCGTTTTGATCCCATCCACCGTCAATTTCCATTCTTGGAATTGAGTTTACAGCATAATAGTTTCTTCTGTTAACAGTTTCATCTGTGCAATAAGGATCTCCAGTTCCAGGAAAGTCTTGTTGATATTTAATTTCAACAAATTCACCTGGGAAACTAGCTACAACACTATGAAAATTTTGGTTTCCTGCCAAACATGGAGCACATGTAGAAGATGTGAATATTTCGTAAAGTGGCAACCTTGTTGCTGCATCTTTATAAATGATAATTGATTTTGTGCTGCTATTATTGCTTGCTACTTGGTCATTTGAACCATTAATTCCTTCTACTGTAATTGTTACATCAAAATTACCAGTAGCTGAAGGAGTCCATCCTGTTGGTAATGTGAATGAATGATTTGAAAGAGGTGCAATATTTAAACCTGTAAGTTGATCGGAAACCGCAGTTCCATTATCAATACTGTAGCTTAAATCTATTGAAGTAACTGCTGAGCCACCTACATTGGTAAATGTTCCAGTTATACTTAAAGGTGCATCATCTATATCAAAATAGTTTGGAATCGTGTTTTCTGTTAATTCTGCATCAAGTGCGGCAGGTTGATATATTTCTAAATCATCAATAGCCCATCCATAAAGCCAACCTCCTCCATCATTATATCTAAATCCTAAAACAATGTTATTTCCAGCATAATTCGAAAGGTCTACTACTATTCCTTCCCAATTTTCATTACCCACCAAGGTTTCTAATACTGAATAACTCGCTCCACCATCAGTTGAAACTTCAACAGTTGCAACCTCCGTTGCACCTTGATAAGTAGCTCCGAAATAAAAACTTTCAAACTTTAAAAGTGTAGTTCCTGTAGCACCTGTTAAATCAATTGTATCTGTAAAAAGCAAATCGTTGTCTTTGGTGCAGTTACATGCATCATCATTGGTTCCAGCCATTTGTGTATGGGCCGGTACTGTAAAATACTGACTACTTACTGTTCCTGCTACTCCAAACTTCCAACCGCCATCTGTGGCTGCAGTTGTTTGACCCCATTGAGAAGGTTGAGTTCCTCCTTCAAAATCTTGAGTGTATATTGAGGTTTGGCTAAATGCTGAAGCACTTAAAAGTGCTGCAGAAAACATAAATAATAGTTTTTTCATATTGAAATTTATTTTAGGTTGCTAATATATTTAATTAATTGCTTATTCGAGGGTTAGAATAAAAATTAAACGTATTATCAATTTTTGTAAATTCGCTATCTTAATTATATAAATATGAATAAAATTTACATAACATTTCTTTTGATTTTTGTGGTTTCAACTGCAACATTTGGTCAAAACATTTCTTCGTCAATTTATCCTGATACTATTATCGGAAAATATACAGAGTCAATTATAGAAGAGCATTTATACATTACCAACACTGGTTCTGGCAGCATGTCTATGCATGTTTACAGAAACACAATAGATATGCCATCTAATACTGTAAACTATTATTGTTGGGGGCCAAATTGTTTTCCACCAACAACTAGTCTTTCAACAGACCCGGTTTTTTTAGGAACAGGAGAAAGTGATAGTTCTTTTGTTGCTTACTTAGAGCCAAATCAGCAAGAAGGTATTTCAGTTGTAGAGTTTAGTTTTTTTGATGAATTAGGTTCAGGAGATTCATTACAAGTTAATTTAGTTTTTAAAGCTGTTCCGCCTCCGGTATCAGTTTGGGAATTAGAAAACAAGAATAATTTGAATTCCATTTATCCTAATCCAGCCAAAGATTTGGCTTTCTTAAACTATAATGTTTCTTCAAATGAAACTGCAACTTTAGAGTTTTATGACTTGATAGGAAAGAAAATTAATACCATACAATTACCAAAAGGTTCAAATAATATGGTTTTTCCAGTTTCAGAACTGAATTCGGGCATTTACTTATGTAACATGGTAATTGGTGGGAAAATAATAGATACTGAAAAGTTAGTAGTGCAATAAAAATAAATTTATTGAGTTAATTTTTTTAAAAGCTGGGGTAATCCAACCCCGGCTTTTTCTTTTATATGGATTATATTTTCACTTAGTGAAATATTAATATCAGAAGGGTCTATGATGTAAATTTTTGACTTACTATCCACATAATTAATTAGGCCTGCGGCAGGATAAACCTGCAGACTTGAGCCAATCACAATAACAATTTTAGCCAACATCATCAAACTTATTGCTGCATCCATTTTTGGAACAGGTTCTCCAAACCAAACAACATGAGGTCTTAACGGAGAGCCTTTTTCACATAAATCCCCCATTTTAAGTTTCCATCCATTAATAGGATAAGTTAAATCAGAGTTGATACTACTTTGTGATTTAGTAATTTCTCCATGTAAATGCAATACTTTTTTAGAGCCTGCCCTTTCATGTAAATCATCAATGTTTTGGGTAATAATATTTACATTAAAAAAGGTTTCAAATTCTAAACAAGTAAAATGGGCTTTGTTTGGACTACTTTCAATTATTTGTTTTCTTCTTTGATTATAAAATTCCATAACCAAGTCTGGGTCATTTTCCCAAGCCTCAGGGGTTGCCACTTTATAAATATCATAATTTTCCCATAGTCCTTCTGAATCTCTAAAGGTTTTTAATCCACTTTCAGCACTCATGCCTGCTCCAGAAAAAATTACCAATCGTTCCATATTTCAATTTTATTTTTTAAAGTAATCCCTTTAATTAGTGTTAATTTTGGCCCAAACTCCGTTTATATGGTAAAAGTAAGAAAACAAGAGGCTTTAGATTATCACTCACAAGGAAGACCTGGCAAAATAGAGGTTATTCCATCTAAGCCATATTCCTCTCAAAGGGATTTATCATTAGCCTATTCACCTGGAGTTGCAGAACCTTGTTTAAGGATTGCCGAAAACCCTGAAGATGCCTATAAATATACAGCAAAGGGAAACCTAGTTGCTGTTATTTCGAATGGAACAGCTGTTTTAGGATTGGGTAATATTGGAGCAGAAGCATCAAAACCAGTAATGGAAGGAAAGGCGCTTTTGTTTAAAATATTTGCTGATATAGATGTATTTGATATTGAAGTTGACACCACAGATACTGAGGAGTTTATTAATACTGTTAAAAATATTGCAAAGACTTTTGGAGGAATCAATTTAGAAGATATTAAGGCACCAGAAGCTTTCGAAATTGAAAAAAGGCTTAAAGAGGAGCTTGATATTCCTGTAATGCATGACGATCAGCATGGAACAGCAATTATTTCAAGCGCAGGGTTTTTAAATGCTTTAGAAATATCCAATAAAAAAATAGAGGAAGTTAAAATTGTGATAAGTGGAGCAGGTGCTTCAGCTATTTCTTGTGCTAAATTATATCTATCATTAGGAGTGCGTCAATCAAATATTATTATGGTTGATAGCAAAGGTGTAATAAAAGCCTCTAGAGGAAATTTACCGGAGTCTAAATTACTTTTTGCAAATGAAGTTAAAGCCAATACTTTGGCCGAAGCTTTAGATGGTGCAGATATGCTTTTAGGCTTATCAAGAGGAGGATTGGTAAGTAAGGAAATGGTTAAAAAAATGGCTCCTCATCCAATAATTTTTGCTTTAGCAAATCCTGACTCTGAAATTTCTTACAAAGATGCTACAGAGGCAAGGCCTGATGCTCTTATTGCAACCGGTAGGTCAGACCATCCAAATCAAGTAAACAATGTTTTAGGGTTTCCATTTATTTTTAGAGGTGCTTTAGATGTTAGGGCTACAACTATTAATGAGGAAATGAAATTAGCAGCAGTAAAAGCGATTGCCTCTTTGGCAAAGGAGACTGTTCCCGAGGAGGTTAATCTTGCTTACAACGAAAAGAATTTAACTTTTGGAAAGGAATATTTTATTCCAAAGCCATTAGATTTTAGATTAATTACAGCCGTTGCGCCAGCCGTTGCAAAAGCCGCTATGGATTCTGGAGTTGCAAAGAATCACATTACAAATTGGTCTGCTTATAAAGAAGAGTTGAGCAAAAGAATTGGCCTTGATGATAAAATGGTTAAAAGCATTATGCAAAGAGCCAAAAAGGACCCAAAACGAGTTGTTTTTGCTGAAGCAGATAACTTTAAAACTCTTAAAGCAGCTCAAATAGTAAAAGATGAAGGCATTGCACAACCAATTTTATTAGGAAAGAAGAAAGTGATTGAAGCCTTGATTGAGCAATACCAATTAGATTTAACTGATATTCCAATTTTTGATCCAAGAAGCAAAGCTGAAGAGGAAAGGCGAAATAGGTTTGGAAAGTTCTTCTACGAAAAAAGACAGAGAAGAGGGGTAACCTTATCTGAAGCCACGAAAATGATGAGGGAAAGAAATTATTTTGGTTCAGCAATGGTAAAATTAGGTGAAGCTGATGCCTTAGTTTCTGGTTTAACAAGAAATTACCCAGATACGCTAAAACCTGCTTTGCAAATTATTGGAAAGCAAGAAGGTCTAAATAAAATAGCTGGAATGTACGTGCTCATTACCAAGAACGGACCTATGTTTTTGGCAGATACCACAATAAATTTTGAGCCAACTGCAGAAGAACTTGTTGAAATTACACTTTTAACCGCCAAAGCAGTAGAACGTTTTAAAATAAAACCTCGAATTGCATTATTGTCTTATTCAAACTTTGGCTCCAGTAGAGGAGTAGAAGCAGAAAAAATGGCAAAAGCAGTAGAAATTCTTCATAAAGACCATCCAAAATTGATCGTAGATGGAGAGTTACAAGCAAATTTCGCGATGAATAGATCCTTACTAAAAGAGATATTTCCTTTTACGGTATTGTCTAAAACAGGTGTAAATACCTTAATTTTTCCAAATTTATCGGCAGGTAATATTGCCTACAAACTAATTCAAGAAATGGGTTCATCAGATTCTATTGGCCCAGTACTTTTAGGAATGAAAAAACCTGTTCATGTATTGCAATTAGGAAGTTCTGTTAGAGAAATTGTAAATATGATTGCCATTGCCGTTGTTGACGCCCAAACAAGAGAAAATGATTGAGTTTTTAAGTGGAAGAATGATTGAAAAAGCACCAACTCATGTGGTGCTGGATTGTAATGGGGTTGGTTATTTAGTTAATATCTCTCTCTTTACGTTTGAACAATTGCCAAAAGATGAAAACTGCAAACTTATAATTCATTATTCAGTTTCTGTTGATGTTAGAAGTGGTGCAAGTAATCATGTTTTATTTGGTTTTACAAGCAATATTGAACGTAAAATCTTTAGACTTTTAATCTCAATTTCGGGGATTAGTGCCACAACCGCAAGAATGATTTTATCCTCCCTAAGTCCATCTGATATTCAAAATGCAATAATGTTAGATAATGTTGGCGCATTTAAAGCTATTAAGGGGATTGGGCCTAAAATGGCACAAAAGATTGTAACAGATTTAAAGGATAAAATAGATAAAGTTGAAGATTCATTAGGAATATCAGGATTATTAAACAATACAAACCAAACTGAGGCGTTATCTGCCTTAATTGCTTTAGGCTTCGATAGAAATAAATCTAGAAAAATAATTTCTAAAGTTATTGAAATTGAAGGTGCCGAAATGAGTGTAGAACAATTAATAAAATTGGCTTTAAAGCAATTGTAGATAGGTTTTTAGGTTTGATAAAAGGCTTCAATATTTTTAAATGCTTAAGGCTATGCATTGCTATTTTTTTAGCAGTGTTTGGAGTTTTCTACGCCAATAATATTGCTGCTCAAAACTCAGGAAACGGTAACGATTCAGGCGATGTTAAGCTACCTTTTGAATTTCAAGATACTAGAAATCCTTTTGGTTCTCAAGGTTCAAAAAACAGTCTTTTTCTAAATACTCCTTCCAATATAAAAAGTGATGTACAGTATGACCCAGAAACTGGGCAATACCGTTTTGATCAAAAAGTTGGGAATGATAATTTCCGGCCACCATCATACATGGACTTTGATGAATATTTAAAATATACCAAAGAAAAAACAGTAGTTGATTATTGGGCAGAAAAAAAAGAAACAGAAAACGAGTTTAACCAAGAAAATCCTTTTAGGCCTCAACTTCAAATAGATAGTAAGACGTTTGATAGAATTTTTGGCGGAAATACAGTTGATATTAGACCTTCGGGCTCAGCAGAACTAAGGTTTGGGGTAAGAACATCAAAAACAGAAAACCCTGCAATTCCAGTAAAGCAAAGAAGTGTTACTACATTCGATTTTCAGCAAAATATTCAAATTAACTTAATCGGAAATATTGGTGATAAGCTTAAGGTTACTACCAACTACAATACACAGGCTACCTTTGATTTTGAAAACCAAATTAAGCTAGATTATACCGGATATGAAGATGAAATACTTCAGGATATTGAATTGGGAAACGTTTCAATGCCACTTAACAGCTCTCTTATTACCGGAAGTCAAACCTTATTCGGAATAAAAACAAAAATGAAATTTGGTAAACTTGATGTTACCACAGTTTTATCTCAGCAGCGGGGAAAAAAATCTGAAATAAACGTTAGGGGAGGTGCTCAAATAAAAGAGTTTGAGGTAAAAGCAGATAATTACGAAGACAATAGACACTTTTTTTTAGCGCATTACTTTAGAGATATTTATGAAGATGCGGTTGGAAGTCCACCATTATTGAATACTGGAGTAAACATTACCAAAATTGAGGTTTGGGTAACCAATACCAGGAACGTTGCGGATAATGTAAGGAACCTAATTGGTTTTCAAGATTTAGGGGAAGGCAATTTTTTAGACCGACCAGACGGAAGACGAAGAATTTACAATAAGAATTATGTATCAGATGGAGATCCTCAATTATTAGCAGGTAGAACTATAGATGGCTCTTATGATGCAAATAACTTATATACTAAAGTTGCCAATTTGCCAGGCATTAGAAATTTCTCAAATGTTACCAATTTACTTTCTGCACAAGAAGGTTTAGACCCAAGATTAGACTACAATAAAATTGAATTAGCGCGAAAATTAAATGAAAATGAATATGTTGTTCAACCCCAATTGGGTTATATCTCATTAAACCAGCAACTTCAACCTAATCAAGTATTAGCAGTTTCATTCCAATACACTTATAGAGGTCAAGTGTATCAAGTTGGTGAGTTTTCAACCGATGGTTTAGAAGGTACTTCTCCCTTAATTCTTAAAATGCTTAAGAGTAATCAATTAAATACCAGAATTCCCTTGTGGGATTTAATGATGAAAAACGTTTACAATATCGGTGCGTATCAAGTTCAAAAAGAAGGTTTCGAAATGCAAGTATGGTATATGGACCAAGAAACAGGCTTGGATATTAATTATATACCAGATGGAGCAATTAACAATCAGCCATTACTTATGGTGTTGGGGTTTGATAAGTTAGATGTAAACCAAAAACCATTTGCCGATGGATATTTCGATTTTATTTCAAGTCCTCAAATAACCATAAGCCCTAATAATGGTAGGGTTTACTTCCCTTTATTAGAACCTTTCGGAAGCAGCCTTCGGTCAAAATTTGTTGACCAAGAAGTCGCAGATAAATACGCCTTCGACTCATTATACACAAGAACACAGGCAGACGCTAAAGTGCTTTATCCAGGAAAAAATCGGTTTTCATTAAAAGGGTTATACCAATCTTCAAATAGCTCAGAAATAATGCTAAATGCCTTAAATGTTCCAGAAGGTTCGGTTGTGGTTACAGCAGGAGGAAGAACATTAAATGAAAATACCGATTATACCGTAGATTATACGCTAGGTCGTGTAAGAATAATAAATCAAGGAATTTTAGAATCGGGCACTCCAATTTCAGTTTCGTTAGAAAGTAACGAGCTATTTGCCATTCAGCAAAAAAACCTTATTGCCTCAAGATTCGATTATAAATTTAATGATGACCTAGCTGTTGGAGGAACAGTAATGCGTTTGGCAGAAAGGCCAATCACACAAAAAGTTAATATTGGAAATGAACCAATGGCAAACGTAATGTGGGGGGCTGATTTTAACTATAAAACAGAGTCGCAATTTGTTACCAGTTTAATCGATAAAATTCCATTTATTGATACAAAAGAAAAATCAACATTTACATTTAGTGGAGAGTTTGCTCAATTAATTCCGGGTCACTCTAAAGCCATTGGAAAAAATGGAAATAGCTATATCGATGATTTCGAAGGCAGCCAATCAGCTATTGATATTCGTACTATCCAAATGTGGAATTTGGCCAGTACACCCCAATTGCAACCAAATCTAATTCCATCAGGTACTCAAATTGGTCAAATAGATTATGGCTTTAATAGGGCAAAGTTAGCATGGTATGTTATTGACCCTTTGTTTTTTAGAAATAATGCCTTAACCCCTCAACATATTAAAGATGATGTTGATCTTCAATCTAATCACTACATGCGAGAAGTTTTAGAGCAAGAAGTTTTTCCAGAAAGAGATTTGTCAGTAGGTCAACCCAATAATATCCCCGTTCTTGATTTGGCATTTTATCCAAACGAAAGAGGGCCTTATAACTATGATGCAGATGCAGTTCAGTTGGATGGAACACTTTCAAACCCAAAAGATAATTGGGGTGGAATTATGAGAAGAATCGATCAAAATGATTTTGAGGCAGCTAATATTGAGTTCATTCAATTTTGGATTATGGATCCTTTTCACCCCGATAATGGAATTGATCAAGGTGATTATCCAAATGGTATTGTAAGTAATCATGAGGGAGGGGAGCTTTATTTTAATTTAGGTAATATTTCTGAAGATGTTTTAAATGATGGTTTAAAAAGTTTTGAAAACGGCTTACCTACTGATGAAAACCTTGTTGCCGATACAAGTTTTGGCAACTTTACAATATGGGGAAGGGTACCAGATGGTCAGCAATTGGTTCAAGCTTTTGATAATGATGTTACTACTCGTCAGTTTCAGGATGTAGGATTGGATGGATTAAGAAACCAAGAAGAAAGATTGTTTTTTGGTAATTTCCTACAGACCTTAGAAACAAAACTTCCTGCCAATATTTATCAAACTATTGAAGAAGATCCATCTGCAGATGATTACAACTTTTTTAGAGATGATAGATTTGATGCGGACCAAACCCCAGTTTTAGAGCGGTATAAAAAATATAATGGGTTAGAAGGCAACTCACCAACTAATGAACAAAGTCAAGAGCTAAACGCTGATGGGTATCCTACATCAACTTCAACTTTACCTAACGTAGAAGATATAAATCAAGACAATACACTTGATAATTTAGAGTCCTATTTTCAATATAAATTAAAGCTAAACCCTTCAGATTTTAACCCTGCGAATATAGGTAGCAACTACATCACAGATATGCTAGAAACACAGGTAACTACGAAAAATGGTGAGTTAAGAACTATTAGATGGTATCAAGTAAAAATTCCAGTTCGTGATCCTGCAAGACAAAAAATTGGAAATATTACTGATTTAAGGTCTGTTAGATTTATGAGAATGTATTTAAAAGGTTTCTCTCAACCGGTTGTATTGCGTTTTGCTAGGTTAGAATTAATAAGAGGGGAATGGCGTAAGTTTTTAGATAATTTGGATACAAGACCAGAAGGTTTTGCCAATGATCAAACTACAGAATTTAATATTAGTGCGGTAAATATTGAAGAAAACAGTCAAAAATCTCCTGTAAACTATGTTTTACCGCCAGATATTAATAGAGAATTACAATTAGGAACTACCAATTTAACTAGAGTAAATGAGCAATCATTAGCGCTTAACTTTTGTAATTTGCCCGATGGAGAAGCTATTGCTGCTTATCGAAATCTTAATTTAGATATGATTAATTATGGCAATATTCAAATGTATGTTCATGCCGAATCTTTAGAACAAGAAGCACCAGTAATGGATGGAGATATTAGGCTTTTTGTGAGGTTAGGAGCAGATTTTGAAGAAAACTATTACGAGTATGAAATTCCTTTAGCAATAACACCTGCAAAACAATATAACCCTGAATTAGAAAGAGACCAAGTATGGCCTTATTACAATAACATTGATTTGCCTTTAAGTCAATTTACAGCGGCAAAATTGAAACGAAATGATTTATTGACCAATGAGAATCGGATTTATCAAAACAGACAAAGAAATGCAACACCCTACGGTAATGGAAATATTTATGTAGTTGGTAATCCAAACTTGAGTGATATAAAATCAATTATGATTGGGGTAAGAAACCCGCATCAAGAAACTGGTAGTTTAACCGATGATGGGCAAAGTAAATGTGCTGAGGTTTGGGTAAATGAGTTTAGGTTAACAGATTTTGATGAAAGTACAGGTTGGGCTGCAATAGGTAGAATGTCATCAAAACTTGCAGATTTAGCCACAGTAAACGTATCAGGAAATATTTCAACACCTGGTTTTGGTAGTATTGAAAAAAAGGTGAGCGAAAGACAACGAGAAACTATTAAGCAAGTAGATGCTTCTGCCAATGTGGAATTAGGGAAATTTTTCCCTGAAAAGACAAAAATTAGTATCCCAATGTATGCAGGATATTCAAGAAACTCAATAACACCTCAATTTTCTCCAATTGAGCAAGATGTAACCTTTGACCAGGCTTTGGAATCTAGGCAAACTGCTGAAGAAAGACAACAATTAAGAGAATCAACGCAAACCCTCACCACCCGAAGAAGTTTAAACTTTACCAATGTAAGAAAAGGAAAAACAAGTAAAGGTATTTCTACACCTCTGGACATTTCTAACTTTTCAGTCAGCTATTCCTACCAAGAAGAACTTCAATCTTCATTTAATATCGAGAGAGATTTAAAGAAAACATATCGAGGAGGATTAAGCTATAATTACGCACCCCAATCTCCTAATATAAAGCCTTTTAGTAAAATTAAATACCTGCGAAAATCTGATTATTACAAACTTTTTAGAGATATGAATTTCTTTTTGTTACCGCAGCAAATTGGATTTAGAACAGACTTTACAAGATCCTACAACGAGCGGCAAATAAGAAACAATAACCCTGGAATATTGGCCGATCTTCCACCATTTTTTAATAAAAATTTCACGTGGTCTCGTATTTATAATTTCAAATGGGACCTTTCAAGAAACTTAAAATTCGATTTTAATGCGAACAACCAAGCCCTTATAGATGAGCCTCGTGGTATTGTAAACAAAGAGGTTGATAAAGATGGATATGTTTTGTGGAGAGATTCTGTTTTAACCAATATTAGAAAGTTTGGAACACCCTTAACCTATCAGCATGCAACAAATTTAACTTACAACATGCCCATAAATAAAGTTCCTGCTTTAGATTGGATTAACTCTGATATTCGCTATTCATCAACCTACAACTGGCAAAGAGCCCCATTTGCTGCCGATACTTTAGGCAATACAATTCAAAACTCTTCTAAGGTTAGTATTAATGGGAGGTTTAATCTTTCTTCACTCTATAACAAAGTACCTTATTTTAAAAATGTGGTTCAAAAACAGCGCCGAGCAAGCCGGTCAAGTGGAAAAAACCAAAGAGCAGCCAGAAATACAAAAGAAGCAGAAGATGGAGAAAAAGTAAAAAGAGATAAGTTAAATTTCCTTGACCACTCTGCCTTATTTTTAATGGCCATAAAAAATGTTTCAATAACATACTCAGAAACTCGAGGAACTCTGCTTCCAGGTTATAATCGTTCGGTTTTAGCTTTAGGGTTGGACAACCAATTTGATGGGCCAGGTTTTGGATTTATTTTCGGGCAGCAATCAAACTTTGGTGGCACCGATACAACTTTTCAGGGTTGGGCTGCTCAAAATGATTGGCTTGTAAAGCAAGAAAACTTAAACTCATATGTTTCCAATACTTTTAGTGAAGATTTAAATATTACAGCTTCGGTTGAACCTTTCAAAGATTTAAGAATAAACCTTACGGCTTCAAAAAATCAAGCCTTTAACAATCAAGAATTTTTTAGGTGGAATGATACTTTGTTTTTTAATGATGGAAGTTTTAACCCTAATGGAGGATTTGTTTCAGAAAGCCCCCTTCAAACAGGGAACTTTAGTTCAACATTTTCGGCTTGGAGAACGGCTTTTATTCCAAGTAATGTAAATAAATCTTCAGTTTTTGAGCAGTTTTTAGATAATAGAGCCGTAATATCTCAACGTTTAGCCGATGAAAACGCTAGCTCAAATGGACTTCATACCAATGATGCAGGATATGCAGAAGGTTATGGCCAAACCCAACAAGATGTTTTAATACCGGCCTTTATGGCGGCCTATTCGGGCACTCCTATTGGGCTAGCTGGCACTTCTCCATTTATTAAAATTCCTAAATTAAATTGGCGAATTACTTATAACGGACTTTCAAAAATCCCTGCATTAAAAGAATATTTCGAATCGGTAAATATGAATCATTCCTACCGTGCAACTTTTCAAATGGGTGGTTTTACTTCAAATTTATTGTTTGAGGATAATGGAGATGGTTTTCCTTCAGCATTTGATTTAAATCAAAACTACATACCTGAATATCAAATAAATACAGTTTCAATAAGCGAAAATTTTAGTCCATTGGTAAATTTTGACATGACATGGAAAAACTCATTTTTAACTAAAATTGAATTTAGCAGAAATAGAACTGTCAGTTTAAACATGGCCAATACTCAAATTACTGAGGATAAAGGAAACGAATATGTAATTGGAGCAGGTTATCGATTTAAAGATGTGGTATTACCATTTCAATTGGCATCCGGCAAAAAAATGCAAAGCGATTTAAGAACTCGAGCCGATTTTTCTGTGAGAGACAACAGAACTATTATTAGAAAAATTGTTGAAAATCAATACCAAGAAACGGGAGGGCAATTTGTATTTACTATTAAAATAAGTGCCGATTATGAAGTTAGTAAACAACTTAATATTAGATTCTTTTTTGATAGAGTTGCCAATAAACCAGTATTATCTAGGTCTTTTCCAAATTCAAATACCAATGCAGGCATAAGTTTACGCTTCACCTTATCCTAGGTTTTGTTACAATTGTAAAATGAAACAGGGATTATTACCCCAATTGGTTAGAGTTTGTGTAGCAGCCCTTTTTGTAATTACATCTTTAGTAGTTTCAAAAACAACTCTCGACCCTGTATTATTACCAAGATGGACTTCTGCTTTGGTTTTTCTTTCATTGCTAAGTTTTTTAACTTATGGTTTGTTTTCTAAATCAAAAGTTCAAATAGATTTTCCAAATCAAAAAGTTTTCTGGACCGGTTTTTTAGGGTTTACAATCGCCCAATTAGGGTCAATATTTTATGCCTTAAATATATATGAAGCAATGTTTACTTCTTTTAAGTGGGTAACTTGGTTGTATTTAATTTTTGTTCTTTTTCAATTAATCAAACAACAAATAATTAGTGAGAAATTTCTTGTAAATCTTCTAATCTATTGCGGATTAATAATAAGTATAGTCGGTCTTTTGCAATATTTAGGTATAGATTTATATAGGATTGGTGCAGGCGGACGAGAATTAAAAGGAACTATGGGAAACCCCAATTTAATGGGTTCTTTTTTAGTAATCATTTTTCCTTTAGGATTTTATGGCTTGTTAGCGGCATCTAAAAATGAAAGAATCTTAAAGTTGGCATTTTTACTATTTGTTTTTATTGCAACTATCCTTTCAGGCTCGCGAACAGCCTATTTAATTTTATTTATAGAGTTAGTGTTTTGTGGGATTTATTATTTTAAAAATTATTTATCATTAAAGTTATTGTATTGGTTAATTCCGAGTGTTTTACTAGTATTAATAGGTGTATCACTGGTAATTTATAAGCAGTTAGATATTTACAATTTTGGAGCATTAATTAGCACAGGAACCATAAAAACAAGAACCACGCTTTTTACCCAAACCATGCAAATGGTATCGGAAAATCCATGGCTTGGTGTAGGTTCAGGCAATTGGAAAATTTTTATAGCTAAATATGGATTAGATGCATTTCCAGAGGCAATGCAAGGAGGGGCAGTGTCTTATGTAAGGCCTCATAACGATTATTTATGGGTTTTGGCTGAAAATGGAATTGTTGGTTTCAGTTTTTTTTGCCTTTTTATTATTGGTACAATTAGGTTAGTGGCAAGGACTTTAAAAAGAAACCTTGTTTCTCAACAAACCCTTTATTTAGGTCTTTCTCTTTTAGCTTTTTTATTGGCTGCTTTGGTTGATTATCCCTCTGAAAGAAATTTGCATTTAATGGCTTTTGGAGCAGTGGTTTCAATTTTTTTAGCAAATCAAAAAAACGAGGAGTCAGAAAATTCAATCCCGAGAATCACGTTTGTTTTTTTAGGATTTGGAATGCTATTTTTTACTTATTTCTCTACCCAAAGAATAAAAGGCGAACAATTCTCAAAACAAATTTTAGCTGCATACCAAACCCAAAATGGAAAAGCCATGCAAAGGTTATTTAATAATTTAGACTTTAAATATTATAACCTTGACCCAATTTCAAACCCAATTCCATTTTTTAAAGCAATGACCTATTTCTCAAGCAAAAGCCTAAAATTATCTATTGCAGAATTTGAGAATGCTTTAAAAATTCACCCTTACCATTTATTAACTTTAAATAATTTGGGGGCGATGTATAAAAATGATGGTCAATTAGAAAAAGCTAAAGAATATTATAACAAGGCACTTTTGATTTCTCCAAACTATGAAATAGCCAAATTAAATATTTTGGAATTGAAATTTTTAACTGAAAATATTAAGGAAGCAACTTTGGCTTTTCAGCAGTTTGGCTTTGAAAAAACAGATCCTTCATACAGTTACTTTTTCGAATTAATGCTTAAAAAGCAAGTGAATTACGCGCTGATAAGATATCCGCAGCTTAAACAAGACAAAAAATATATGGAAGTACTTCAAAATAAGGTAGTTTTAGAAAAAATGTACTTCGGGAGTTTAAAAAATGAAGTTCCATTTCACATCTGGATATTGCCTTTCATGCCAGATTCAGTGCCTCCTATCGGTAATGTTGAATAATTCACATATTTTAATTTTCGAGCTATTCAAAAAGTCGTAATTTTGTTTTTTAATATTATTATCGATTAAAGTAATCGAAATTCGATGAAAAGCATTGCGCCTGTTGTATATCTCTCCAAAAAGCCTATACATGAAGAGGAAATTGGCTTTGGCGTAAGAACAAGCGATACCTTAATTATTATTCCAGCATTTAACGAAGCATGGAATATAACTCACTTAATTAAGGAAATAAAATCAGAAGGAAATTGGGATATTTTAGTAATTGATGATGCTTCTTTTGATGGAACAGGCAAATTAGCCAAGAAAACAAAAATGGCGCATGTTATTTCTTTACCTCATAATTTGGGAATAGGAGGCAGTGTTCAAACTGGGTTTAAATTTGCCAACAAGCATGGCTACAAATACATTGTTCAAGTTGATGGTGATGGCCAGCATAATGTTAATGAAATTGGAAGACTCTTAAAATTAATTAAGCTTGAAAAAGCTGATATTGTTGTTGGGTCAAGGTTTAATAAAAAGCACAAGGGATATAAATCGTCTTATTTTAGAAGATGGGGAATAAAAATATTTGAATTATTGGGACTAATTTTAATTCAACAACGCATTAAAGACAGTACTTCTGGGTTTAGAGCATACAACAGAGAAACCATAAAATTTCTATCTAAATTTTATCCAGTTGATTATCCAGAACCTGAGGCAATTATACTTCTTGGAAAAAACGGATTTAGAATATCAGAAGTTTTTACAAAAATGAATCCCCGTAAAGGAGGTAAATCATCTTTAAATAAAAGGGGTATTTTTTATATGCTGAAAGTTTCTTTAGGTATGATAATGACATACCTTCGTCCAAAATCTGCCTGATGGGCAACAAAGCTCCTTATAGCATAGATGTAAATATTTTTAAAATGCAATACATAGCCATTATTGGTAGTGTTTTGCTTTTAGTTTTTATTCTTAACCTCATTCGAAGAAAAAGAATAAAAGAAGAATATTCTCTACTTTGGTTGTTGCTTTCTGTTGTTTTTCTTGTTTTATCACTTTGGAGGGAGGGTTTAGATTACATCTCAAAATTGATGGGAGTAGCCTATCCTCCAGCAGCGCTATTTTTAATTTTGTTGATGGCCATTTTTATGATACTGATACAATTTTCTATAATCATATCTAAACAAGCCGAAAACAGTAAAAATTTGACCCAAGAACATGGCTTGTTAAAGTTTGAACACGACAATTTAAGGGATCGTGTTAAGCATTTAGAAGACAAAATAAAGGAATGAAAATTCTTTATGTTGTTGAACATTATCATCCTTACATAGGAGGTGTTGAGAAACTATTTAAAACCCTTTGCGAAGCTATAGCCTTGCAAGGTGATGATGTTACCGTAATTACTACGCAGCATAAATCTAACCTTAAGCAAAACGAAAAGTTTAATGGAGTTAATATTATTAGAATACCAGTAAAAAACAGGTACTTATTTACCTTTTTTGGTTGGATTTGGATGCTTAAGTATGCTGTAAAAGTTGATTTAATACATACTACTTCTTATAATGCTGCTTTACCTGCATTTTTTACAGGACTTTTTTTAAGAAAAAAAGTAATTGTTACTTTTCATGAAATTTGGGGAAAACTATGGTTTAAGGTTCCATTTTTATCTGCTTTTGAACGCCAAGCCTTTTACCTGTATGAAAGGTTTATTTTGAGTTTGCCCTTTTCAAAATTTATTGCAGTTTCAGAATTCACGTATCAAAAACTATTAGACATTAAATCATCAAAACGGGTAATTAAAATTGCAAATGGTTTAGATTATGAATCGATAGTGCTTCCTAACGAGAAAAAACTGAATGGATTTAACTATTTGTTTTTTGGCAGGTTAGGTGTTTCTAAAGGCATTGATGTTATGATTGAAGGAGCCAAAGTATTTTCGGAAAAATTTCCAGAATCTACTTTTCATTTTGTATTGCCTAAATATCCAAAACCTATGCGAAAAAAGGTAATTCAATTTTTAAAAAACTCAGGTTTAGAACGGGTAAAACTTTACCATGAATTACCCTATGAAGATTTACTGGAACTGAAATCTAAAGTTGATTGTGCTGTAATTCCTAGTATTTCTGAAGGGTTTGGTTTTTCTGCAGCAGAATGCTGTGCCGCCGGAATTCCAATTATTTCTTCTGAATTAGGAGCTTTACAGGAAGTTACTTATGGTAAAGTAATTAAATTCTTCCCTTACTCGGGAGCGGGATTATCTGAAGCCCTTGAAAAGGCATATCGAAACCAATGGAACATTAAGCCAGAAGTAAGGTATCCTCTTGCTGAAACAGTTTTAAAATATAAGAAGGAATATGAAAACGTTTAATATTTTTCAAATTGGTTCTTCTTGCCCAAAATCATAAACATCCAAAATCTTTTTATATCAAACCATAAAAAGAAAGTAGTTGCCTTGTTCAACTCTAAAAAGCTTCTTTTTATTTTGTGATTTCTGTAAAATACTTTTCTTGCTTTTAACGCAACTTTAAAATCAGTGGTTAATAATTTCCAATAAGAGTGAAGCATTACCTTAATAAACTTTCCCCTAAAAAATAAAAGGTTCATTAAAAAAACCATTGTGGTTTTGAATAAGTAAAATGGGAAATTGAAAAACAAAAAGCTTAAAGGCATTAACTTCAAGACTGTATAATTAATATTTCTAAACTGGGAGAGTGTATAGTTGTAATCAAATATTTTTTTAATAGAAGCTCCCATTTTGTGATGCACAATGGCAGCAGGTTCAAAATAAATATCATTACCAGTTAAAAATGCCCGCAAACCAAATTCAGCATCTTCATAACCTACAAAAAAGTGCTCATCAAAACTTCCAATTTCTTGTAGCAAAGCATTAGAGATAAGGCATGCCCCACCACAGGCACCAATTACCTTTTTTCTTTGGGTGAAATTGCTTTCAGGTTGATTATGTCCAATGGGAATTATCTCGCCTGTATTAAGCATTAAATGGCCAACATTGTCTAAAAGAAGTTTATTGTCAATCTGAATAATTTTGGAGGAAATTAGACTGCAATTTTTTTCTTTAGCAGAAGACTTTATTTGGGTTACCCAGTCTTTGTTTGCAACAGCATCGTTATTAAAAAGTAAAAAGTAATTAGGATTTTCTGTGGTTTGTGCTTTTTTTATTAAAAAGTTTGTGCCCTTTGCAAAACCTAAATTTTCAGCTGAGATGAAAATTTTTACAGCTGTATTGTTGGAATAGAATTTCAGTAATTCCTCTCCCTCAAAATTATCTGAGTTGTTGTCTAAAAGATAAATTTTATCCTCTCCCTCAATTTGCGGCACTAGAGATTGTATAGCGTTTTTTGTAAACTCAATAGAGTTCCAATTAATGATGAGGATAATGGTTTTCAAAGTTGCTTTTTATGATTGGCAAATTAAAAGTAAAAACAACCTCAAGAATATTTTACAAATAATTATAACACTTGTTAAAATAAATTTTAGTTGAAAACTAAATTAGTTAGTCATTTTTTACAAAACACTCTCGTTGAGCCTTACCTTTGCACATTCGGAAATTTTAAAATATGAAAGTTGATTTTGAGTTAGTAGAGAGTTCTGGTTTTTTTGATAAAACTTGGTATAAAGAGCAATACTTAAACCCAAATACTAAAATAGATCCGATTCAACATTTCTTATCAGAAGGTTATAAAAATGGAAATGACCCAAGTGAAAGGTTTTCTACAAAATATTATTTAGAGACCTATAAAGATGTCGCAAAAAGTAACATAAATCCGCTACTACATTTTTTAAAATTCGGGCAAAAAGAGGGCAGAATGCCGAACAGGCACATTGTAGAAAAATATCTTACAATGGAAAAGGTTGATATTGTTATTCCTGTTTATAATGCGCTTGAGGATGTTAAAAAATGTCTTCAATCTGTTCATGAAAAAACAAAAGATTTTTCAATAAACGTTTACCTAATTAATGATTTTTCTGATAAAGACACTTCTGAGTTTTTAACTGAATTTTGTGAAAATAAAGACTCATTTAATTTGATTAACAATCTAGAAAATTTGGGTTATACAAAATCAGTTAATATTGGTTTAAGGCTATCAAAAGCAAGTTATGTTATAACCTTAAATAGCGATACAATAGTTACAAATGGTTGGTTAAAGGGCCTATTAAGGTGTATTTCCTCTGAACCAAATATTGGAATTGCAGGTCCATTATCCAATGCTGCAAGCTGGCAAAATATTCCTATTCTAATAAAGGAAGGAAAATTTCATATTAATGATGTGCCAAATGATATGACCGTTGATGAAATGGCAAATTTAGTAGCCGCATGCTCATCAAGAGATTACCCTAAACTTCCTTTTATTAATGGGTTTTGTTTTATGATTAAAAAAGAAGTTATAAGACAAATAGGATATTTAGATGAAATAAGTTTTCCATTAGGATATGGAGAAGAAAATGATTTTTGTATTAGAGCTCAAGATAAAGGATTTAAGCTTGCTATTGCAGATGATGTATATGTATATCATGCAAAGTCTAAAAGTTTTGGACACACAAAGAAAAACGCTTTATCTAAATTAGGTCATGAGGCAATTCAGTTAAAGCATACAAAAAAGAAATTTGACAAGCTACTTGAAAAGGTAAAAGATACTTATGAGCTAGATAAAATTAGAAATGAATTAAGACGAAAGGAGTGTAAACCATCTGATTTAGTTTTAGATAATATTAATGTACTTTTTGTTTTACCTGTAAAAGGTGGAAGTGGTGGAGCAAACTCTGTAATTCAAGAGGCTAATCAGATGAGAAATATTGGTTTAAATGCTCAAATTGCAGTTAAGAAAAAGGATTTACAGCATATCAAAAACTTGTATTCAGACTTACTATCTCTAAATGACTTATTTATTGGTTTTGAAGATAATGATTTACATGAAAAAGCAATTAATTATGATATTTTAGTAGCTACTATATTTACTACTGTAGGGATAGTAAAAGATATTACAGATAAAAATCCACACATATTAGCTGCTTATTACATTCAGGATTATGAACCCTTTTTTTTTGTTGAAAAAACAAATATGTGGCATGAGGCAAGAAATTCATATAGCTTATTACCAAATGGAATTTTATTTGCGAAAACAAATTGGATAATTAACAAAGTAAGAGAACAGCACGAAATTGAAGTAAACAAAGTACAGCCGAGCATAGATTCAACATTATATTTTCCTAATTTTAAAAGTGGTTTCAATCAAATAATTATAGCAGCAATGCTAAGGCCCAAAACCCCCAGAAGAGGGGCTGAAAGAACAGTTGATTTATTGAGAGAAATCGCTAGTAAATATCAAAATAGAGTTTCGATTAAACTTTTTGGTTGTAATACTGATGATGAAGAGTTTGAAAAATTAAATATTGATTTTGAATTCGAAAACTTAGGTTTTGCAAATAGGCCAACAATTGCCAAGTTGATGAGGGAAAGTGATATTTTTATTGATTTATCTGATTATCAGGCATTTGGAAGAACAGGCTTGGAATCAATGGCAAGCGGTTGTGCAGCCTTGGTTACCAAGTTTGGAGGTACAGATGAATATATTATTGATGGGTTTAATTCAGTTTTAGTAGATCCATTTAACCCAGATGAGTGCCTTGAAAAATTAGGAGGCCTAATTCAAAATAGGGTAAAACTTGAAGAAATAAAGTTTAATGCAATAAAAACAGCATCAAATTATTCAACAATCAAGGCAGCATTAAGTGAAGCTGAACTTTTTAAAAATAAATTACTCTGCTTTAGAGAAAAACATCCTAAACCGCAAAAAACGAAGTTCTATTATTTACCATTAATAGAACCTAAAACTGGTAAAATCGAAAATAAAAATTGCTACGAAAGGACTGTATTTCCTTTTAGAAGCGATGAATTCAAAATTACATTTGAAACGATTGAAATTTCCCATTTTTCTTATTTAGAAGAGATAGAAAGCAACAGCATTTTGTTTATTTATTTGGACCCTTCAATTTGGCAAAATGAAGACTTTATCAACTTGATTAAAAGGTGCAAAAAAAATGGAGTAAAGCTAGTTGCAGACATCACCGAAATAAAAGAAGCTGATATAAAAAGTATTGGTAATTCTAATGTTCTTGAATATTTCAAGCTGTTTGAAAAAGTTGTTTCAAATCAAAGTTTCAATAATCAAATTATTGAAGGAATAAAAGTTTATAAAACGCCAACAGAAATGCCAAAAAATTTATGGCGTATAGGGTTGCCTAAATTTACAGGTAAGGGAATTTTTGAGAAGAAGGACGGTGATCCATACCGAATTGGGTTTATTGGTGTAGATGAGGACTATTCGAAAGTTGAACAACTGAAGAACAGTATTATTTCCGTTGAAGCAATAACTGGCCGAAATGTGACTTTTGAGACAATAGGTGTAGGGCAAAAAAATCCTTTACCATTTGGAACAAGAATAGGGCTACCCAAAAACAGGGCTTATGATTCTTATATAACTTGGTTACATAAAAGGGTTAATTGGGATGCTGGTGTAATATATTTGAAAGAAAATTGTGAAAAAAGTGAAATAGAAGATGCATTTCAAAAATATTTGGAGTATACAGCATTAGGTTTGATAACCATAGCATCAAATTCATTGCAACAAAAAGCTGAGCTTGTCAATTTAAAAAACGTAATTTTTACAGAAAATATATGGTCTTCGTGGGCCGATTGCCTATTAAATGCATCAATAGACACAAATCTCAATGAAACCGTTTTGACGAATGCCAAAATATTACTTAACGAGGAAATTAAAAATCAAAAAGCAATAAGTTCTCTCAAAAAATTATTCGAAAATATTGACTAAGGAAAGTTTATCGTCAAACTCAACTTTTAGCTGACCTGATAAATTTTTTGATATATGTTTGAGCTTTTTACTCATTCCAGAAGTTTTTAAAAACGAATCTCCTTTCGGAATTTCAATTAAATGAAGAAGTGCCTCAGCACAAATTTCATATTCTTTTATAGCTAAATTCCCCCATGCTAATTGATGCCATAGTTCTAAATTAAAAGGCCATAGTACTAAACTTTTTAAGTCTTGTTGAATTACTTTTTTGAAATTTTTAGAATCTATAAAGGTTTCTCTTTCCTTTTTTAATTCTAATTTGGAATAATATTTTTCTTCAACAATTAGTCTTTTGTCGATTGAATGAGCCATAGCCCTTCTATGCAGTTTTCTTTGTTCACCTTTAAAAGCAGCTTCTATTGTTAGAAAAATTGATTTTAAATCAATGTTATAAAGACTTTGGAGTTTTAAAAAAGAATTTTCTTTAATTTGATTTAACCAGATATCCTTATAATCATGGGATATCCATGAAAGCTTAGGCCCAAACTCAAAAATATGGTAAAAGCTTCCACTAGTGCGACCTGTAGGGTCTCTATTTAAGGAGGCATGAACCCCGCAAATTGGTCTATTTTGAAAGGTATCTGAAACCATTATACCCTTTCTTTTCATTATTAAGTATAAAACATGTTCATCATTTAGCTTCAATAAATCTAAATCTGAAACATTTGGTAAAGGATAGTAATCTTTAAACCGACAAAAATGTAATCCGGTTAATCTTGGGTATTCAGTTTTTAAACTTTCTTTTCTAATGATATTACTAAAAGGGATATTATTTTCTTGTATTAGTTTTAAATGCTTTTTTCTTACATCTTCAAGTATAAAAAGATCTATATCACCAATGTAGAGATAATCTGCTTTTAATATGGGTTCTTCAATAAACCTAATAGTACCTGGTATGGCTTTTAATTTAGTTGAGGGTTCTCTTACAATAAATTTATTCGGATAAAGTTGATTTAAAAAATCAAAGGACTCCTGATTATTTTTCAAAAAGTAAGCTAAATCTTCAGTAATTATTTCAACTTCTGAATCTGGATTGTTTCTTAACGCGAAATAGATAAATGGTATGTTAAAAAAGGAATAACTTTTATCAGAATATGCAAGAATTAATAATTTTACCATCAAGGCGCCAAAGTAAATCAATATGATACAGATTTTCGTTTTTATGTAATTGATTTTTTTAAAAATATTAATTTTTATTACCTTCTTTTGTTTTTTTGATATATGAAGTTTCCATTTTCAAGTTCCTCCGGTAAGAAGGTTCAACAAAACCTGAATAATGCTCATTTTTCAATAGACTATTTAGGTAAAATCGAAAATAACTTAATTGTTTTCGGTTGGCTTTTCGACCCTAACAAATTAATAGTTTCAGCAAATTTTTATGCACAAAATAAAATTCTATCTACAGTAGAAATTGATAAGGTTTTACGTTTTGAAAGAGAAGATGTAAATACTCATTTTAACTTAAACTCAACTTCGGAAAAACTTGGTTTTTTATTTCAAATATCAAATCCTGTTTTAGATGAACCTCAATTAGATATTTCATTTTCAGCAGCAGAGGAGCAGTTAGATTCAAAAAGTATTAAAATACAAACCTTTGAACAAGAAGATTTTTTGGAAAGTCTTCAAAACTTAACTACTAATGATAGGCAAGCTATTATTACAACTTTAACCGATTTAAAAATTTGGAAGAAAAGCAAACCTGAAAAGTTGAATCAAGAAAAGCCAAAATCAAAAAAATCAAAAGTGCAGTTCCATATAGATAACTCTTTTGTTTTTGAAAGTGCAATTTTTACTTCAGGTTGGATTGCCGACCCCGACCAAGAAGCACATTTAATAAGTTTTAGCCAAAAAGGGAAAACTATTTTTAAATCAAGTATTGAGGAGGTTGCAAATATTTCAAGAACTGATGTTCAAGATTTTTTGAGAAAAAGTGAGGTAGAAGTTCCTTTGAAATGTGGCTTTATTAAAGCTTTTAAGCTTGAAAATTCTATTGATGCTTCTAAGGATGTTGAGATTTTTATTTTAAATAAAGAAGGTGAGATTTTAAAAATGGTCGTGATCTCTTCAAAATTGGCTGAGATAAAAAATTTCAAAAAAATTACAGAGAATATCTTCGGTACATTTCCTATTTCTCATGAAAAGTTATTTGAGATTTACGATAACCATATTGGTCCATTTTTTAAAGAATTAACCCCAATTTGGAAAAAGAAAAAGAATAAAAAAGTTTATACTTATGGGAAACAAAACCAAAATCCAGAAGTCAGTTTGGTTGTTCCTTTATATGGCAGATGGGATTTTTTAAATTTTCAGCTTGCTATTTTTTGTAACGATACTGATTTCAGTAAGGTAGAATTAATATATGTTATTGACGACCCAAGTATTGCTGATGCAGTAATTGGGCACTCAAATGCAATATTCCCAATCTATCAATTACCCTTTAAAATTGTTTATGGAGGCGAGAATTTTGGTTTTGCTGGAGCCAATAATTTAGGAGTTTCAGAGGCTACAGGAAAATATGTATTACTCATGAATTCTGATGTTTTTCCAAAAAAACAAGGCTGGATTTCTGAATTGATTAAGCAATACAATTTATATCCGGATGCTGGTATTGTTGGGCCTAGATTAACTTATGAAGATGAAAGTTTACAACACGAAGGAATGGTGTTTGAAAAAAATAAATTTTTAAAAGGCTTTTGGTTCAATATTCATCCTGGAAAAGGACAGCCAAAGTGGATTTTTAATCATAATAATACTAAAGAAGTACCAATGCTTACAGGTGCCTGTATGCTTATGCTTAAAGAAACCTATTTACAAGTAAATGGCTTTGATGAAGACTATTTACAGGGCGATTTTGAAGATTCTGACTTGAATATGAAAGTAAAAGAACTTGGGTTAAAAAGTTACTTGGCACCTCAAGTCGAATTATATCATTTAGAAAGAAAATCGCAATCTTTATTTAATAATTCTGATTGGAAATTAAAACTGACACTTTACAATGCATGGCAGCATACCAAAAAGTGGAATAATGAGATAGAAACTTTAAACAAAGAATTGCAGTATGCCTAAAGAAAGAATTTTAGTTATTGCTCATGGACATCCCCAAATAAACAAGGGAGGAGGAGAAATTGCTGCGTATAATTTGTTTTTAGGACTAAAAGCAAACCCTCAAGTTGAAAAAGCTGTTTTTATTGGACGGGCAGCTAAATCTGAACATGAATCTACCCCTTGGGGGCAATGGAAAGAAGATGAGTTGCTTTTTCACAGTAACATGAGCGATTTTTTTCTTTACGCACAAGACAATAAAGCCTTTGTATGGAAAGAGTTCAGAAGCTTTTTAGAAGCATTTAAACCCACTGTAGTTCATTTTCACCACTACATTCATTTAGGTTTAGAAATGGTAAGAGAGGTGAAAAATTACTCAAAATCAACAAAACTTATTTTAACACTTCATGAATATCATGGCATTTGTTTCAACAGTGGTCAAATGATTAAAACAGGTTCAAATAAACTATGTTTTAAAGCCTCGCCACGAGAATGTAATATGTGTTTCCCGCATATTGAAGCAAGTAAGTTTTTACTGAGGGAACAGTACATAAAATCATATTTTCATATCGTTGACCAATTTGTTTCTCCAAGTAAATTTTTAATTCAGCGCTATTCTGAGTGGGGTTTAGATTCATCAAAAATTGCTCATATCGAAAATGGGCAACCTGAAAATAAAAACCTGAAACCATTTAAAACCAATAACAAAATAGTTTTTGCCTTTTTTGGTCAGATTAACCCATATAAGGGTGTTGACGTTCTTTTAGAAGCAGCTAGTTTATTGCCTAAGGCTGTAAAAAAACAAATTCAAATTCAACTTAATGGAGCTAATTTAGAACACCAACCTCAAGATTTTAAAGAAAAAATTCATAACCTTTTAAAGGTTAACTCCAAAATAGTAATTAATCAAGGAGGTTATGAGCCAAATGAATTACCTGATTTATTAGCACAGGTAAATTGGGTTGTTATTCCATCAATTTGGTGGGAGAATGCTCCTATGGTAATTCAAGAAGCATTTAATGCTAAAGTTCCTGTATTGTGCAGTAACATTGGCGGCATGGCCGAGCAAGTTGAAGATGGAAAAACAGGAATTCATTTTAGGGTTGGTAAACCTGCTGATTTAGCAAATAAAATTATTGAGATTGTTGAGAATAATGCGCTAGAAAATGAATTAAGAGCAAACATAAAACCAGCTCAATCTATTGAGAGTTGCACCAAAAAGCACCTTGAATTGTATAGTAACATTAATTTGGAAGCATGAAAAATCGATATAGATTAACCAAACTTGGCGGTTTTTACAAAAACAAAATAAATTACCACGTAATTGCAAACCAAAATTACTTTGCTGAAAATGATGAAATTGCCTTAAGGGGTTGGGTAAAATTTAACGATGAATCAACCAAAGGTTTTAAACCTAAAATTGAGGCAAGAGTTGGTAAAAAGAAAATACAATTACCAATAACTTTTGAGGTAAACGATAAAGTAAATTTAAAATTTAACCTTCCGGTTAAGACAGAGTCTGGCTTTAAAGTGAGGTTTAAAATAAAAGACCTTATTGAGCAATTAGGCTCCAAAACAGAACACTATTCAATTGATTTTATCTTATCAAAAGATGAAAATACCTTAACCAAGGTTTTTAGCTTGGCCCTATCAATTGATAATTATATAAAACCTTTGGTATTTATAACTGGCAGCCCGCGCTCAGGAACTTCAGTTTCTGGAAATGCAATTAGAGATGCACTTAATGCACCTGGTTTTGGAGAAAATCATGTTTCCAATATACTTTCAAACACTTTGCAAGAACTTGAAAAAACGTATTTGAATTCTGGTTCTTCTTTATCAAATAAATCTTTAGTTGGTGTTGTAAATGGAGCCGTTCTTAAAGCATCAGTTATTAATAGTTTTAAAGCGCTGTACAATAATTTTTTAACCGGAGATTATCTGGTAGATAAAACGCCAGGCATACCTGCTATATCATCTTTAACTTCGGTATTGGAGGCGTGGCCCGAAACAAAAATTATTTTTTGTAAAAGAAGAGGAATTGAAAATGTCGCTTCAAGGCTCAATAAATTTCCAGGTATTTCATTCGATCAGCATTGTAAACAGTGGGCTAAAACTTTTGAGGTATGGAAAAAGATTAAGAGAAATTTGGTTGAGGGTGAAAATTATATTGAAATAGATCAATTTGATATTCAGGAAAAACCTGCTAAAGTTGCTTTAGATTTATCTCTTTTTCTTGTTAAAAGCGATGAACTTCAAAATCAAATAGAAAAATCATTTAAAAATAAGCGACCTCAAAAAACCCAAGAAATTTCTAAACCCAATAGTTTAGATAATATTAATTGGACTTTGGAGCAAAAGGAGCTCTTTTTGAACCACTGTTTGGATGCAAATAAAGAGCAAGGTTATTCAATTGATGAAAGTTATTTTTTGTAAAAGATAAGTATGAACCATTTTTTGACACCCATATTTTTAAGAAGTTTCGGTAGGTCAGGAAGCACCATGATGATGGAGCTGTTGGCTTCAAACCCGAACATTGTTTTTGATAAAGTTTACCCTTTCGAAGTGCGATTTTTAGCTTATTTCGTAAAAATGGCTCAAAAAGTTGAGGGGCAAAACGACCCAAAAACGTGGAATCCAGAAACTCTTTTTGATCAAAACTTTACCGAATTTGGTAAATTTCCACATAAGAAAAGTCAAATTATAGATTTAGAAGTTTTTAAGTCAGACTTTTTTAAAAGCTCGTGGAATAATTTTTCTAGAAAAGTATTGGCAAATCAACCAAATGTTACTTTAGAGAAGCCCATATATTACGCTGAAAAGGCTCCATTTTTTGTTCCCGAATATCTTAATAAAAAAATGTTTTGCAAAAACTTGATCTTATTAAGAGACCCAAGAGACGAGTTTTTATCAATAAAGGCCTTTAATAAAAAACGTGGGTTTTTAGCATTTGGTTGGCAACAGGAAGATACTGATGAAACTTTTGCTGTTAAATTTTGCAACCAGCGGAAAAGTTTTTTAAAGTTTTTCAATAAGGTTGAAAACGATAAAAGAAGGTTTAAAATTAGATATGAAGATTTTATTGAAGCACCACATGAAAATGCAACAAGCATGTCTGATTGGTTAAGCCTAAAACTTGACCCATCTTTTGTTTTTAAGGGTCAGGAAGAATTTAAACATCATATGACTAGCAACTCAATGGAAAGCACAATTTACAAATGGAAAAAGGAAATGAGCCCAACGTTAAATAATATTTTTAAGGATAAAATAGGAAAAGAACTATCTGATATTGGGTACGAGATTTAATGAAATGCTTTCTTCACATAGGTACTGAAAAAACAGGCTCAACAACCCTGCAAGGGTTTTTGAATTTAAATCAAGAGAAATTGCTTCAAAATGGTTTTTATTACCCAAAATCTTTGGGGTTACCTAACAACAGGCTACTTTCTGTAATGGCCTACAATAGCAACCGACGTGATGGTTTTACAAGAAGAAAAGGTATAAAAACAGATGAAGATTTAATAAACTTTCAAAATAAAATTAAAGCTAAATTTAAAAGAGAAATATCAACAATTGAAAATGACACAAACCTTATTCTATCTAATGAGCATATTCAATCAAGGCTTACATCAGTTGAGGAGATTATTAGACTTAAATCAATTTTAAATGAGTTAGGTATCGATGATATTTCAATAATTATTTATTTGAGAAATCCATCTGAAATTGCAAACTCTCTTTTTTCAACCGCCATAAAATCTGGAGGGGTTTTGGATAAAGTGCCTCCACCAACCGATAAATATTTTGGCAATGTTTGTAATCATAAAGCTACGATAGAGAGGTTTTCTGAAGT
>Ga0222664_1000350_pt1 | contig 30462 bp, 32 predicted proteins | sample AntAcemetagen604_FD_181147 | JGI IMG/M metagenome (GOLD analysis project Ga0222664, IMG submission 181147) | Saline water microbial communities from Ace Lake, Antarctica - #604 | ecosystem: Environmental > Aquatic > Non-marine Saline and Alkaline > Saline | place: Antarctica: Ace Lake... | reverse complement strand
CGGAGTCCTCAAGGCCCTAGGATTCCTCAAGCGAGATCCACGATCAGTAGAACGAAAGAAACCGGGATTAAGGAAGGCCCGAAAACGAGCAGCTTGGAGTAAGCGTTAAACGCTTACTCCGGTCCCAGCGAGAGCTGGGAATCGGCGATGTTTACGAGACGATAGGAGGGAAGAACGTCAGTCAAGTGACAGGCGTCCAACGAAGCCACCAAGTACGGTGGTTTTCGTTTACTCCGGTCCTGAAGGGATCGCCGATATGAAGCGCAGCGGAAGCAGGCGAAGGTGGGAACCGAGTCTAAAATTTCGCTGAAGAAAAAGAGAGTCACCAGGCTCTCTTTTTCTTTTATCGTTTTGTCCGATCTGGACGTGAGTCCAGAATTCTCGCTGCCGTCTAGGCAAGAGAATAGGAGGGAAGAACGTCGGTCAGTGACAGACGTCCAACGAAGCCACCAAGTAAGGTGGCTTTTGTTGTATCTCATCACAAAATTCGTATCCGCTGATGGTATTCACCCCGTTCGGTGCTTTTTTTACCCGCCTCGTCCTTCGTCCGTTTTGATAGCAGGGTTGTATACATTGACTTTAGTAATGAAGTATGTATAATAAATACAAAGCTATTCAAAAGGAGATTCGCTATGGGCTTTGTTAGATTCATTGAAACTGAGATGTCAGAAGACGATGTCGTCAGGATCAGCAACATCAAGATCCTGTCAGATTGCGCAACCATTTCGCAACTGGCTACCACCTGGGGAGGTCAGCTGCATGATCAAAGAGCTGACGATGGCGACTGTACATGTGATCTGTTTTTCAAATTCAGTTCAGCTACAGCAGCCGCGATTTTTTATGGGCTACTGACAAGTGTACCTGTAGAAATTACTACCGTCTAAGTCACATCAAATTAGCGTCCCGAAATTCGCCCCGCGAAATCGGGGCGTTTTTCTTTTGTGTCAGCAGTAAAGAAACCCAGCATCACCACAACGGGTGTTTGGGAGATGCACTCAGGGAGCGATCACGCGAGTCGAGTGTACTCCCGAAAAGCCCGTCACACTATTCCTCACTAGCACAAGAATCACGAACCCCTTTACACAAACTCCATTCAGCTTTATAATGCACCTGTATGGCTCAAAATGATATTGAAAACAACGAGGAATTTGAAGACATCACCGACGAACTGACAGACACGACTGAACCGGATTTGGAAGAAATTGAAGACGCAGAAGAAAACAAACTAAAGAAATTACGAGACAAGCTTAAACAGGCAGAGGTAGACAGGCGAGCAGCACTAGAAGAACTCGCAACTGTCAAAGCAGACTTCCTCAACGCCCGCAAACGACTGGAGGAAGATAGCAAGCGAATGGTAGAGCGAAAGACGATCAGACATATGGAAGCGCTCCTACCGCTGGCAGACAGCTTTCACATGGCGATGGCCAACCCGGAAGTCTGGGAGAAAGCCGACGAAAACTGGCGCAAAGGGGTAGAAGGCATCAACTCGCAGTTGCTACAGATCCTCAAGGACAATGGAGTAACACCAGTTGACCCGACCGGAGAAGTATTTGACCCAGCGAGGCACGAAGCAATCGGAACAACTCCGACCAGTGCAGACAAGGTGGACACGGTAGTGATGGTCATGCAGCAAGGCTACGAAATGACGATGGGAGACAAAACGGAACTGATCCGACCAGCGCGAGTGACTACCGGAGTAGAGGAATAACATTGGAAATTAAACATTTGAAATAGTATGGCAAAAATATTAGGAATCGACCTTGGAACAACTAACTCAGCGATCGCAGTGATCGAGGCTGGTGAACCAACCATTATTGAAAACAGCGAAGGTGCGCGAACAACTCCTTCTATCGTCGCGATTAGCAAAACTAACGAACGACTGGTAGGGCAAATCGCGAAACGACAAGCCGTAACCAACCCAACCAACACGATCTACGGGATCAAGCGGTTTATGGGGCATGACTTTACTGACGAAGTTGTCCAAAAAGACATCGACGTTGTACCCTACACAATCAAAAAAAGTGATAGTGGGGGAGTGTTGGTGGAACTAGACGGTAAGGATTATCGTCCAGAAGAGGTGTCAGCCATGATTCTCAGCAAACTCAAGGCGGACGCTGAAGCAAAACTAGGAGAGAAAATCACTGAGGCAGTTATCACTGTACCAGCGTACTTTAATGACTCACAGCGAAAAGCCACCCAGGACGCGGGAAAAATTGCGGGACTAGACGTCAAGCGAATCATCAACGAGCCAACCGCAGCCGCTCTGGCGTACGGATTCAACAAAAAGAAAGAAGAGAAGATCGCCGTGTATGACTTTGGAGGCGGAACGTTTGACGTAACTATCCTCGAGGTCGGAGACGACGTGGTTGAGGTGCAAGCCACAGATGGTAACGCACACATGGGTGGACGAGACATCGACCAGGCGGTTGTGCGACACCTGATCGCGGAATTCAAAAAGTCGGACGGCGTTGATCTTGGTAAGGACAAACTTGCCCTACAGCGACTAGACGAGGCGGCTGAAAAAGCCAAGCTAGAACTATCGTCTACCACTGAGTCAAACATTAACATTCCGTTTATCTCACAAGGTTCGGACGGACCGTTGCACTTTGATGTAACCTTGACCCGAGCCAAACTAGAGGAGTTGGCGCACGAGTACGTGGACAAATCTATCGAGATCACCAAACGAGCGCTCGAAGCCGCTGGAGTTAAAAAGGAAGACATAAACGAAGTGATTCTCGTTGGTGGACAGACTCGAATGCCGGCCATCCAAAAAGCTGTCAAGGACCTATTTGGAAAAGAACCCAACCGAACCATTAACCCAGACGAAGTGGTGGCACTGGGGGCCGCAATCCAAGCGGGTATTTTCCAGGGTGACGTACAGGACATTACCCTAGTAGACGTGATCCCACTTTCACTTTCAATTGAAACTATGGGAAGTGTGGCTACAAAATTGATTGAAAAAAATACCCACATCCCGACCAAAAAGTCACAGGTGTTCTCGACCGCCGCTGACAACCAGACTTCAACCGAGATCCACATCTGCCAAGGTGAGCGCCCAATGGCCGCTGACAACAAGTCACTTGGAAAGTTCGTCCTAGACGGCATTCCGCCAGCACCACGAGGTGTTCCCCAGGTAGAGGTAACATTTGACGTCGATAGTAACGGTGTACTCAACGTAACCGCCAAAGACAAATCAACCGGCAAGGAACAATCAATCCGCATCGAAGCCAGCTCAGGTTTGTCAGAAGAGGACATCGAGAAGATGAAAGCTGAAGCCGAAGAACACGCCGGTGAGGACGCAAAAAAGAAGGAGTTGATCGATGCTCGTAACCAAGCAGAGCAACTGGTGTACACAGCCGAAAAGTCACTCAAGGATCATGAGGCCGAAGTTCCAGCCGACATCAAAACGGAAATCGAGGATAAAGTTAAAGCCGTGAATGAAGCCAAGGGCGGTGACGACCGGGCGGTGATTGCAACCGCAGTCGAAGGCCTGTCAGAGTCACTGCAAAAAATCGGCGAGATTATGCAAAAGGCGGCTGAAGCAGCGCAGGCCGGATCAGCCGCTGGCCGTGAAGCAAAGGCAGAAGGCGGCGAAGACGAGCCAACCGTCCATGAAGCTGAAGAAGTTAAGGAAGAGAAGGCTGAAGGAGAAGACAAGAAGAAAGACTAGCTAATACCCACATTGATCTAGTGTAGTCCTGACGAAGGTCGAACCTTCGTCAGGACACTCACCAAATTAATTACATCAATCTATGAACAAAGACTACTATCAAATCCTTGGTCTGCAAAAAGGCGCAAACAAAGATGAGGTCAAAAAAGCCTTTCGCAAGAAAGCAGCTGAACACCACCCAGACAAAAAAACCGGTAACGAAGAAAAGTATAAGGAAGTAACTGAGGCGTATGCGGTGCTAGGAGATGACAGGAAGAAAGCTGAGTACGATACCTATGGTCAATCGTTCAACGGGTCTGGTGGTGGAGCGCAAGCTAACCCGTTTGGTGGTGGGTTTGACTTTTCTGGGTTTCAGCAGGGTGGAGCGGAGTTTGATATCAATGATATCTTTTCGCAATTTGGGTTTGGTGGCGGCAGACAGCAAGCAAAACGAGGGCGTGACATTTCCATTGACATTAACCTCAAGTTTGAAGATGCAGTATTTGGTGTCACTCGTTCTGTACTACTGACCAAGAACAACTCGTGTACAGTCTGTAAAGGCGACGGTGCTAAACCAGGCACCAGTCTAGACAACTGTTCAACCTGTAATGGTCAGGGTCGCATCAGAGAGCAACGTCAAAGCTTTATGGGGCCGGTCGACACGGTGCGTGAGTGTGATACCTGTGGCGGCACAGGTAAGGTTCCCAGGGAACGATGCGGCACTTGTGCCGGCGTTGGTGTTGCCAAAACCGAAGAGGAAATCGGTATCAAAATCCCAGCCGGCATCCAAAACGGCGAGGTGATTCGTATGACTGGCCGCGGTGAAGCCATTCCTGGTGGACAAGCCGGTGACTTATACATCAAGATTCATGCCGAACCACACAAAACTATTAAACGTGAAGGTACCACCCTGTCGACCACACTACCGATCAAACTCACTGATGCGCTTCTGGGTGCCACCTACAGCGTGCAAACACTGGACGGCACCGTCGACATCAAAATCCCCACCGGCGTTACCCATGGCGAACTGATTCGTATCAAAGAAAAAGGCGTCCCCAGCAGCCGCGGCCGCGGAGACTTTATGGTGCGCATTAGTGTCGAAACACCAAAGAAATTATCTAAAAAGGCCAGAAGGTTAGTAGAAGAGTTGCAGGGAGAAGGGATATAGTTTTGCTATTGGCAGTCAGGTGTATTTCTCTGAAATACACCTGACTCTTCGGCTATACTATTAGTATGGACTGGGGATTCATTTTAGACTTTATGTTCGAGATCTCGTACCTGCTAGCAGTGTTTTTACTGTTCATGGTCTGGGCCACTTTGAGAGGAAGGCAGGCGATGATCAACGTTATTATTGGTCTATACTTGGCTCTCTTGATCTTGGTCGAATTCCCGTACACTTCGTACCTGACTGAGAATCTTGGGGGCGGTCTGGCACAGTCAATGGGTAAACTGGTTCTGTTTGCGGTCTTCACCATCCTCATGACGTGGCTATGCTATCGCATAATGCCTGATGAGTTTAGAGAGAAGAAGTTTGAGAGTTATTTCAAAAAGTTTATTTTAGCCGGCTCAGCTAGCATTCTAGTGATGGCGTTTTCATTCCACGTGCTGCCGGTGACGGACTTTCTCACCCCGGGCACACCTTTGCAAATAGCCTTTGCTCCCGAAGGACTTTTCTTTTGGTGGTTATTACTACCTTTGGTTGTATTGTTTTTGCTGTAAACTATCACACCAAGATGACTTAAGTCACATTTACCATCTATTAACTTGAACTTATGACTGAACAAGAATACAAAACAAATGGCAGCTGGGGGATCTTAACCAGTTTGGATCTACATAACTGTAACCCAGAAACAATTCGTGACAAACAGAAAATTGAAGAATTTGTAATTGCGCTTTGTATTAAAATTGACGTTACCAGGTTTGGAGAATGTCAGATTGTACACTTTGCTGACCACGATGAAGAAGTTGCTGGCTTTTCAATGGTTCAGTTAATAGAAACTTCACTTATTTCAGCTCATTTTGCCAATAAAACAAACCATACTTACTTAGATATATTTTCTTGCAAATACTACAACCCTCAAGTTGTGGAGGAATTCTCAAAAGAGTTTTTTGAAGCCTCGGATTGTGTATCAAATGTAATACTGCGCAAATAAAATCGAGCGATCCCACTAGAACACTATAGCCCTTACTCAGGGCAAGTCAGCAGTAACTTATGATTTAATATTGACCTTAATTAAACATGTTATAGTGACGCTACTTAGCAGCCAGGATTACAGAAACACCACCTCCGAGTATGGAATATATTGAACAAACATACAGAAGTATAATTTTTTACTTTGCCAATAAAGCGGTTGACCAGAGCTTATTTAATATAATCTCGAAACATAGCTTTAGACACCAAGATTTCAATATTGAATTCGGCATCCTTACTGAAAGTCATTTTATTTCAATCGCATCTGATAGTGAGACTATCACTGAAATATGTGCCTGCAAAGACTACGACATTCAGGATTCTGTAAAACTGAACATCGAGGATGTAATTAAACATAACTTTACAAAAGAATCTCAGGCTTATACGTATACATTCACAGGCAGTGTAGTAGATTATACAGCAGGTAAAAAAATACTAGAAGACCTAAGAATGAAGCAGCATGACAGTGAGACGCATTATTTAAGCCACACCTTTCCAGGTAGGTGGTTCTGGTCAAAATCTGCCTATACAGAAATATATGTTACGGTTGGTAAAACAATTATTACAGAGACTGTACACACATACCCCAATGAACGCAAAATGGTTTTTACAAAATCAGAATACGAGACAATTACTACTTGTACAACAGTGAATATTTAGCATGAAAAAATCAAAAATTGAATTAGTCACAGAGACACTTCATCAAGACTGGGGTCAATTTTTTCGTGATTACGAAGTTATTCATGAGGAGAAGTCAGACAAACAGCATCTCTTGCTCATCAACACCTTAAGCTATGGCAAGGTACTGTTGATTGATGGGGTGGTGCAAGTAGCCGAAAAAGACAATTTTGTTTACCATGAAATGCTAACCCATGTACCAATCATAAGTCACGGCAACTGCAAAAAAGTACTAATAATCGGTGGTGGTGACGGGGGTATGGCTAAGGAAGTACTTAAGTATAAAAAAGTTAAAGTCACTCAAGTCGAGATTGATTGTAAGGTTGTTGATTTTGCAAGAACCTACCTATCGGACATATGTGGAGATGCTTTCGATAACGATCAATTAACACTATTGATAGCCGATGGATCTACATATGTACGCGATACGAGTGATCGATTCGATGTGATTATTATTGATTCAACTGATCCGATTGGGCCGGGAAAAGCACTATTTACTAAGGATTTTTACTCTAACTGCAAACGTATATTAAATCCACAAGGTATTTTAGTGACGCAAAATGGTATACCTTTTTCCCAAGCAGCCGAGTTACAGCAATCTGTAGCATATTTTAAAGAGTTATTTTCTACCGGCACCTGTTATGTTGGAACAGTACCGAGCTATATTGGAGGGGAGATGGCTTTTGGATTCGCGACTGATAATAAAGTGGCCTTGGCGCTAACTCAGGCTGAACTCGCTCGTCGTTTCGCTGCAAGCAACATAGACACAAACTACTATACACCCACGCTACATAAAGCATCTTTTATCTTACCGCGCTACATCGAAAAACTAGTTACGTAGCAACAAGTTTTGCTGCAGTGTCTCGTAGAAACCAGATCTCTGTCTGTAGCAGTATACCTAGTTACGACTTTGCTTGACATACGTGTAATATACACTATAATGTTTTTAGTTCCTTAACATAAATACATTGGTTTTCTCAGGAGGGAGACAAAATGAAGTGGTTACTATCAATAGTCGTCCGCTGGGTAACTATTTGCAAGAGAGCGCTCGGTGCATTCCTGAATACAAATGAAGGAGATACTGTGGCTGAAACTGGATGGAAGATCAGTGGAGCCATCGCTAGGCGTGTGATGTTTTTGCAGCTCGACTATGTACTGACGGCTACTGGAGCAACGATTGCAGTCACACTTCATTCGTGGCACCCATTTGATGGTTGGGTTCAGATTTTGTTTGTTTTTGTATCACTGTGGCTGTTTGAACTTGGGTGTGCTATTCCGTTTATTCTCACCTGGAGAAGGACCGGGATTGACATGACCCTGGCAGCAGACGCTAGACGTGCAAACAACCAGTTATTTAGTGACTCAAAGGTCGCCGGCAGGATTGGATACACCTTCTTTCTCGTAAAGGGAATAGTATGGGACGGACCAGAAGAGATTATCATTTTCTTCTACAAAGAAATACAAGACAGACGCATCCTGCCAATAACCTTACTGGTGATTTCCGCTGTCCAGGCAGCACTGTGGGGTTTTGTCTTTATCTGGGGATATGAAACGTTAAAGTGGCTGTTTAGCCTTATTTAACCACAAGTTCTCAGCGAAACTCAACAAACGCGCCTGACATATAGTCAGGCGCGTTTTTAATAACCGATACTAAAAGTATGATTTTAGGGAACCCTTACGTCGAATGTCAGCTGTTGCACAATGGACTGAGCCGCCAAACGGGTAAAAATTTCTAAATGGAATTGGGATTGGTTCAAAACCATGTTTTGATAGTAAGTCCATAAGCGGACCTTCACTCTCCTCGACAATTATCCGCTTTTCATCAATACTCAGAAAATTCATGGTCAGCCAATCACTTGAGAAGTACAAAGCTGAGTCAAATGGTTTCGTTGGCTCCGGTGCCTCGATAATTTCCCAAGAATCAAACATCGGTGGTAAATGTTCCGGCTTTACCCAAGAAGGATTGATTAATAATTTACCTGGGGCCAACGGTACAATCGAAGTATCAATGTGTAGTGGATGCTCCTCGTCAAACGACACCTCATGAATAGTATACTCACTACCAATATGGCGTCGTACCCATTCAATACCCATATTATTTGTCACCTCACTTTTTTGAACTAAGATATCGCTTCCAAAGCGAACAAAATCAGCCGCGTCAAACGCCACCTCTTTTTCGCTTATTGCAAACTGTCTTTGTCCATTTAGCTCAGCGTGCTCAGGGTCAAAAGCTTGATTATAGAATTCATCGTTCATCGAACCTTTTGGAGCGGCTAGCCACCGCGCACCATCTCGGAAATAATCTTCGATTAAATGACGGAATGCATAAATTTCAAAATAACGCGATCTCCACGCCATGGGAGCTTCGACGATAATGTCGCCGATAACCATCATAACGTCACGCGGCATAGCAGCATACAAACCAGTACTCTCCCACCAAGGGGTTTTTGCCATGACTGAAAAATCAATTGGGGTTGGGCGTTTGACCGTAATACCCAAATCTGTCATAACCTTAGCTAAGTTGTCTAACTCTGATTCGGCTTTATCGATCATGTCCGTTGGAAAAGATTTTTGGCCGTACTGATCAAAAAACCATTTGGAATGGCCTGGAGTTGCTGATCCTAAGGCAATATTCCATTTTGGTACAACTGAATTTTTAACTGTGCCGACAATTACTTCCTCAAGCGGATCCCATTCGTTGCATGACCAAACTTTTTTTGCCTGTTCCATAATATATAATTAACAATTTAATCCACAGTATAGCAAAAATATTTAGTTAATATGCGCTAGTATGTATAATAAGATAAAAAAAGTGAAGTGGGGAGGTAGTCAATCTCATCTATGAATCAAAAACTGACAAAAATAGTATTCTATTTCACCATAGCTATAACAATTATTAGTATCCTGGCAACTGGCTATCGCTATCTAATAATCAGAGACTATGAAGTATACGACGATACCGAAGACTATCTCTCAGATGTAACCTATGAATAATCTCAGCTCTATAAGATGTGATTTTGAACCAGCCACCTTCTTGATCATCTCCGAAGAAGTAGCACCACTAATTTACTATTCACATTTTGTTTCAATCGCAGCAGCACTAGGCATTAGCCTGTTGGTATTTGCAAACAATCCAAAATCCCTAGTAGCACAGCTTTTTTTAGCTTTTGCCTCAGTCTTTAGTATGTGGTCCTTATTAGACGTCTTGCTTTGGGCCACTAACGACCCTGGTATCGTAATGTTTGCCTGGGCTTCTCAAGTACTAGCAGAACCTTTAATGTATGCGATTGCATTCTATTTATTTTTTGTTTTTATTAACAAGCGTATTCCTACCTTTAGTTTGAATGCCGCTATAGCTACCATCTTCTTACCCTTGGTTATATTTTTACCGACTTCACTTAACGTAGATACTGTTTACCTTTCATTTTGTGAAACTGATGAAGGAATACTGGCAATGTACTATACATATTTTTTCAATATATGTATGATCCTGCTGATTACAGTCACAGCTGTACGCAATATTCCTAAGCTAAAGTCAAACCATAAAAGATCCGCAATTGTGTTTATTGTTGGCTTAATCATTTTTTTATTCTCATTTACCATTGCAAATGTGATCAGCAGTTTCACTGATGATTGGACAATCAGTCAATATGGTCTTTTTGGGATGCCAATTTTTGCTGGCTTGATTGCATATAGCATTGTACAATTTCAAGCCTTCAAAATACAAATTGCAGGCGCTCAAGTACTGGTTGTAGTTCTATTAGCACTGGTTGGGTCGTTACTTCTAGTTCGTAGTGAATACCATACGCTAATTACTATTATCACCCTTACAATGACAAGTATGGCTGGATTACTCTTGGTACACAGTGTAAAAGCTGAGTTTGAACAAAGATTAAGACTGGAAGACCTAACTACCAAACTAGAACAAGCCAATGTTCGACTGAAGGCGCTGGACATGCAAAAGTCTGAGTTTTTGTCGATTGCTTCACACCAACTACGTAGTCCACTGACCTCCATCCGAGGGTATGCGTCGATGCTGATCGAAGGCAGTTTTGGTCCAGTTCAAGCAAAAATCAAAGAACCACTGGAGCGAATCGAAGCCTCGGCCAAACTTATGACCCTGGCGGTTGAAGACTATCTCAACGTTTCTCGTATTGAATCTGGCAATATGAAATACGATCTGACTGATTTTGATCTTGCAACTGAAATTGAGCGGGTTTCAGACGATATGCGTCCCACCGCCTTGAGACAAGGTTTAATACTCTTGTATCGAACCAAACTACAAGGCAAGACAATCGTTCATGCTGACATTGGTAAGACTGTACAAATAGCCCATAACTTGATCAATAACGCCATCAAGTACACCCCTAAGGGGACAATCACAATTCTTGTTCACGATGACATCACTAAAAAAGAAGTCTATCTGGACGTGATTGATACTGGGGTCGGGATGAGTCAGGACACCATCGACATCTTGTTCCAGAAGTTTAGTCGAGCTAAGGATGCAAACAAAGTCAATACAACTGGGACGGGGCTTGGTTTATATGTTGCAGGCAAAATGGCTGAGGCCATGAAGGGTAGTGTAACCGCCCACTCAAAAGGCGCCGGTAAGGGTTCTTGCTTTACTCTGACACTTCCACTGGAGATGTAGCGCGTCTTTTGCTACACTGTCTGATATGCAAGAATCTAAGCAACGGCTGTTAACTGGCCTACAATCATCAGGCGCTCTTCATATCGGTAACTATTTTGGGGCTCTCAAGCCATTTGTCGATATGTATGAGCAATACGACAGCTATCTGATGGTAGCGGACTACCATGCACTGACATCACTACGTGACCCACTGCGAATGCACACCAACATTATCAACGTCGTCAAAGACTACCTGGCTGCTGGCGTCGATCCAGACAAATGCGTTTTGTTTCGCCAATCGGACAACCAGGACCACATGGAGTTAGCCTGGGTGTTCAACTGCCTGGTCACTATGCCGTTTTTGATGCAGGGTCATGCGTACAAAGACAAGGTCGCCAAAGGGCTAGAGCCCAACGCAGGCCTGGCCACTTACCCCATGCTGCAGGCCGCCGATATTACACTGTACAACATTGACGTAGTGCCGGTAGGGGAGGATCAGCGACAACACTTGGAATACACCCGCGAGGCAGTAGGAAAGTTTAACCGAGCATACGGGGAAGCAGTACTAAAAGCACCTACCGAAAAAATATTTGATACTGTCGGAGTCGTCCCTGGCACAGACGGCGAAAAAATGAGCAAGAGCAAAGGTAATACCATTCCACTATTTGGCTCTACCGCTGAAATTGAAAAGGCTGTGATGGGAATTGTAACCGACAGTGATGGTGACATTCCAGAGAACGTTTACGCAATTCATCGACTACTCAAGTCAGCAGAAGAACTAGCACCAATCTACGAAACTCACAAAGGACGATACGGCGACCTCAAGAAACTATTGGTTGCCGATCTACAGGCGTTCATCGCACCAATGCGAGAACGCCGAGACAGCATCACCGACGAACAAGTACATCAAGTCCTCCTCGATGGAGCACAGAAAGCCAAACAAACGTCAAACCAAACTATCAACCGAGTCCGAACAGCAATCGGTATTAACTTATAAAACATGGAACGAACACTGATCGCAGAATTAAATAAAAAGCAAGGTGAAGAAGTTAGTATTAATGGCTGGATTCATGTTAGTCGGGACCAAAGTAAAATGGTTTTTTGTGACATTCGTGACCGGAGCGGTAAAGTACAAGGAGTTGTATTTGGAAAACCGGAAGTCCTAGAAATTGCCAAGCAGCTAAAATCAGAGTTTTGTGTTGCAATGACTGGCATCGTAAACGCACGACCTGAGAAAGCTGTAAAGGAAGGTGTTATAAATGGGAACATTGAGCTTGAAATTACCGGAATAACTATTCTTAACGAATCAGACACCCCACCATATGACCTAACTGAAGATTCTCTTGGAAAAGATGAGGATGTAAGACTCAAACACCGCTCTTTGGACTTACGAACAGAACGCATGCAGCGAAACATGCGAATCCGCAGTGAGTTTGTCAGACGATGTCGCAACTATCTGATGGAGCGCGATTTTTGTGAAATCGAAACACCGCTACTGACCGAATCAACTCCCGAAGGCTCAAGAGACTTTGTGGTACCAAGTCGACACAACCCAGGAAAGTTCTATGCGCTGCCGCAATCACCGCAACAATACAAACAACTACTAATGAACGCTGGCTTTGAACGTTACGTACAGATTGCTCGCGCCATTCGAGATGAAGACTTGCGAGCCGACCGAGGCTATGAGCACACTCAAATCGACGTCGAAATGTCATTTGTACAGCAAACTGATGTCATGAATATTATCGAAGACATGCTCACAGAGACGGTTGAAGAAATGGGTTACACTATTAAACAAAAACCATTCCCACGAATCACCTACGCAGAATCAATGCAAAAATACGGTGCTGATAAATTTGATATGCGAACTGAAGAAGATAAAGAAAATGGAGTTTTGGCCTACGCTTGGGTGATTGATTTTCCATTCTTTGAAAAAACTGACAATGGAGAATGGACATTTACCCACAATCCGTTCTCAATGCCAAAAGAAGAATATATTGACAATCTATTGAAAGGTGAAAATATTGAAAATATTCTCACCACGCAGTACGACCTGGTTTGTAACGGATTTGAAGCTGGCGGCGGCAGTATAAGGTCTCACAAAGCAGACATAATCAAAGCGGTCTATAAAATAATGGGCAATACCGAAGAGGAGACAGAGGAGAAGGTCGGACATATGCTAGAAGCCTTCAAGTATGGCACTCCACCACACGGAGGAATTGCCCTAGGGGTGGAGCGCAACATCATGAACCTGACCGGCGAAGACGCGCTGCGAGAGGTGCAAGCATTTCCTATGACACGCAAGGGAAAGACGTCCGCCATGAACGCGCCAAAATCGCTTGAGATTGAACAATTGATTGAGCTAGGTATTTCAATCAATAAGACCGAGGAAAGTAACTAATAAACATGACAACCGCCAAAATGTCCAACACTAAGTGTTGGACATTTGGCGACGGTGTAATCAGACAGAAGAAAGGGCGCTCGATTGAGCGCCCTTTGCGTATATTTACTGAAGGAACAGCCGCAGTTTGTCTTCAAACGTTTCCATGTCGCCTGCGGCGGTAGCCGCAAGAGTAAACAGTTCAGGTAAAAGCTCCTGAATCACCTCAGCGTACACAACAGGTATCGCTGTTGAGTTTGAAGAATAAACTTCCTCTCTCGTACCACGAGCGCCACAGACCTTCATGCCTAAAGAAACTGCAAATTCGCAAATAATTCAATGCTAAAATAAATGCAATGGAAACAATTACCCTCGATCCACATAAATTTGCCATCAAGACGGAGGTCTTTGAGGGGCCTTTGGAATTGCTGATTGAGTTGGTTGAGAAACGGAAATTACTGATTAACGATATCAGCCTTGCTACGGTTACCGATGAATACATGAAGCGGGTGTCGCTGATGCAGGAATTGTCACTACCCAATACCGTGCAGTTTGTGACGCTTGCAGCAACGCTACTGCTCATCAAGTCAAAATCACTATTACCGGTACTGGAACTAACCGAGGAAGAAGAGGGGAGTATTGGAGACTTGACCGAGCGCCTACGTCAGTACCAGGTGTACCGTGACGCTGCAGCACCCATCAACGTACTGTTTGGCCACACTATGCTACACGAGGCGCAATACACACCGCCGCGCGAGCCTCTATTTGTACCCGACCAGTTCTGTGCTACAGACCAACTAACCCAAGCCATGCAACGAGTGCTACACAACTTGCCACGAGAGACCGCCCCACAAGTCCGCGCGACTGTCCGTCCAACCATCAGCCTCGAAGACATGATGGCGCGCCTACACGACCGCATAACTAAACAACTACAGACCCGATTTTCGGACCTGCGCCGCGACGAACCAGAGCATAAAAACGTCATTGTCGGTTTCTTGGCCATTTTAGAACTATTCAAACAAGGAAATATCTTGATCGTGCAGGACGGAAGATTTACTGACATTCACTTAGAATCTGAACACACCAGTACACCGGCGTATTTTTAATGGGTACAGACTGCGGGTTTGAGGTGGCTTCCGTGGTATATTTTTAATACTTATGCCGTTAGCTGCTTTGATCGAGGGGGTGTTGTTTTATACCGGTGCACCGCAAAATAAATCGAACCTGCTCGAGCTGTTTGACGTAACTACTAACGACCTGGAGCAAGCCATAGCCAACCTCAAACAACGCCTGGAAGCTGGGGGAGTGCGGTTACTTGAAACGGATCTGGAGTTACAGTTAGTGACGGCACCCGAGCTAAGCGAAGTCGTTGACACACTACGCAAGGGCGAGCTCTCACAAGACATTGGCAAAGCTGGGGCAGAAACCCTGGCTATTGTCCTCTATCGCGAACCAATTAGTCGAGGTGAGATTGACCGCATCCGCGGGGTAAACTCGGCGTTTATTTTACGGAACCTGATGACACGCGGTCTGGTCGAACGACAAGCGTCCAAGAACTCGCACGAATTCCGGATCGCGCCAGCCCTGTTACAGCACCTGGGTGTAACCCACAAACACGAACTGCCTCACTTTGGTGAGTTCATGGACGCTATTGATACTTTTTCCGTACAACCTGATACTGTATGAATATGCTACTGCTCCCCCCTGACCAGGTGACTCCAAAAAACCGCTTCCCAGTTGTATTGCAATTGCTTGTGCTCACACTTATTTTGGTGATAACGTTTGGCTCACTGTGGTGGTTTAGCCCCACTCGAGACACTGGTACTGATGTTCGACCCATGGTTAATTTAACTGAAATACCAACCAGGCCAATCGGGAAGGAAATTGGCAATATTTCTATCCAGGCCACGGCGGCCTATGTTTGGGACGTACGGGGACAGCGGGCGCTATACCAGAAAAATGAACAAGCCGCTTTGCCAATCGCCTCGATCACCAAACTTATGACGGCGCTGGTGACCCATGAACTGATCACTGATCGCACTGACGTGATTCTACCGGCTGTAGCAATCAAACAGGACGGTGACAGCGGGTTATTGCCTGGTGAAATACTGACCATCAATCAGTTAAACCAGCTAGCTTTGGTTTCGTCTTCAAACGACGCCGCATTTGCTTTAGCTAACGCCGCTGGAGCATTACTTGGTGACCGTGCACCAGTCAGCCAGTTTGTCAGCGCTATGAACATTCGAGCTGATGAATTGCAGCTGCCGTCTCTGACCTTTTATAACACCACCGGTCTCGACGAAAACACAACCGTACCCGGTGGGATAGGAAGCGCCAAGGATGTTAGTTTTTTGCTTGAGTACATCATCACACGGTACCCTGAAATCATCGATATTACCCAAGTACCAATCACCCGAGTATACAATTCAGATGGAGTATTTCATGACGCAGAGAACACCAACCCTGTTATCGACCGCATCCCCAATCTGCTGGCTTCTAAGACCGGCTACACTGACCTGGCTGGTGGTAACCTGACAGTGGCGTTTAACCTCGGCCTCGACCGTCCGATCATTATTACAGTCTTAGGCTCTACCAGAGACGCACGATTTAGTGACGTACTGACATTAGTAGAAGCCGTACAGGCTAGTTTACTAACAGAATAATTACATCATATGACTAATACCCTTGTTACCGTTCTTACTCCAGCGATTGTGGCTTTTGTAATTGGTATTTTAATCACACCTTTGATTACTCATTTTTTATACAAGCACAAAGTCTGGAAAAAAACCGGCGGCAAGGTGGCTATCGGAGGGCACGCAGCCACGGAGTTCAACCGTTTGAAAGGCGTAAACGAGACTCGAACACCACGAATGGGAGGGATTGTGATCTGGAGCAGTGTACTACTGACCCTGGGTGGACTATATGCTTTAGCTTACTTGTTTCCGACTTCTATATTGGCAGACTTGGACTTTTTGAGTCGTTCTCAAACCTTGATTCCAGCCGGAGCGCTACTGATCGGAGCCTTGCTTGGACTACTAAATGATGTGTACGACGTTGCCCATGGTGGGGTAGGTATGCGCCTCAGTGCGCGCCTGGGAATTATTGTAGTACTAGCTGGAACACTCGGTTGGTGGTTCTACGATAAACTAGGTGTGACTGCGATCAACATCCCCTTGGATGGAGCGTTTGAACTGGGTATTCTGATTGTTCCGTTCTTTATCGTGTTGACGTTAGTGTTGTACGCCAGTGGAGTCATTGACGGAATTGACGGTTTGTCTGGCGGCGTATTTGCGAGTGTATTCGCTGCCTACGCCGGGATCGCAATAGTACAAGACCAAATCGGCCTGGCGACATTTTGCGCCGCTTTGGTTGGAGGGATACTGGCGTTTCTATGGTTCAACATTCCACCAGCTCGGTTTTGGATGACTGAAACCGGTACTATGGCGTTAACCTTGGCGTTGGCAGTTGTCGTGTTTATGACTGACTCGTTGGGGGACGGCCACGGCGTAGCACTCATGTTTATCGTGGCGTTTCCATTACTGGCCACTGTCGCCTCAAATATACTGCAGCTGTCCTATCGCAAATTGACTGGCAAAAAACTGTTTCGAATAGCACCCTTGCATCATCATTTTGAAGCAATTGGTTGGTCATCGGAAAAGGTCACCATGCGCTACTGGATTATTAGCATCATCTGCGCGGTTATTGGGGTTATAGTTGCTACTTCTATATGAGTTCTAAGGCCCGCAAACCGTTGGGTGTTGACACGGTGTTCCTGGCGCTAGTTGCTACTCTAGTTGGGGTTGGTTTTCTTATCTTTTCTTCAGCTTCACTTGGACTATTGGCTCGTGATGGAGCAACGTTTAGTTCGGTAGCATTTAGTCAGTTTACCTTTGGCGTGGTTGGTGGGGGAGTAACCTTGCTTATTCTCAGTAACGTACACTACCGTCACTACCGCAAATATGCGCTGTACATCTTCTTGCTCGGCTTACTTGCGACACTAGCTGTGTTCATTCCCGGCCTGGGCATGACACACGCTGGCGCTACTAGGTGGCTTGATTTAGGCATTACCACAGTACAACCATCGGAGTTCCTTAAGATCGCCTATATCATCTATCTTGCTACCTGGCTGTCTGGTATGCATCGACATGTCGGGGACTGGAAGTTTGGTTTAGTGCCGTTTGGGATCATCAGTGGCCTGACTGGTACGGTAATGCTACTACAACCAGACACTGACACATTTCTTGTAATGGCTACCGGTGGTCTGGCTATGTTTGTTGTAGCTGGTGCCCGAGTGCGAGACATGTTCATCCTTGCCTTGTGTGGTGTAGCGCTAATTGCGGCGGTGGCACTCTTGCGACCATACGTCATGGACCGCCTAACCACTTTTCTTGATCCAACCGCTGATCCGCTGGGAAGTGGTTATCAAATCAGCCAATCACTGATAGCAGTCGGCTCGGGCGGTGTGGCTGGGCGCGGTTTTGGACAGAGCATCCAAAAGTTTGAGTACCTTCCCGAGCCAATTGGTGACTCTATTTTTGCGGTGTTTAGTGAAGAATTTGGGTTTATAGGGATAGTGGCGCTGATTAGTTTATTTATGGCGTTTGCTCTGCGAGGGTTCAAAATTGCCCAGAATGCCTCAGATATGTTTGGGGTGTTGTTGGTTACCGGGATCATTACTGTGATCATGGCTCAGACCTTTCTCAATATGGGGGCCATGTTGGCGGTAGCACCGTTGTCTGGCTTACCGTTACCATTTATCAGTCATGGTGGCACAGCCCTGTTGGCAACCCTGGCAGCCCTCGGGATCGTACTTAATGTGTCCAAGTATCGCCTACGCCGCTAAGTACGCGTGCTAAACTATAGCTATGAGAATTGGACTAGTTGGAGGTGGGTCTGGTGGACATTTTTATCCACTGGTAGCCGTTGCTGAGGAACTTAATAAGACGCAGCCACGTCCCGAGCTGTACTACTTTGGGCCGTCACCGTACAGCCAGGGGGACCTTGCCACGTACAATATTCATTACGTCTATTGTCCAGCCGGGAAGTTGCGTCGGTACTTTTCTATTCAAAATTTCTTTGATTTGTTCCGGATGGCAGCTGGGTTTTTTGTGGCTATCTGGGTGCTGTATAAACTGTATCCTGACGTTATTTTTTCAAAAGGCAGCTACACCGCTGTACCAATTTTGCTAGCTGCCCGGATTTTGTGTATTCCCGTAGTCATCCATGAGTCTGACACTACACCAGGGAAAGCCAACGACCTGGCCAAAAACTTTGCTCGCTACATTGCTATTGCCTATGACGAAGCGGCCGCTTTTTTTCCAGCAGACAAGACGGCTCTGACTGGTATTCCACTACGCACCGAGCTAAAACAAACATTTGATGACCCGTTTGCTTGGCTCAAGATTCCAGCAGACAAACCGTTGATCTATGTAACTGGTGGCTCTCAAGGTGCAGAGCGAGTCAACGACGCTGTTCTCAAGAGTTTGGTCACACTATTACCACACTACCGTATTTTTCATCAGACGGGGCCGCAACTTAGCGACATTCAGACCACGGCCCAGAGCTTACTTGCAGACACAGACCTAGCCTCAGACTACTATATGGTCGAGACCGTGCCGGTACAGACAGTGTCAGCGCTGATGCAGGCTGCCAGTCTGGTCATCACACGCGCTGGCAGTACAACGTTATTTGAGCTGGCGTACTTTGGTACTCCAGCCATCATTATCCCCATCCCGGAGGACGTCAGTCGTGACCAGCGCACTAACGCGTACACCTATGCCCGCAGTGGGGGAGCCAGCGTGATTGAGGAACACAACCTAACGACTAACTTGCTAGCCCAGGAAATTCGATCTATTATAGACAATCAGAAACGACACGATACAATGTCAAACGCAGCCAAAGCCTCATTTATCCCCGACGCTGCAAGCAAAATCGCTAGCGTATTAATCTCAATTGGAATTGAACATGGATCACAACGTACACGATAAGACAGTGGTGACCAGGTATGCACCGTCACCAACTGGCTTTCAACACATTGGGGGTATTCGCACCGCACTATTTGCATACCTCTGGGCCCAGAAAAATAATGGTACGTTTATTTTGCGCATCGAAGACACTGATAAAAGTCGCGAAGTAAGCGGTGCGATTCAACACACCATTGACGCACTTCAGTGGCTAGGTATCACCTATGACTTTGGTCCAGATAAGCAATCGAATGAAATCGGACCCTTTTTGCAGTCTGACCGTTTAGATATATATAAAAAATATGCCCAGAAACTTATCGACAAAGGACTGGCTTATCCAGACCCCTATACAGCTGAAGAATTAGCAACATTTCGGGAACAAGCCCAGACCGACAACCGGCCCTTCTTATATCGCAATCATCGCCCGGCAACGTTCGGCCAGTGGGACGGTTCGCAGCCACTGCGCTTCATGACACCACATATCAAGCGTTACTCCTGGCACGATGTTGTACGCGGAGAGCTGACTGCTGGGGAGGAAGCGCTTGACGACTTTATTCTTATTAAGGCCGATGGTTATCCAACCTATAACTTTGCACACATTGTAGATGACTCAGAAATGGTAGTCACGCACGTCATGCGCGGTGAAGAGTTCATCTCCAGCACTCCTAAATTCCTCAGCTTGTACGACGCACTAGACATCACGTATCCGTTTTTTGTCACGCTACCGCCAATCATGGGGCCAGACGGCAAGAAAAAACTGAGTAAACGTGACGGGGCAAAAGACTTACTTGAGTACAATGCCGAAGGGTATTTACCAGAAGCTATGCGTAACTTCTTGGCATTAATCGGCTGGAATCCAGGTGGAGAACAGGAACTATTTCCTGGTGACACACTTATGGAAGCATTTACCCTAGAGAAAATACAAAAATCAGGCGGGGCGTTTAACGAAGAAAAGCTCAAGTGGATGAACAAGGAATACATCGCTCAAATGCCAGCTGGTGAACAGGTCAACTATGTATTACAAGCGATGCCGGACCGAGATGTGGACACGCTATCCAAATTAGCCCCAACCATTTTAGAGCGGGTTCATAACCAAACCGAAATCCGTGAGGCCAACGAGGCAGGGGAGTATGACTGGGCGTTTAACGACATCTCTTACGAAACAACCATTCTTAAGTGGAAAAATGATAATGACATCTCTGACGCACTACCAAGACTCCAACAGGCCGCAGCGTTAATGGCAGAAGCTGATTTTGACACACCAGACCTCATCAAGTCAGCCATCTGGGACTACGCCGAAGAGGTTGGTCGCGGCGAACTACTCTGGCCGCTACGGGTTGCACTCTCGGGGCACGAGCGCTCTCCAGACCCATTTACGTGTGCGTATGTACTAGGAAAAACCCAGACGCTAGTACGGATTAACAACGCTTGTGATAAACTAACCTAATGCAGAAACGAGCGCTCATTGCCTTTATGATCGGGCTGGTATTACCAGTCTCTTTTGTCCATACACATGACGCACTGGCACAAAACGAGATCGCAGAATTGCGCGACCAAATCGCTGAGCGGGGCGATAGGCTAACCGACATCGAAGCCGAGATTGCTCGTTACGAAGCTCAACTACTTGAGGTTGGCGCTGAAAAACAAACTCTCCAGTCTGCGATTAATCGTTTGGAAACCGAACGTAAAAAAGTCAACGCCGAGATTAGTCGTACCGAAGCACTCATTTCTTCTACCGATTTAGAAATCAACCAAATCATAGATGAGATGAACAGTACTGAGCAAGACCTGGTGCAAACCGAAGCTGCTATCGGGCAAATCATCCGCGCCCTGTACCAAGCTGGTGAACAGTCAATGGTTGAAGTGTTATTGCGCAACCAGCGCCTATCGGAATTTTGGACCGAGATTGACACCTTTGACAGTATCAAGAACGACATGGCCACTAAAGTAGCTACCCTTGATCAGCTACAGGCTGTACTCGAAGAACGGCAAGACCAAAGTGAATCTAAACGTTCTGAGCTAACTGACCTGAAAGACCAGTACACCGACCAAAACTCCGTGCTGGTCAACAGTCGAGCAGAGCAAGCCGAACTACTGTCCGCCACCAGAAATGAGGAGGCTGAGTACCAGTCATTACTCGCCACTCAAGAAGCCGCCCGGGAAGAAATCAGACGGGAACTGCGTGATTTTGAGTCACAACTACAATTCATCCTCGACCCCAACACTATCCCTGCGCCCGGCACGCCAGTGTTTAACTGGCCAGTACAAAATGTAATCATCACTCAGTTATTTGGTGGGACAGAGTTTGCGGCACGAAATCCAGGTATTTATGGTCGACCATATCACCCCGGGGTAGACTTTGGCGCACCACGCGGCACACCGATCTTAGCTCCTTTGGCTGGAACCGTACGCGCAGTGGGGAACACAGACGCCGTTCCTGGCTGCTTCTCCTGGGGTAAATGGACGCTAATTGACCACGCCAACGGACTGTCTTCAATGTATGCCCACCAAGACGTCATCGGAGTGTCACCCGGACAAAAGGTTTCAACTGGTGAAATCATAGGCTATATCGGCAACACCGGGCTGTCTACCGGTCCACACCTTCACTTCACTATTTACGTTAAAGAAGCGGTGACAGTACGTCAGTTCAACGAGATCAAAGCCGTCACCGGTTGTGGAGCAGCGACCACACCAACCGCCGCCACCAGCGCCTATATCGACCCAATGTTGTACCTACCACCGCGTTAATCTTATCTGTATCTATGTCGCACAAACTCATCATCTTTGACATGGACGACACCTTGATCACCAACAACACTTGGTTGGATTTCAATCTATTTATGGGAATGACAGCTGATGAAGATTATAGATTGTATAAGCAATTCAAAGCAGGGGAGTTGGATTACAAAACTTGGACAAGTAAATTAGTAGAACAATACAAAAAGCATACCCTAAAATATGAATCTGAAATAGAAGGGGAGTTGGCCAGGTTTGAACTAGCTGATGGGGCAGACTTGGCTGTAGAAGCGGCACTTAAATTAGGATTGCAAACTACCCTACTGACTGGTTCTTTTTCAACAACCGCCCAGGCGGTTGCAACTGAACTTGGTATTGGAAGCATCACTGCGAACACTTCAGTTATCTATGACAACGAGGGAGCTTTCCTTGACCTACAGTCACAAGGCGACGAAGCGATAGCCAAGCTGCGCGCGTTACCGAGATTATGTAGTGACCACAATGCCACACCTGAGCAATGTATCGCTGTTGGTGACGGCGCCAACGACATACCATTATTTGAAGCAGTCCGTGTCAGCATTACATTTGCAAGCGCACCGGCAGCCGTCAGAGCCTGCGCGACACACACCATAGACAACCTAGAACAATTACCGCGGCTGCTGGAATCACTGGTGACCTGAGGCCAATATACCTAAATTAAATACAAACCGCTTAGAATCAATTGTAGAGCCTTGGAATAACAGCCACGTCACACCAAGCTGAGCCTGTACCTTTGATGCCTATACACAGTTAGTACTACTCACGCAGTTGTCAGATGGAGTATTCCTTGATATTTTATATAGCATAACTGAGCATTAGAGTTATTATACTCAGTTACTGTGGGGAGCGAGGGAGCAGTTGATTGTTGCTGCTATAGTTGAAAGATGGCCACCCCACTCTCGCACGCAGCCAACTATTTTATATGACAAAAAACACACACTCACCGTCCTTACCATACCTAGATGATTTTTTGCTGTCGATCCAGGCGAACAATTATTCACCGGAAACGCTATACAACTACGAGCGCGATTTGATGACGTTCGAGCACTTCCTGCAACATGAACTAGGTGCCCTTCCCTTCAAGAAAATGACCAAAAAAACCATCGAGCAGTTCAAGGCGTACCTGAACTCAAGCGACCGCAAGACCGCTGGTGGAGACCAAGCGCAAAAGCGGCTGGGTAGTGCTTCCATTAACCGCGTACTGACTTCCCTGCGCCGCTATCTGACGTTCTTGATCGACATGGACTATGACTGTCCGGTGGTACCTGGGTCGATCAAACTACTGCGCATGGGTAAAAAACACGGGCAAGTAGCGCAGATGAGCGAGCTGATCAAGCTGATCGAAGCACCCATGACGTTTGAGCAAGACAAGGTCATCGCACTGCGCAACCGGGCCATGCTCGAGACACTGTTCGCCAGCGGCATGCGTATCTCAGAACTGATCAATCTCAAGAAAACCCAGCTCGATAACAGCGGCAAAATATTTATCGAGGGTAAAGGTAAGAAGCAGCGCTTTATCTACCTGACTGACCGCGCTACCCGACACATCAATAACTACCTCAAGAAACGTGAGGACGATCAACCATACCTCTTTATCGCTAAACGCGGCCTCAATGCCGCAGACAAAACCAAGCCGATCAGCCCAAACTACCTACAAATGAAGATCAAACAGTATCGTGAGTTACTCGGTATCAACATCCCCACCAGCGCTCACTCGCTGCGTCACGGCTTTGCCACCTATCTAGCAGAGCAAGGCGCCAACCCGGCCGCGCTTCAGGTACTACTAGGTCACGAGTCACTCGAGACCACCACCAGATACGTGCATGCCTCAGACCGCTACGCCGAAGACACCCACCACAAATTCCATCCATTGAAATAAGCGATTGACTGACCCTGCTACCCTCTTTGCGCGGTATACACCATATTTAGCGCCAGTGATGCTGCCACTGCAATAAAGAACGTCCAGCCGATGGGGATGAAGAGGGTGAAAATCGAAACCACAAGCAACGCAGCTGTTCGCCCCAGGTGATTGGCCATCTCGCGAATGACGGTGTACTCATCTACCAGACTGCCTTGGTCGGCCGACATATCGTAGACAATGGCGCTAAACGGAGTGTGTGAAAAGATCCGTACGATGTTGTGATACAACCCAACAAAGAATACTTGGGCCGCAGACAGAACAAATATTTTGAGGATCCAACCGATAGCGTAGAGGAAACTTCCGATTTTGAGCGTTTTGGTTTTGCTCGTCCCCTTTCCGTCTAGATACCGCCCCAGCAGCAACTGCAATACAATTGTTACTCCAACAATCACCGTAGATATAGCCCCAATACTAAACAGATCACCATCAAGGATGGTATACAGGAAAATTGGCCAGACGATAATGTTTACAATTGTCTCGGCACCGTTAGCAAACTCCCCCACCATCAAACCACGTCGTTTTTGTGAACGGAATTGAAGCCAGGTTTCTTTCCACGACCAATCAAAATGGGTCGGAGTCTCGGGCACATAAGCGTATGAAATGGTTGCCGCGATAAGCAACACGATGATCGTACCAAATAGCGCTGTGTAGCCAGCGTTAGCAATAATAAACCCAGCCGCAATCGGCCCAATTGCCCCCATAAACGCTATGGCAGCAAACGACAAGCTGACTCTTGCTTACCTCGCTTCTCTGCTGTAGTGAATAGTGCGAAATCTGTATGGAATGGCACCCAGTGGAAAAGCCTAAACGCTACAATAGCTGCTGCCAGCGGCCACATCATCGTCATAATGTTTTCAGGTGTCAGATAAAATAAGAATATATACGTGATGATGCTACACACCCCAGACACTACCAACGTTTTGCTAAACCCAAGCCGGTTGGTAATACTCATACTTGGTACCAGCAGCAATGCATACATCATTGAGAGAAACGCGTAATATCCGCCGACCACGAAGAATGACTCTCCCGATGTCTCATAAAGAAAGATCGGTACAAATATCCCCGCCAAGGCTGCTGCGGCACCGTGGATCAGTCGCTTACTGATAAACAACTGCATAAAACCAGTATCTTTTTTCTGAAAGCGTCCCTTGGTGTCGCGCAGCGCGTTTATAGTAGACTGCATATTATCTTAGTATAACAGGAACATCGTGCTACGGCTGCTTGACTTGTGTAAGGAAGATCGGGACGAGCTTTTCGGCAGCGCCCTCGACTCGTAAACTCCCTGAGGGCATCTACCAAACACTCGTTGTGGTGATATGGAAATATAACAAGTAAAACTATTTATTTTAATCTTGAGCTAATTTCACCACTCGGTCGAAGTGAACTTTCCTAATCGGAAACACAGATAGTCTGTTGCCTCTTTGCACCAATGGCATACTGTCAAACTTTGGGTCAAGTTTTATTTCTGCGAGTGTAACCAGCCGGTCTAGATGCGAGACATACTGCATATCGACACACAACCACCGTGGGTTGTCTGGATCACTCTTAGGGTCTGGGTGCTCTGACTTGAGGTTGAACTGGGTTGGGTCAGGATAGGCTTTAGAAACGACTTTCATAATCCCGACACAACCCGTCTCTTTCTTGGCATTACTATGATAGAAAATAGCCAAGTCCCCAACCGACATAGAGTCCCGCATCATATTGCGCACCTGATAGTTGCGCGTCCCGTCCCAGTGTTCAACCTTGTCCCGCTTGAGGTCGTCAATCGAGTAACAATCAGGTTCAGACTTCATCAGCCAGTATTTCATATGTAAATTTTAACACAAAGAACAAACCCGCTCTTTGAAAGCGGGTTTGTTTTCTAGATCTTTCTAAAATCGATGCAGGTGTACCAGCTGGAGATCGTTTATGCCCGCGCCGTACAAGTGTACGGTGAGCAATAAACTATCGAAGCTGGTGCAGATGCGCTATTTTTGAATGATCTATTAGTTTGCCATCGCAAGCTGGGACTTTCCCCAACATGGTCGACTGGCACTCCAAGGTTGTGTTCCTTGTCGCTCGTATAGGTTACGAGCATAAGCCATATTGTGATAGAAGTCTTCTAGATCAAGGTCTAACGAGTCGGCAGTAACTTGGTGATAAAAGGTATTGATTTGCATCACTCCTGTATCACGATTGTCTACTACTCCTCGCAGAACCGACCCGTCAGCTAGTGTATGACGAAACGTTGACTCACATCGAGCAACCTCAGCCATGATCGGAATATCTCGAAAGTATTCCCGCACCAGTTCTTCAGTTCGCCCGACAGCCAGTTCTCGCGTCACCACCACTACTTCTTCTTGTCCGATGTTTCCAAATGCACTTTCAGGCAATTCAACTGCTTGGGCGGTTGTGACCGAAAGGATTGCTAGGATTACAGTGGATATAATAAGCCAGTTGTCTTATAGATAAATGTCGACTCACAGTGGAGATAAGGTTGGAGGACTCCCGAAGAGCGCCCCTTCCCCGACAACCGCACAACTCTATCATGAATTGCGGATTTATAAGACTATAGCATTATTGTAGACAAATGTCAACTACTTTGACTGTGTGTTCATCATATTCCCTACTCCTTCTACCGCGCGCAATACTTCAATTGGTAGGGCAAATACTACGGTGTTTGACTGGTCAGACGAGAGATCGTTGAGGCTTTGCAGAGTTCGCAGGTGTAATGCTCCGGGTGAACTGGCTAGCATTTGGGCGGCTTTGGCCATGTTTTCGGCTGATGCCACTTCCCCTTCAGCCTTGATGATGACTGAACGACGTTCCCGTTCTGCCTCGGCTTGTTTGGCGATCGTTCGCTCCATGTCTTCTGGGAGGAAAAAGTCTTTGAGTTCTACATTGTCCACCTTGATCCCCCACTTGTCAGTTTCTTCGTCGATAATAGTGCGGATTTTGTTTGAGAGCTCTTCTCGGTTTGCGAGCACTTCGTCCAGCTCTGCTCCACCAACGATGTTACGCATAGTGGTCTGCGCCAACTGCGAGACAGCATAACGGAAGTCTTCGACCTCTAGAGTCGCCCGGGCCGCGTCAGACACCTTGTAGTAGATAACGGCGTTGATCGACGCTGACACGTTGTCACGCGTGATGACCTTTTGATCAGGTACGTCTACGGCTTTGACACGCAAATCAACCTTTTGCATCGATTGGAAAATAGGCACAATCACACTCCAACCCGGGTTTCGTAGCCCAGTGTACTTTCCCATTGTTAGCACCACCCCTCGTTCATACTGCTTCACTTCGCGTAGGAACGAAATAATAACTCCTCCAATAACTACAATCAAAATAATGAGACCTTCCATAGAAAAAAGTTTAGATAAATAACGTCTATATAGTATACGGACTCAGAGCGTATGTGTCTAACGTTCCAGCCGCTTCTCTAGCAACGCCATACCTCCCCATAGACCAGCTTCGTCGCCGAGTTTAGCTTGAACAATCAAAGGGGTTGGCTCAAAGTTGTCGAGTGCATCGGCGGTGGCTTTGCGGATTGCCTCGACCTTGATCGCTGGGTCACCTGTGACCATTGACCCACCCAACACAATGGCGTCTGGTGACCAGTACATAATAGTGTTGCGTAAGCCTTGGGCCAGGTAACCAGCCAGGTCGTCCCATAACACATCTGACTGCGGGATTTCGTAGGGCTCAACTCCAAAGCGTTCCTTAATGGCTGTGCCTGACACGAGGTTTTCAAGCGTCGGGGAGATGTCGTCACCCAGCACCGTCCGATCAATATCAAGAATCTGGTGGCCTGGCTCGAACCCAACGTCTGCGTGGTCGATTTCTCCGTCTTCGATCTTGGCCCCTCCGACCCCGGTACTGACGGTGTGGTACGCGACTATTTCTAGACCCGCACCGGCACCAAACGTCGCTTCACCCACCCCTGCAATAGCGGTGTCGTTTTCAAGAAAAACTGGAATGTCCCCGTATTTCTGCTGCAGGTGCCCCACTACTGATTGACCTGCCCACTTGGTAAGCACGCCGTCGTTTTCGATCCCGGATTTGTCTTCCATCAGTCGACCACGTATACCGCCGGCGATAGCAGTCACGTCATCGGTTAGTTCTTCTACTGTCGCAACCAACTGCTTCATGCCGTCATTAAAAGTTAGTGGTGTTTTGTACGACTTGACCTCGTCAAACTTTTTTAGATCAGTCGAGGTCGCTACGCGAGTTTTGGTACCGCCGATGTCAAATAGTACGTATGTCATATATTTATTCTACTATAGGTCTAATGTCAGCCTTGAAAACCTGAGTGGCTTGGGCAGCGTAGGCGGCAATATTGTCCTTGAAATACGGCGGGTGGGCCGCTTGAATACGCCCAACCACATAGTACGCAATTGCCAGCACGCCAGCTGGGCCGATCGAATCAGGCAGTGGCAGTTGCCAGCGGTTAGACTCCGCACCATAGTGTTCATTAGCGACACCCAGGCTCACAAACAACTCGGTGTCAGACGGCACGACCGTTTTGGCGTGCTTGATTTCTTCTACACTGTAGGCGCGACCATGAACCAACGGCTCGAACATTTCTTCGAACTTAATCCTGATTAGTTGACATACAGCGGCGTATTCTGTAGGCACAATAAAGGTAAATGCGTTGTAGGCCGCCCAGTCAGTTGGCAATGCTGGTTCGATCACATCATTAATAAATTGCAGCACTGCCGCAGCATCCTCAGGCTGTTTAGCCAGAATCATCCCCATGTACGTCGAAGTGTTGTTGGTGTATGGTTCGCGGTTTTTAGGTAGTACAACGACGTCAGATTCAGCAAAAAACTGTTTGGCTGGAGCGTCAGTGTTGCAGGTAAGTAGAGTTGTGGCACCAGAAAAGTTTGCCTCAAGGGTCTGCGCTATCTCGACAGCATGCTTACTCCCTGAAGCTGAAATAAGTACCACTCCATCAATCTCCGGGTGTAGTTGTAACACTGACAAAAAGTTTGATTCATCAGCGAACACAGCAGCTGTGCCAGCGTACATAATTTTGCCAGCTACCAATGCCCCGACACTTCCTATCACCAATGGCCGTTTGTATTTCGGTAGACTGACTGTGACCGGTTCAGCGGCAAATAGTTCTAGCGCCCCACAGGTAACCACGTCAAGTGTCGGCAGTGTGTCTAAGGTAAATGAGGCAAGTTGGTCGCGGGCGGTATCCATAAAACTAGATTTGACGCACGTTATTAATTTTCTTTACTTCGGTAGTGATGTACTTCATGGCTTCGTCGACACTATCGACAACGTGGAAAATATCCATATCCTCAGGGCTGATGGTCTGGTATTTGTCGAGCAGGTCTTCTTTGAACAACTTGATAAATGGTTCCCAGAATTCTTTTCCATACAGCACCACTGGTATTGGTTCGATTTTCTTGGTTTGGATCAGGGTTACGATTTCAAAGAACTCGTCGAGTGTCCCAAATCCGCCCGGGAAATAAACGTATACCTCGGCAGCAAACGCCAACATGACTTTACGTGAAAAGAAAAAATCGAAGTTAAGTGAACGATTAGTGTATGGGTTAAGCTTTTGCTCAAAAGGCAAGGTGATGTTTAGTCCAACCGACTTGCCGCCAACTTTGAACGCACCAACGTTCGAGGCTTCCATAATTCCACCGCCACCGCCAGAGATAATTGAAAAGTCTTTCATGGCTAATTTTGCTGCCAGCTCTTCGGCTGCTTTGTAGAATTCATTATCTGGTGTCAGGCGAGAACTACCCCAAAAGGTTGCGGTCAAACCATAGTCACGCAGCAGTTCAAACCCCTGCACAAATTCAGACATAATGCGAAACACCCGCCACGACTGAACAGCATCCCCTTGTGTACTTTCGGGGTCGAGCAGTTCACTTACAATCCGGCAATGTGCGCCTTTTGCCGCCTTGCGTGATAGCGCAGCTGTTTTCTTGGTCCGGCGATGTTTTCTGTCTAGTATCATATGCGCATTGTATCACTGACCTACAACCAAGGAATGTCATACTGCTCAAATTCGGGGAGAAGTTTCTGGTCGTACAGTAGGCGTGACGTAACCTCGGCGTGCCATAGCGCCCCGTTCATAGCGTTGTGCGGGTCAAGCTCTTTTTCCAGGCCACAGTAGTTGAGGATGGCTTTTGAGTTTAGTGCGGTGCGCTTGTGCTGCTCATCAATTGGTGGCACGCCAGTGGACTTTATAATGTGCATCCAACACAGCGTGTGTACATCGACAGTGCGATACGCCAGGTTCCAATTCAACCCCGCTCGCCTGGCGGCCGCTTCGAGCA
>Ga0222664_1000348_pt1 | contig 30593 bp, 23 predicted proteins | sample AntAcemetagen604_FD_181147 | JGI IMG/M metagenome (GOLD analysis project Ga0222664, IMG submission 181147) | Saline water microbial communities from Ace Lake, Antarctica - #604 | ecosystem: Environmental > Aquatic > Non-marine Saline and Alkaline > Saline | place: Antarctica: Ace Lake... | reverse complement strand
ATCCTCCCCTGAAATGCATTTATAGAAACCAAAGCATCGGTATTGGCAACAGCATTGTTATAAATGCCTTTTACAGTAGTAGTTTGGTTAATGATGGATTCATATTTCTTTTCGAAATTCGCTTCTGGGTAATTTAATGAACCGTACATGGTTTCTAGCTCAAGGTTGTATTTGCTGTTTGCCACAAAACCTAAATCTACATTTGTGTATTTCGATTCGCAGGCAATTTTAGTAAAGCTACTTTTCACAGTATTTACCGAGATTTCACCTTTAAAGGTATTCAGGTCGAGTTTATCTTCAAGTTCGCCAATTTTAAAGGTTGAATATTTTCCACTTCCTTTAATCATTCCTACTTTTTCAAAATCTAGTCCGCTTTGAAAAGCATTGTTTATTTCGGCCACTTCTAAGGTGTTTCCTTTCATTTTAGAGTAAGACCCTTCCCAATTTAATTTGCTGATATTGTTGCAATTTAAATCCATTTTAAAAGTCTTAATATCAATATCTTTAGCATTTCCATTTAAACTCATGCTTCCGTATTTTAAATCGCCACTTAAGGTATTTAAATCTCCAGCAATTTCAAAATCAGATTGAAATCCACTTACTTCTAAATCATTGATTTTTTGAATATTTACCTCGCTAAACTTGGCATTTAAATCCATATTGACGCCACTCCCAAAATTGGTTTTTGCTTTAAATAATTCTACTTCCGCATTGTTGAAGTTTTTAAAGCTTCCATCGCCATATCTTAAAGTAATATCGATTTCTCCATTCACATCTCCTGCAGCAATATCTCCTTGAAAAATTATAGCTTCTAAGTTGGCATTAAGGTCCTGTAAATTAACATCACCATATTTATTATCAACCTTCAGGTTTAAGTTTTTAGGCATTGTTATTTCGTAGCTTATTTTAAAATCTTCAATTTTATACTTTTTACCATCTGCTTTCTTTTCTCTGCGTTGTTTCCATGTTGAACCTACATTACAACCACAATTTTGAGCCAATGGATTTTTCAATTCAATTTGATTTCCAAATACAGAAAAATCTAAGGCAACATCATTTAAGGCAGAATCTAAAAACTCTTCTTTATCAACTTTTAAAGAGAATTTTCCTTCCACAATAACTTCATTTATATCAGCAGTTTTAATATTGATATTTCCTCTGTTGTTATCAATTACAAACAAATAAATTCCTTTAGTGGCAAGGCTTCTTGTTATGGTTATTGAGTTTCCGTCAATAACTTCCATATCAGGTGGCGTTCCAGCAAAATTGAGTTCCTCATCTTCAAATAAGGTTTCTTTTTGGTTTCTAGTATCAAAAATTGAATTTGAATCTGTAAAGATTTGACTTTCGAAAATTGGTCCTTCAGCCATTCGCTGCCCTACAATCTTAGATTTTTTAAGTTGTGATTCTAAAACATCTTGGTTAAAAGAAACTTCAAGGGGTTTTACCTTTTTAGAGGTAGTTTTAAATGTATTATTTGAAACTACATTATTGGGTATTTTCTCCTCCAAAGTAATTTCAGATTTTGTATTATCAGTTTTGATAATTTCTTTTTGTGCTATTTCTGCATTTGGTGTTAGCAAAAAATAAGATAAACCTGCGATGATAAAAGTTGTAATTGACATCATTAAAAAGTTATTGAGGTTAAACCATGCATTGTTGCTTGAGGGTGGCGATACTCCTTTTAGTTTAACAAGCGCTCGCACTTTTTCTACACTAACTGCCAAAGGAATGCTTTGGGCTACTTTAAAATAATGATCTGTGTTTTTAGTTTTCATACATTACTTTTAGTGGTTACAGAAAAACTGACATTAAGGTTGCAGAACGTTTGTTTAGGCTTTCTTCCTTTAGCCTGTCTAGCTTAAAGTAATCGGCTAAAGCTTCTCTTCCGCGTTTGAGTCTTTGTTTTACAGCAGACTCGCCAGATGATTGAATTTCAGCCACTTCTTTAACTGAAAAACCACTAATTTCAAATAATACAATTGCCTCTTTTTGTTTGCTTGGCAACGTATTTAAAGCTTGGTATAATAACTCAATATCCATTTTGGTTTCTGCATCAACTTCTTGATCATGAATTTGATTTGCTGCATGTTCATTGTAATAGCCTGTAAACTTTTGCCTTCTGTATTTTTTAATGGCGATATTTTTGGCAATGGTGAACATAAAAGCAAGAAATGCTTTTGGATTTTTAAGTGTATGAAACTTCTCAAGCGCTTTTACTACCGATTCTGATATCAGGTCCTCGGCCTCCATTACCCCATAAGCTCTTGCGTGGCAAAACCTAGCAAAAGACTCATGAATAGGCTCGTAGAGTGCTAAAAAATCGTTTTGTGAATGTTTCATAAACCAACTTCTAAATTAGGGTTTTCAATTGGTATGAGCCTTAACTTATTAATTGGTTACTTTTTTTAGGAATTTTTTTCAAGTTGCCCTCTTTTGCTTATTAATTCTTTTAGAATTTCTGACTTATGTTCTTCTCGTTTGTCTCTAGCTATTTGAGTAAAATATTGATGTTCTTTTAAAAAGTTTATTTGAAAGTTTAGCCAGCTTATAGCGGTAAATTCAAACCCCTCAGAGGTTAATTCTTCTTTTAATAAATTGGCAATTTCGTAATACTGTTTTCCACCTAAATAATATAAATCAGCATCGCATAAAATTTTAGCCAAATGATTTTTTGGTTTTTGAGGGATTTTAGTCGATTGAATCATCTCTTTTATTTCTGCAATATGATTCAAGTTAAAGCCAAATTTTGGCAATTGCTCATCAACTAGGTTGCAGCTTGCTTCTTCATGGTCATTGTAATTAAACAAAAAGCCGCTATCGTGATAAGCCGCTGCTATGTAAAGTAATTCTAAGTCAAAAGGATCAATTTTTTCAATATCTACCAATTCTTTTACACTATTTAATAGCCCTAAAGTATGATTAACAGAGTGATATTTTAATTTGGATGGCAATTCTGTTTTTAGTCTTTTTAGAATATAGAGTTGCGCTTTTTGACTATTTTCTTTAAACTCTTCAAGAGAATATTTTTTGATGTTGTTAATGTCTTCAACGAAAAACATTTCCATTTCACCTTTTCCTTTTACTGAAATATTTCCTCGAGATGAAAAGACAAACTTCTCTTTATTCTCAACCAATAAAAAGGAAGTATCAGAAATATTTACCCGGCCTACCACTCCATAACTTTCCATACGGCTAGCAATATTTACAGTATCTCCCCAAATATCATATTGGAATTTTTTTGCACCTACAATTCCTGCAATTACAGGGCCTGTATGAAGGCCTAGCCTCATTTGAAATGCAATGCTTTTTTCTTGATCTCGTTTAGATTTTCTGGTTTCAATAAATGCTTGCATTTCTAAACCAGCTCTTATAGCATTGTCTGGTGGCACAGTTTGATTTTTTGCTAAACCAGATGCAGCCATATAAGAATCGCCAATGGTTTTTATTTTTTCTAGATTGTATTTTTCAATAATGCCATCAAAAGCCTTAAAGCAAATATCAACTTCTTCAATTAATTCGGTTACCGGAACTGTAGCACTTAAAGGCGTAAAATTCTGAAAATCAGTAAATAAAACTGTTGCTTGGGTAAAGGCTCTGGGTTCAAATCTTCCCTTTTCCTTCAGCTCATTTGCCACTCTTTTGGGCAGAATATTAAGTAATAAGTTATCAGATTTATCCTTTTCGTTGCTTAATTCAAGTCTTGATTTTCTTATAAAACGCAACCTACTAAAGAGTCCAATTGAAAACATAAAAAACAAAACTCCTGAAAACAGAAAAATATACTTTCGCGTTTGCTCTTTTTCTAGCGAAATTTTGTTTGCCAATTCTTGTTTTTCGAAAGCTAAATCTTGCAGTTTGGTGGTGTTTTTAATTTCCAAACTCATTAAATCGTCTTTTAAAGCTAAGTTGTTTATTTGGTTGCTAAGCTTATGATTTATCATCCCATATTGATAAGCTTCTTTAAATTCTCCATTTTTATAAAAAAGGTTTTCAATGCCTTCCGAAGCTTCTAAAGCAAAACTTGGAATTTTAGCCTTATTGGCATAATCAATTGATTTTTTAAACATTAGTACAGAAAGTCCATAATCTTTTTGGCGCTCAAAGAATTGTCCATATCTAAAGTAAAACTTTGAAATAAGGGCCTTATTCACATTTTTCAAAACTTCTTTTTCGGCTTTTATATAATAATATTGAGCGCTATCTATTTCATGATCATATTCATAAAAAAGGGCTTGTAATCTTAAATAATTAATGTACTCTGTCTTTTTTAGGGTTTCAAGCTCTTGGGGATATTTTATTTTGTAGATATAATTTAATTGATCAATTCTTTTTTGGTCTATAAACATTCCTCTGCAAATGGATAGCATTAAGGACTTTATATAATAATTTTCATGTCTATCAGCATATTTGAAAATTCTATTTGTTCTAGAATTTTTATCGAGGGTAAAGTCTGGGTTAAACTCCATTTGCTCAAACTCAATCCATACTTTTACAATTTCATTTGAATCTACTGGTACTTGGTTTGCCAATTTGGTGAGCTTTTTACGCAAATATGACTTTGCTTTTTCGTTTACATTAATGCTCTTATAAAAAGACGCTAAGTAGTCGTAACATTCAATGATTAGCTTAGGATTTTCTAATTTTTCGGATTTTGTTACTGCCGTTGCATATTCTTGAAATGCATCCACCTTTTCCAATTCTTTATTATAGCAATTGCCAATGGCTAAATGGCATTGGATAATAAGGGCTTCGCATATTCCATTGCCTTTGAGCAAAAATTTTTGGCATTTTGGATATTATAAAGGTATAAATTGTAATCTGATAATAAAATATATGCCCTACAAATGGCTTCTGAGTTATTGGCCTTTGAAATTACTTCCTCGGTTTTTGCTAAAATTCCAGTTGTTAAATTCCACTCATTTCTTGCACTTTTTAAGGTGAGAAATCTATTGAAATATTTGAGTGTTTGGTTAGGGCTATTTAATTTTTCAGCTAATATTAAAGCTTCAAAACCCAAGCTATCGCCTGTTTTTTCATTATTATTAATTAACAAATAGTATTCAGATAAATTGAGTAATATATCTGCTTTTTCTTTGTTTCCAATAAACTCTTTCGAGTTTTTTAAAATAGCATTTAGCGAATCCACTTGACGCAATTTTTGCCCAAATGAAGTTTGGCTTACCAATAGGAATGAAATGAAGAAATAAAAGAAAATTTTCAATCGCGCTATTTAGCTCCTAAAGTAATTAATTAACCCAAAAATAAAGGTGGTTTATTTTATTTCAACACATACAGCTTGCTTTTGCCTATTTCATTTTTTAAATCGTACGATTTAAATAAGGCTTCTTTTATAGGAAAATATTTCTCTTGCTCAAATGTTTCATCAATAGTAACCACATATTTTATTTTATATACGTTTCCATTTATTTGATCTAATCCAAAGAAATTTCTTTTAGAATGATTTAGATACATGGCTGGAGCTATATTTTGATTTTTTACTCCCCAAGTATTTAATTCATTTATTTTAAAGTAACTGGTATTGTATTTTATTGGAAACCATGGTTTTGAGGCTTCATAATTGTCTAAAACAGTTGCCCCGTTTACGCTGCCTATATAACTTGCAGAATGCTGATGTAGCCAGTTTGTGTGAAAATTAAATGATAGTATAAAAGTATCTTTTGGAATATCCTTTACTAAAGCCCTTGTATTCTCTACAGTTGAAGATAAAGACCTTAATACTTTTGGAAGCTTTTGGCTAAATTTTAATTCTAAACTTAATACAGAAATTAAAATTACAAATTGAGCTACTTTAGGAAGTTGAATAACACCTAAGGTTAAAATCAATAAAAAGAAAAATGATAGTAAAAGCCTGTCAGTTAACAAATTGGAATTTGGTATAATAAAATAAAGAATTAAGAAACTTAAAACGAATCCCCATAAAAGTATCGCTCTAAGATTAATTTTTTTAGAAGTTTGAAGTTGTTTGTTTATTCCAAGAATACTTGCAAATAAAAGAGCAAAACCAAATAACCTTGAATATAAAATCCAAGGTTTACACACACATAATCCAAGTAAAGGATTAACGTTAATAAGGTTTAGAAATAGTTCACTTATTGAGCTTTCATCATAAATGCTAAAAGAATCTATTTTTATAAAATAGTTTATTGTTAAAATTAATCCAGGAAGAGCAGCTAGTAAAATAATGAGTATTTCCCTTTTTTTAATTCCTTTTAAATCTTTAGAAAAAGAAAAAATCAGAACTAAAGCTAACCCAATAATAAAGGTGAATAAATGTGAAAAATACAGGATTAAAAAGGAGAAAAGCAATCCAATAAAAAGTAACCAGGGCGCTTTATTTTTAAGCTTAATAAAGCTATAAACTACTAGTAAAATAGCTACAAAACCAAAACAAAAGTTGTAAAACCCAAAGTAGAATAAGGCGTTGGGAAGTATTGGAATTATTAAAACGGATACAAAATAATTTTTGGAATTAAAATGTAATACAATTGAACGAAATAATATGGCTCCAATTAAAAGGTAGCCAATAATAAAAGTTTTTTCGACTAAATAATCAGGTAAAAAAATAAAAAGAATGGCCATCAAAAAATGGCTTATCCAATTTGGTACAAGGTATTGGTTAAATTCAAAAATATGTGAAGCATTTACAGGAGAATTAACAATAAACTCGAAAATTAACCTAGCATTATAAAGGTGAGAAGGGCCATCGAGGGTAACAAAATAAGTTTGCGTAAGTACTGGCCAAATACATAAACCTAATACAAAATAAAAGGAATAAAAATCAAGATGCTTTAGGTTAACTTCTTTTATTTTATTTAGGATTTTTTTCACTTCTTTAATTCGTTGTTAATTTTTATACAAATTAAGTTCTAAAAATAAATTTTAAAAAGGCGACTAACTTAAATCTCTCAAAGCTTTTCTTGTTGCTCGGTCAACAAGCTTAAATAATTGATCGAATTCGTTTTTAAGAGAAGTTTTACTGTGGCCTTTTAATTTAAGCAGCTTTATATTTAACCCTTCGGTTATATTAAAGTATTCTCGATATAAATCAGCATTTTTTAAAGGCTTATCACTACCAGATTTAAAGTCATTTCTATATAACTTTTCCTTTCTTGAGTCAAGCCCAATTAGATTTTGAGAATCTGAAAAAGCAATTATTTCTTGGTTATTAAATTTACAAGAATTTATGGCCCATAAAAAGGTTTGAAGTTCAAGTTTGGTTGAAGATGTATTTTGAAACTCTCTTAAATGAACTTGAGGTTTTGTTTTTGATTCTAGATCAGATGGCTCGCAAACCAAATAACCTCCTACCCCAACTTTGGTTTGTGTATTTACACTTCCATCAGTAAATAGGTAGATTGTTTTGTTCAAATTACTTTTTGCGTTTTTTCCTTTTTGGTGCTTTCAAAAGCGCATCAGCCTCATCCATTAATGCTTGCCAGTCGTTTGGTTTTTCTGTAACTGTTTTAACAGTTAAGGCATAATCAGATTTTGAAATCTCCATTAAAGAAATTGGTTTTCCAAGGTTTTCTTCAATTTCTTCTAATAAAGGTTTCTCCTCAATACTGCAAAACGACATGGCATTTCCCTTTTGAGTTCCTCTGCCAGTTCTTCCAACCCTGTGTACATATTGCTCTCCGGTATCAGGTAAGTCGTAATTAATTACATACTCTACATTAGGAATATCAATTCCTCTTGCACTAACATCAGTTGCAATTAATACTTTTAATGCGCCACCTCTAAAGTCTTGCATTGTTTTTTCCCGCTCGCTTTGTTCCTTGTCGCTATGTATTGTATCACTTTCTAAATCAAAACGTTGCAATGCTTTTTTTACTCTTTCTGCACGAACTTTTGTTCTTACAAAAACCAATATTTTGCTTTCTATATTGTTTCTTATAAATTCTGCTAAAAAGAACCTTTTGTCATCCATTTTAATATGAGCAACGGCATGGTCAATATTTTTCGCAACAGGGTCTTTTGGTGAAATTTGAATTCTTATAGCATCTGTAACTAGAGAATAAGCAAGTTTTTTAATTTTTTCGTTTATTGTGGCCGAAAAGAAGAGTGTTTGTCTCTTTTTTGGAATATGCCTCATCAACGATTTTATATCATTTATGAAACCTAAATCCAACATATGATCAGCTTCATCCAAAACTAAAATCTCTACTCTAGAAAGATTTAATTCACCTTGACTTACCAAATCGAATAATCGGCCTGGTGTGGCAATTAAAACATCAACTCCTTTATTGAGTTGTTTTATTTGCGGTTCTTGCTCTACGCCACCATAAATGCATAAGGAGTCTACCTTTGTGTGTTTACAAAGCTTTTGAAAAACAGAATTTATTTGCAGCGCCAATTCGTGGGTAGGAGCCATAACCAGACACTTAATTCCGTTTGGTCTTTTATCTTTTTTCTCTAAATGTATGGCATTGATTATAGGAATAGCAAAAGCCGCTGTTTTACCTGTACCTGTTTGGGCAATAGCCAAAACATCTTCTCCTTTTAAAATTGGGGGAATAGATTTATATTGGATGTCTGTAGGTCTTACAAACCCCATTTTTTCCAAATTGGTTTTTAAGCCAGAAATGAATGAGTATTGTTCAAATTTCATAACAACAGATAATCAAAATTAACAACCTCTTTCAAAATGAAATTAAGGTGTATTATACCTTTTTTACACGAACAGCATTCATGCCTTTTAATCCTCTTTCTACTTCAAAAGTTACTTTGTCATTATCCGTTACTTCATCAATAACACCATTCACATGAAAAAAGAATTTTTCTTGAGAATTTAAATCATTTATAAAGCCGTAACCTTTGCTATCATTATAAAAAGCAACTTTACCCTGTCTTTCGGTTGGCTCATCACTTTCTTCTTTTTTCGGTACACCAATTTCGATATTAGAGGCTTTAATCTTAGTCTTTTTGGTAGGATCTGGAGGAGTATCCACAATCATTCCATTTTCATCAACATATGCCATCATATTTTCGAGTCCGCCACCTTCTGAATTGGCTTTGCGTTCTCCTTTTTTGAGCAACTTATCTTGACGCTTTTTAAGTCTCTTTTTCTCTTTTTCCTTCTTGTTGTATGTTTCCTGCGATTTTCCCATTCAAATAATACTATTTCGTTTTTTGTTAATTAATTTCTAAATCTCTTCCTTCCTTTATTGGATGAAGTTTTTTTGAATTTTTTGTTGTCTCGGTTATAACCTCCTGAATCTGATTTTGGTTTCCTTCTCGGTCCATCATCATCATCACGATTTACTCTAATAGCTCTTCCGTCTATTTCAATCCCATCAAATTTATTGCTCAGATTCGAGTCTTTCCCTTTGTCAACATCAAAATACGAACAATTTTTTTGAAAAGAAATATTGTTAAAATGTTTTCTATCTGTTTCGGTAATATCTGCTAAAAAGTGAAGTAAATCGCCTTGTGCAAATCCATCAATAGAACCAACGTTTATAAAATATCTGTTGGCTTGGCTATTATCGCCTCCCCTTCTTGCCTTAGTTTCGTTTTTACCTCTAGATTCTTTTGTTTCGTTTAAATCTCCCCCACCTTTAATATTTAAATGATCAAGTTGGGTAGTGATTAACCTTTTTAAGATATCTTCTTTTGACAAATCTGCAAATAATCCTTGTACTTCAATAAGCAAAGGTTCTGCATCATTATCAATTTTGGTATTTACAATTAGTTTAGCCCAATTATTAATTCTGCTATGAACTAATTCATCAGTATTAGGAATTTCAATTTTCTCAAAAGATACTTTTAAACGTCTTTCAAGATCTGTAATTTTTCTTGCTTCCCTTGGATTTATAAAAACCAATGAAATTCCTTTTTTACCAGCTCTTCCAGTTCTACCGCTTCTGTGGGTATAACTTTCCATTTGGTCTGGTAAGGTATGATGAATAACATGAGTTAAATCGTTAACATCAATACCACGTGCCGCAACATCTGTAGCAATTAACAACTGCATGGATCTGGTTTTGAATCTCTTCATAACCATATCACGTTGTTGTTGAGATAAATCACCATGTAATGCCTCTACAGCATAACCTTGAGTTGATAATTCATCGGCAATTTCTTGTGTTTCACGCTTTGTTCTGCAAAACATTACCCCGCGCATTTCTGGTTGGATATCTAAAAACCTTCTTAAAGCAGCAAGTTTGTTAGATGTTTTGGTAATAATATACTTGTGCGTAATATCCTTATTGGTTTGCTCTTGCCTATCAATTGAAACTTCAGCAGGATTTTTCATGTATTTACTTACAATCCTTCTTATTTCTGATGGCATGGTTGCTGAAAATAACCAAGTAACTCTGTTAGAAGGTGTGAATGATAAAATATCATCTATATCTTCTTTAAAGCCCATATTGAGCATCTCATCAGCTTCATCTAAAACAACATATTGTACTTGATCTAATCTAATTGCTTTTCTTCCAATTAAATCAATTAGTCTACCTGGAGTAGCAACTACAATTTGGGTTGGCCTTTTTAATGCTTTTATTTGGTTTGAAATGGCAGCACCACCGTAAACAACTTCAATATTGATTCGGTGATTTTGAGAAAAGCTTACCAATTGTTGTGCAATTTGTTGACCTAACTCCCGTGTTGGCGCCATAATAAGGGCCTGTGTATTTGGATTGTCAGAATCAATTAATTCAATTAACGGTAAGCCAAAGGCAGCAGTTTTACCTGTTCCAGTTTGGGCCAATCCAATAAAATCTATTGGGGTTGGGCTTAGTAATTGTGGTATTGCTTTTTCTTGTACTGGTGTTGGGCTTTTAAACCCTATTTTTTCTAGAACTTCAACTGTTTTTGGAGAAAGGCCTAATTGGCTAAATGTATTCAAAAAGTATTTTTATTTATGAATTGCAAAAGTATAAATTTAAATTACACTAATTAGGGTCGTTAAAAATGAAGTTATTTCAATTAAAGTAGGAATGGTTTTTCTACTTTTTTTAATGCAGTACTAAAAAACCAGAATATGTTATGCTTGAAGCATTTGAAGGTACTTTCTTCTTATGGCAATTTTAATTTTTATAAGGTAATCATCCTTTAACCACTGCAAGTAATTATCAGTACCTTTTGCAATGCAGTATGAGTAAATTCTGATTCGGTAATCAATATCATCTTCTAAAAGCATTGCCAAGTGGTATGCTAAGTCTAATTCTTCATCGCAATTATCAACACACATTTGGGCATGTTGGTCAATTGATAAGTCAATTACATACTTTGATTTATAACCTTTATTTAATGAATCTACGTGAATTTCTCTCACATCAAATGAGATATCTTCTGTTTTTGAAAATTTCTCTCTTAACTCACCTGGCATTTCATATACAAAATCACGTTCAATATCATCATCACTTTTGATATTGTCAATGTACATTTCAGGGTTTTTGAAAATATCTCTCCAATCAATCCAATCTTGCCACAAACCAAACCGCAAAGAGTTATTTCCTAAATCAATTACATTGAACTGTTTTTTGTCTTTCAATACCCTCGACCCCCTACCTATCATTTGATGGTAAAGTGTTAAACTTCTGGTGGCTCGGTTTATAATTATGGTTCTTATTGTAGGTTCATCAAAACCTGTAGTTAAAATACCTACAGAGGTTAAAATTGCATCGGGTGTTTTTTTAAACCACCTTAAAATATCTCTTCTTTCTGCTTCGGTGCAAGAGTGATCAAGATGTCTGATGTTGTAACCAGCTTTTAAAAAGGTACTTTCAACTTCAAGAGAAGTATTAATACCATTATTAAAAATTAAAGTTTTTTGACCTAGAGATCTTTCTTGATAAGCATATAAAAGCTTCTCTTGCATGATGTCATTACTATATAACCTCTCTGAAGATTCTACAGTATAATCGCCATTGCTTCCAATTTTTAATGCCCCTAATTTTACGTTGTAATTGAAAAAATTTGCATTGGATAAAAAACCTCTTTCAATTAATTCTTTTATTGAGTGACCAATAATTACTTCATCGTAGTAATTTTTCATTGGATACTTGTTGTTAGAACTCATAGGAGTTGCTGTAACACCAAGTATTATTTGATTTTCGAAATAAGAAAAAAGTTTTCTAAAAGCATTGTAATGTGCCTCATCTATAATAACTAAGCCTAAATTTTCTATCTCAATAACTTCATCTCGAAACCTATTTTTTAAGGTTTCAACCATTGCAACGTAGCAAACATTATCATCCTCTTGTGGTAATTCTTTGACCTTACTATTGATAATCAGGTTTTTTACACCAAACTCAGTTAACATATCTGAGGTTTGTCTACAGAGCTCAATTCTATGTGTTAATACCAAAACTTTTTTCTTGGTATGTTCAACATATCTTCGGGCAAATTCAGAAAATATTACAGTTTTTCCACCACCTGTAGGTAGCTGAAATAGTAAGTTTATATGATCAGGGTGCTGCTCAATTTCATGAAAAATTTGTTCAATGGCGTCGTGCTGATATTCGTAAAGATCTTTACCAGAATTCCTCTCTTGTATGTCTATTGAACTATATGTCATGCAGGCTTTAAAAGTTTGCAAAAATAACCCCTATTTTGTGTTTTAAAGAATAATTAGGCAACTATCTTAAAATTTGTCTTTTATTAATTGAACTATCGAATGTAAAAACCTTAACAATAATTAGATTTGCATAGTTTAATAAGAGTTATGAGATTAGGTACATTAGCCAAGGAATTAGAGATAAAACCTAGAGATATTCTAGATTTTTTGAAAAAAGAAAAGGATTTAGAACTTGAACTAAACCTAAATTTAAAAATTGAAGAGGATTGGGAAGAAGCTTTAAAAAATCATTTTAAGCCAGAAGAAAAAATTGAGGTTGTTGAAACTCAAGTTGAAATTACTGAAGAAATTGTTGCCATCAATACTGAAAATTCAGAAGAAACAGCAAAAGAGGTTTTGATTGATGGTGAGGAAGAAACTGAAGAAACGTCAATTGAAATAGAAACTCCTCACAAACCTGTTGAAATTACTGGCGAAGTGCCTAAAGGTGTAATTGAAAATGCTCCTTTGGTTGAAAGAGAAAGAATTGTTTTAGAAGGCCCAAAAATATTGGCTAAAATCGAACTTCCTGAAAAACCTAAACCTAAAGAAGAAGAGCAAAAGCCTGAAGATGCAGAAAATGAGGGAAATGAACCTAACGAATCAACGGAAAAGCCTGCCAGAAAGAAAAACATTAAAAACAAGCGCATTACTTTAACTGAAGAAGAAAGGTTTGCTCGATACGAAAAGCGTATGGAGGAAAACAAAAAACGTGAAGAAAAGGCAAAGAATAGACAAAAAGCTAGAGCAAAAAAGGTAGTTGCAGAAAAAAGAAAAGAACATTACCTAAAACAATTAAAAAGCACTACACAAGCGAAACCAAAACACAAAGTCAAAAAAGAAAAGCAAAAGGCTAAAGAAAATGTTAGTCCAATGTTAGTTTCTGAGATTGAAAAAAGAGAAAAAGAAAGAAGGGCTCACAATAAAAGTTGGTTTGGGAGAATGATGCAAAAGATATTTGGAATTTAAAGTTGATTTCTAGAACTTATTTTTTGAAGATATTCATCAATAAACTCTTGTTTTCTTTTTAATCGGTATTGCATTACCCATCGTGGATGCGGCACAGAATCTACCCGCTTAAACCACTTTTCTTCTTCATTCATTTGTTTTAAAACTTTTAAGTTTTTACCTGAGCCAATTGAATAGGCCACGTCCTTATTTACACCAAATTCAATCTGAATTTCAATTTGTTTTTTCATCCAATTCCACAAATCATTTTGAAGTTCTTTATCATCATAATAATTTATGTTTTTCCCATCTTTAATGAAACCAATTGGTGAAATTGATGATATATAAACAGTTTTAAAGAAGTTTTCAGGGCCACCAAAGTCACTAACTACATCATAAATAAATTTAGAAGAAAGCTCAAATCGTTTGTCAAAATTGTTTTGAATACCACAAACTTCTTCTAATTTAATAGGGTCAGTAAAGGGAACACCAGTTACCCCTGCCCCAAACCTACCTGGATTAATTCCCAAGAGAAGCACCCTTTGATTGTTATCAGTAAAGTACTTTTTATAAAAGGTGGCTAAAGTTGCTTGTGTTTCAGGTTGAAATAAATTTTCAATCCATTCTATTTTGTTGGGTAATTTATTTTTTGGAATTATTAAATTCGAATAATAATCAATAACCTTATCTGAAAACATTTCCATCCTTTATTAAAACTTGATAATTATTTTATCAAATTTATTAGTTTAAATATTGATATTTACGGCAATGAGTGATTTAACCAATTTATTAGGTATAAAATATCCAATTATTATGGCTCCCATGTTTTTGGTGAGTAATACTAAAATGATAGTTGCAGCGAGCGAAGCAGGAATTTCAGGTTGTATTCCTGCCTTAAACTTTCGCACGATTCCCGATTTAAAAAAGGCCATTAAAGAGCTAAAACAAAAGTGTATAGGCCCATTTGGAATTAATTTAATAGTAAATAAATCTAACTTTTTATACCAAGAGCAATTGAATGTTTGCTGCGAATTAGGTGTTGATTACATTATTACCTCATTAGGCTCTCCCAAAGAAACCATATTAAAAGCACATGCTAAAAACATTAAAGTTTTTTGTGATGTTACAGACTTAGAATACGCTAAAAAGGTTGAAGCTTTAGGAGCTGATGCCCTTATTGCTGTTAATAAGGAAGCAGGTGGGCATGCCGGAAAAATTTCTTACAAAGACTTAATTCCGATGTTAACTCAAAACTGTAAAATTCCTGTTATTTCTGCGGGAGGTGTTGGAAATCATGAGCAATTAAAAGAAAAGCTAGATTTAGGCGCTGCTGGTCTTTCAATTGGAAGTTTATTTATTGCCACTACCGAAAGTGATGTAACTCAAGAATACAAGCAAGCTTGCGTTGACTATTCAGCAAAAGATATAGTGTTTACTACCAAACTATCAGGCTCACCTTGCACTGTAATAAAAACACCTTATGTTGAGCAAATTGGCACCAATCAAAGTTGGTTTGAAAGCATCTTAAACAAGAATAAGAAACTGAAAAAATGGTTTAAAGCGTACGTTTTTTATACAGGAATGAAAAAACTACAAAAAGCAGCCTTTAGTGCTACTTACAAAAATGTTTGGTGCGCAGGCCCTACTATTGAATATACTAAAGAAATAAAATCTGTAGAGGAAATTGTTAAAACCCTAGTTAAGTAATAAAAATAAGTTCAAATTAAAATACCCAACAAAATGGATTATATAAAACTCGTTAAAGCAGATTTACTAAAAGACCGTGTTCCGCATTATGCCCTAGCCAATAATTTAGATTTAGTAGTAATAAAATACGACACCAATTATTCTGTATTATACGGCAGGTGCTTGCATCGTGGTGCTTTAATGGCAGATGGCCATGTTGAGGGAGATAATTTGATTTGTGGTTTACACGGTTGGGATTACAGGGTTGATACAGGAGTTTCGGAATACAATAATCAAGAAGTACTTTACAAATTCAAATCTAAAATTGAAAATGGCTTTATTGTAGTTGATTCTGCTGAGATTGAAGCTTATAAAACCAAACATCCGCAGCCTTTTAATCGAGAAGCTTATCAAGGAATTTATCAAGATACACATCCTGAAAGTACAGAACCATATACAGGAATTATTCAAGATTTAGCCAAAAATGGATTATCAGAAGTTGGGCACCATGGAAGCTCAGCAAGCATGGGAGTTGATAGAAACACATTACCTACTTGGGATGATATTCAATTCTTGCCTGCACAATTGGCCACAAAACCATTGATGGATGATGTTTTGGTAAATTCTAAAACCATAATTGGCCCCAAAGCTAAAAAGCCTTTGATATTAGACATTCCGTTGTTTGTTTCTGATATGAGCTTTGGAGCTTTGTCACGTGAAGCCAAAATATCTTTAGCCAAAGGAGCAGAAATGGCTGGTACAGGAATATGCTCTGGTGAAGGTGGCATGCTGCCAGATGAACAAGCCAATAATTCAAAATACTTATATGAATTGGCTTCTGCCGAATTTGGTTTTTCGTGGGATAAAGTAAAAAAATGCCAAGCTTTTCATTTTAAAGGAGGTCAAGGAGCTAAAACCGGAACGGGTGGTCATTTGCCTGGCAATAAAGTTTCGAAAGAAATTGCTGCAGTTAGAGGGCTTCAAGAAGGACAGCCCGCCATCTCCCCTCCTACTTTTTCGAGGTTTACAACAGCAAAAGATTTTAAAGATTTTGCAGATGAAGTAAGAGAAAAAACAGGTGGAATTCCCATAGGTTTTAAAATAGCGGCTTCACACATAGAAAAAGATATTGATTTTGCACTCGAAGCTTCGGCAGATTATATCATTTTAGATGGCCGTGGCGGCGGAACAGGTGCTGCGCCCTTAATATTAAGAGACCATATAAATATTCCTACAATACCTGCTTTGGCAAGAGCCCGAAAACATTTAAATTCAGTTTATTCGGCAGATGTCTCTTTGGTAATTACCGGTGGTTTGAGAGTTCCATCAGATTTTGTAAAGGCATTAATGCTTGGCGCAGATGCCATTGCTGTTTCAAATTCAGCACTTCAAGCTATTGGGTGTTTGGGCATGCGCGCCTGTAACACCAACAATTGCCCTGTTGGTATAGCAACCCAAAAAGAATCATTAAGGCAAAGAATTCAAATAAACCAATCTGCTAAGCAATTGGCTAATTTTTTTAATGCAAGTACAGATTTGATGAAGGTTGTATCAAGAGCTTGTGGATACAATGATTTAAAATATTTTAATCATGATGATTTAACCACATTTAACCACGAAATGCATAAATTAACAGGTATTTCTTTTGGAGGAGTTTTAAATTAAAAAAACAACTATGAACCTAAATAAAACAACACAACAAATTCACATGGCAGTTCAACCTATTGCTATGGTAACCAAACAAGTTTTAGAAAATTTATCAGATGATAGTCAAACCAATTTAGGTTGGGATCCATTAAAAAGTAGGTTTTATTCTCGTGCCCTTCCATCTGAAATTTTTCTTGAATTTGATGTACTCAATCAAAGTTTAATCATAGCTCAAAATGGCAATGAAACAACTATATCTATTATTGATAAAAGTACAAATGAAGTTTTTCAAGCCTTAAAAGAGCAATTAATTGAAATAGATAAAACCTACTCAGATTTAGTCTTTAAATCTCATTATGAAATTGACTTTGAGGTAGAAATTTTTACAAATCTTCCACAGCCTGAATTAGAATTATTCTGTAAACAAAGGTCTTTCGCGTCTAGTGCAATTCAAAAATATTTTGATGATGAAGAAATTGAACTAGAAGCCCGAACATGGCCGCATCATTTTGATGTTGGTGATTTTTTCATAATTGAAAAAGATGAAGAAGGAAACATGACTCAAACTATTGGTATTGGTTGGGCTAATGCTGATAATTTATTGGATGAACCTTATGCTTATGTTTCACCTTGGGATATAGATGGGATAAACTTTAAAGTAACTAATCCAAAATATGGAAAGTGGCTTGAAAAAGAAGGATGGAATGGTCTTGTTCTTCCCTACTCTCAATTTAAAGACTTTTCAATGGATTCTTTAATGGATTTTTACCAATCGGCAATTTCTAAGTGTGAAGATACAATGGGCTAACTGGCAAAAATCACCAAACTCTTTTTTGGTATAGTTACATCCAATTTTCCAATTTTAGGATTCCCATATATGGGTTTTAAATTGTTAAAATCAACTGGGAATTTTATTGCTCTGGCTTGAGCGTTAATAATTACCAAAATTTTATCAGAAATATCTTCTACCAGTTTCCCATTAAGCTCATACGCAATAACATTGCCTTGTGGAGTGTTTATAAACTTTAAACCCTCTCTTACCTGCTCGGCATTTTCAAACCTAAAGGCACTGTGGCTTTTTCTTATTTCTAAAAGGGTTTTAATATCACTAATTAAACTTTCATTTTTAGAAACTAAATCCCAATCAATTTGGTTAATTTTATCTGGGCTTTTGTATGAGTTTTCAATACCCTGCTTGGTTCTCATAAACTCTGAACCTGCGTGTAAAAATGGAATTCCTTGTGAGGTTAAAACAATTCCAAGTGCCAGTTTTTGCATTTCTAAAATATCTTCTTCAGATGCCTCTGGATTGGTTTCTTTAAGTTTATCATAAAGCGTTAGGTTATCGTGGCATGAAACATAGTTAATACTCTGAAAAGGCTCATTTGCCCAAGCTTTTTTGCTATAATCTATTTTTTCAAAATCTAGTTGAGGATGATTTATGTTTCCAACAATTCCAAATTTTACATTTTCTTCCTTACCCCTTTTTCCATTTACCATTCCAGGCGATTTGGAATCGAAAACAGAACCCTTTATTCCGTCTCTCATATCATCAGAAAAAGCGGCAATTCCATCAAGTAAATAAGTGTTTTTCTTTAAAGCTCTTAAAGAATCTGCTAAAGGACTTGAAGCCGCTGTCCAACCTTCTCCATAAAGCAAAACATACGGATTTATATTTCTTAATTCATAAGCAATATCGTTCATGGTTTTAATGTCATGAATTCCCATAAGATCGAATCTAAAACCATCAATTTTATATTCTGTTGCCCAATACTTTAAAGATTCAATCATAAAAATATTGAACATCGGATGGTCAGATGCAGTTTCGTTGCCACAACCTGAGGCGTTTGAAAATGTTCCATCGCTATTTTTCCTGAAATAATAACCTGGATAGGTATTCTCGAAAGATGAGTTTTTAGTATTAAAAGTATGGTTATAAACTACATCCATAACCACGCCCAATCCTGCTTCGTGAATGGATTTTATGGCTTGTTTTAATTCTATTACCCTTGAAACAGGCTCTGCAGGTTTAGTACTATAAGAGCCTTCTGGCGTGTTGTAATTTTGTGGATCGTATCCCCAATTGTATTGATTTTCTAAATCTCCAAGTTCATCAATACTTGCATAATCAAAAAAAGGCAAAAGGTGAATATGAGTAACTCCTAAACTTTTTATGTAATCTAATCCTGTTTTAGCACCAAATGAGTTTGTTGTATTGGATTCTGTAAATGCTAAAAACTTTCCTCTTTGTTGCATTCCTGAGTTCTGAGAAATACTAAAATCCCTCACATGCAATTCATAAATTATTGCGTCTTTATTTGGAATTGCAGCAAATTGGTGGTTTTGCCAATTTGAAGGGGAAAATGATTTTTGATCGGCAATAAAACCATATTTTCCATTTGCCGAAGTCATTTTTACATAAGGGTCGGTAGTTTCTTTTAGCCAATTGCCTTTATATTTAACCTTTACAGTGTAATAAGACATTTGATATTCTTTTGGAATTTCAGCATTCCAAACTCCTTCTCTTGCGGTTAAGTTAATAGATTTTGAAGGTGTTTCAGAAGCGATATTTTGGTAAATATTAAATACCACTTCATCTGCCTCAGGACTAAAAAGCTTAAAATATATCTTTTCATCTTTAAATGTTAAGCCTAAATCTTTTCCTTCATAAACTTGATTCATCGACTCAGATGCCTTCTTTTTCATATTACATTGCGCCAATAAAAGGATTAACAAACCAAAAATTAGTATTTTTTTCATGCTTAAAATTATAGGATATTATTTTCATGATGCTTTTTCAAAAATGATGATTTATTCATGATACGCCAACCTCAAAATACAAGAAGACTGTTTATAGGTTTTAAATTGCCAAAAAATGATATTGAAACTAGTGAAAAAGTACTTAATGAATTAAATGATTTGGGGATAAAAAACCGAACCAAATTGGAGAACCTTCATTTTACTCTTTGTTTTTTAGGGAATCAAACCATTGATAGGAGTTTTGATTTAATTAAAATATTTGAAAATCAAAACTTTAAGTATGATAACCTAATTCTTAAGTTTAATAAAATTGAAGTAAAATATTCACAAAAAAAAGCAATGTTATGGGCTAATTATTTGGCAAATGAAGAACTAAAAAAGCTTTTTGAAGAAGTACATAAATTGTTTGAAATTAAGCCGACTCATAAATTTAATCCTCATATAACTTTTTGCAGAACAAGAATTGATCAAAACTTCATCAACATTCATAATTTTAATCATTTTAAATTTTCAGATTTCAACCCCAATGAATTGTGTTTGTTCGAAAGTAAAATCACAAAAAAAGGAGTCCAATATGAACTCCTTTCAAAACAAAAATTTAAAAAATAAGTTTAGATTAATCTTTTAAGAAATACTTAATTAAGTCGGTGGTAGTAATTATTCCCACCAAGCCTTTTAAGCCAACAACTGGCAAAGCATGAAACTCTTCAGTAGCAAAAATTTTAGCTACATCTTCAATTGTCATTTTTTCGTCTACTGTTCTAGGATGCTCTCGCATTATTTGTTCAATGTTTAGCATATCCATCATAGCTTGGTCTGTATCTTCTTGGCCAACAAAAACTTGTCCAAAGCTAAGCCTCATAATATCTGTTAGACTTAAAATACCGACTAATTTGGTTTTATTTAAAACCGGTAAATGCCGAATTTTTTTGCGTAACATTATTGATTTTGCATCGTAAAGAGAATCATTAATATCAACGGTCTTTACGTTTGATGTCATTATGGTTGAAACGGGATCTGGATATTTCATAGCGTCATATTTTATAATAACAAATCTAGTGAGTAGCTAATTTTTGGCTATGACGAAAGTCATAATCTTAGTAAAATTTAATAGACTTTTCTTCTTGGTGGAAAATCTCTTTTTATGTAAATTGTTCGATTGGTTTGAAAAGATTTTTTTCTGTAACCTAATAAATGAAAAATTTCCTTTGATAAATATCTTGCGATGTTGGTATTGACTTCCAAACTGTAGTAATTTTCTTTACCCCTTCTAACTCCTGGAAACAAGAGCAATAAATAATCAAAATGATATTTCCTAAGCCTTTTTGATAAATTAAGCCAAAATTTGCTCACCATTTTAATCATGAAGAAGCCATCATTACCTTGTTTTTGATACAAAGGCATAAAAATGTTTGCATTTCTATCACTTAATATTTTGCCTTCTTTGTATGAAGCAATAATTTGATTTTTATTTACTGGTTGAAAGTTACTAAAACCAGGTTCCATTTTAAATTTATCTTCGGGCTCAATGCCATATCGATACAAAACCTCATAAAATTCGGTTTGTTTGCTTTTGGTTTTTGAAAGCCTTTGCTTGTGTTCGTTAAAGTTTTTTACATCTTTTTTATTTAAGCATTTGGTGTAAACCAAGCATAACCAAACAAAAGCTTCATGATGGTAAATGGAATTAATATCGTCATGACTTCCTGCTTCAAATGCCATTGCTACATAGCCTAAATCATTAATGTAAGAAAGCATTGGTCCTAAAAGAACTTCTTCTATACCTAAAACAATTGGCAAAGCAAATTTTTTGCAAAACTGTCTGTTATTTATACTATCGTTTAGCGTAATAAATGGAATTGTAGCAGATGAAGTTGTGTGTAAATCAATAAAATAAAGGTTGTCTTTATTGCTGTTTAAAATTTCATCAATTATTTCGTGAATTTCAATTAGCTCATTTAATTCGGGGCTTTCATCTTTTCTGAGTTCTCCTCTTAAATAGCGTTTAATATTATCTGGAATCCAGATACGATTTAAGTCCTTCTCTAGAAAACGTTTTGATAATTGCAAAGCTTTTAAATTCCCATTTATTCCAATGGCTCTGCCCGAAATTTTTAGTTTTTTGAGCTCCTTCTCAACCATTGCCAATGCCAAACAACCGGCAGGTTCATTGCCATGCATGCCGCCAATAAATAAAATTGTTGGTCCATCTTTTTCACCTTTTATATCAAAAATAAAACGGTGTTTTATGGTTTCTTCTAGGTTGTGGTTTATTGTTACCTCTTGTTCTTCCTTTCTAATCAAACCTGCATGTCATTTTAGCTACCATCACAATACTTCTCTCTGTTACCAATCCCAACAAATTTCCTTCATCTGAAACAACAGGAAGACAACCAACACCTTTATCACTCATAATTTCAACAGCTTCACTAGTTTTTGAATTTGATGAAATGGTGATTAAATTTTTAAGCATAACATCTTTAACAGAAAAGTTTTCTGTGTCTTGATGAAATTTAAAATGCTGCACCAAACTACTGGCGGTAATTAGGCCTACTAATTTATGTTCATCATTTTCAACGGGAATGTAGCGCGTCTTTCGCCAATCCATAATGCTGAAAACCAATTCTAATAAATCATCCTCGTGCACAGTAGCAATGTCTGTCATCATTATACTTCCAACGTGATTAAACTCCTTGTGCGAATCTCTTGCATCAGGGTCAATATCATTCCAAGTATGTAAAGGTGCTCCAAAACTTTCATTTATATACAACGATTTGGTTAGGTTTAAGCTCGCTTCGTATGGCGTTGACATATGCAACAATTCACTAAAATTTTTGGTCATCCAACGTGAGCCATTGGTATGGATTTCAACTCTATTTTCAATAACTTCAAGAAGTCTATCAATATCACGTTTTTTTACACCAGCAATCTCCAATCCGTTTCTAGATAAAGGAATCAACTCCTTCTTAATTAATTCAGCGGCAGCATAATTTTTTCCAAACCACTTAAAATGATTGTCTAAACAAGTTCTTGCAGCTTTGTAAAAATTATATCTCGCATCTTCAAAATTCATTTTTTTAGAAACGTTTTTGTACTGCTCAGGAATACTTCTCATTAAGCCCAACCAAAAAGCCGAATTTGCCATTTCATCAATAACAGTTGGCCCGGATGGAATATACCTATTTTCTATTCTTAGATGCGGTAAATTGTTTGAAATTCCATAACATGCCCTGTTCCATTTATAAACTGTACCATTATGAAGTTTTAGGGCATTTAAATTAGGAACTTTACCGTTTCTTACAATATCAACCGAATTTTCTTCAATATCTTGTGAAAAGAAAATATTATAACGAGAAATAATATCCTTAAAAATTTCAGCTGGAGATATATCTAACCAATCTTTCCCAAAACCCACTCTAGGTTCTACTTCCCTCCTAGCAGCATTTGGGTTTCTTGTATCCACACTTTGCTGAAAAAGTGCAATTCGAGTTTCACTCCACAATCTTTTACCCATTAACAAAGGTGAATTTGCAGTAATTGCCAAAACAGGTCCTGCAACTGCTTGCGACCAATTGTAAGTATCTACAAAATTATCGGCATCTACCTGAAAATGGACTTGAAAGCTAGTGTTACAAGCTTCAAATAATATGTTTTGATGTTTTGTAATTAATTCATCAATGCCAGAAATATTCAATTCAAAATCCCCACCTCTTTGATTTCGCATAATGTCGTTTAACATCTTATAGCGCGGATTGGGAGTCATATTGTCAAAAATCAAATCATCTTTTCTTATAGATGGTAAAATGCCAGTTAGCATTAATTTAGTATCATATTTTTGAGCAACTTTCCGTCCTTTTATGAGGAGCCTATTTAGTTGACGCTCCATTTTACTAAAGCAATCTTTGGTAAACTCTTGTGGATCTAAATTTATTTCAAGATTAAATTTTCCAATTTCTGTAGTGTAATGCTCATCTTTAATTTTATTCAGAATTTCTACTCCTTTTAAAGATGGTTTCCAATTGTTACCAACTAATACTAATTCTTGTTCAGCTCCTATTCTATGGATTCCCTTTTCAAAAAGACCTTCTTGAAGCATTATTTCTAATGCTTTTATATCATCTAAAAGATGTTTGGTAAATACTCTTTTTTCAACGGAATCTGAGAAACGATTTACTGATTGCTCACCCACGATATTATTTTTATTGTTGAGCCATAAAATTAAACAAAGAAGTTTTTTAGAAGTTAAATAGGTGAATTTTATTATTTATTGATTATTGGAGAGCGCTAAAACTCCCAATAAACCTTTATTTTGCAACCAAAAAGCAATCTTTATTTATGCAAGTATATCCATCTGATTATGGAGTTTCTTTAGATTTTCAACAAATAGTTGACCACATAAAATCAAAAACGAATCATGAAAGAATTTTAGAAAAACTCGATCATATTTTTCCTATTGATGATTTTGATGAAATAAAACTAAGGTTGCTAGAAACAGAAGAATTGGCATCTCTTTTAAAAGGAGGTGGTTTTCCAAACTTTTCTTACATAGATTTAAGTAAAACCTTAAAATTATTAGAAAAAGAGGGTTCAGTTTTACTTGAAGACCAAGTTTTAGGTGTGCGTAGAAGCTCTTCTATAGTAAACGAATTACTTGAATTTTTTGAGCAAAATCCTGGTTATGAAAACTTGGGAAGAAATTTCCACCTGGTTTATTTTACTGAAATAATAATTAAGGAAGTTGACAAGATTATTGACAATCATGGATTGGTGAAAACATCGGCTTCAAAAGACCTTGAAAAAATCCGAAAAAAACTAAATGAAAAAAGGCAAGAAAGTGATCGGCGCTTTCAAAGTACCATATCAAAGCTTAAAAACCAGAATATGTTGCGTGATTTTGAAGAAACCGTTTATAAAAACCGAAGGGTTTTAGCTGTTCCTGCAGAGTATAAAAGAACTGTTAAAGGTTTAATTTTATCACATTCAGCCAATCAATTAACCGCATTCATAGAACCTCAAGGAAACTTAAAATTAAACTTAGATATTGATGAGTTAATTGAAGAAGAGCGCCGAGAAATATTTAAAATTTTAAGAGTTTTATCTCAATTTTTAAGACAACATTTTGAGTTAATTAAAGCGTATGACGATGTTTTGGTTGATATGGAATGTTTGCGCGCAAAGGCAAGATATACAGTAGAAATTGAGGGAATTGCACCACCTATTCAAAATACTCCTGAAGTTGAGCTACAAAAAGCACAACATCCAATTTTACTAGTAAACTATAAAAAAACAAAGAAGAAGGTTGTTCCGCTTGACCTTTCATTAACCAATAAGGATAAAATTGTTGTAATAAGTGGACCAAATGCAGGAGGTAAATCGGTTAGCTTAAAAACCTTAGGTTTAATTCAAATAATGGTTCAATGTGGTTTGCCGGTACCAATAAAACCAGCAAGCACTATTGGAATCTTTAAAAATATATTTATTGATGTCGGAGATGCTCAATCAATTGATAATGAATTGAGTACATATTCATCTAAACTAACAAAACTTAAAGCTTTTGTTGAACAATGTGATGAAAATAGCTTGTTTTTAATTGATGAATTTGGAACAGGCTCAGACCCAGATTTGGGAGGCGCTTTGGCTGAATCGATTCTAGAAAGTTTGGCCAAAACCAATGCAAAAGGATTGGTTACAACCCACTATGCAAATATTAAAAGATTTGCTGAAGAAACAGAAGGCATTGCAAACGCCAATATGCTGTTTGATGTAGAAAATTTATCGCCCAAATTTGAATTGGTTATTGGTATGCCAGGAAGCTCTTATACCTTTGAGGTAGCTCAAAATACAGGCTTACCAAAATATATTATTAATAATGCTAAAAGAAAGGTAAACTCACATCAAGTTGGTTTTGATAAATTGCTTTCCACGTATTCTATAAAGCTAAAAAAGTTAGAAGAAGACCTTAAACTAATTAAACTCCAAAAAGCCGGTTTAAAGCAAATTGAACAAGAGGCTTCAAATGTGAAAGAAACATTCGAAAGCCGCTTAAAACAGGACAAACTAAAGGCTGCCGAAAGATCTAGAACCTTGCAATACGGGAAGTTTTTAGAAGACCTTTTGTTTGAATTTGATAAAACAAATAACAAAAAACTTCTAACAGAGAAGCTGCTTAAAAAGTATCAATCTGAGAAAGTAAAACAACTTGAAAATAAAAAATCGGCACTTGTAAAAAAGAAAAAGAAAACGGGTGGAAGAAAGATTGTTTTTGACCCTAAATTATTTAAGGTTGGAGATGAGGTTCGGCTAAAAAGCTCTCATCAAAAAGGAGTAATTAATGCTATTGAAAAAGAAAAAGCTGAAGTGAATATGGGATTTATCAAAACCTATGTAAACATTAACGACTTAAGGCCTGTTTTGGCAGCACCTAAACCAAAACCTAAACCTAAAAATGACAAACCCACCAAAAGTTAGTTGTTTAAACTTGCCCAAAATAACCGAGCAATAGTTGACCGATAACCAATCCATTTTGCACTAAATTCTTCCATTTCTTTTTCAAGGTGTTTTCCTCTAAGGTTAGATTTAATATGCTTTAAGTATGCGTTTTTAATGCCTAAATCTTTTACAGGCCAAACATCGGGTCTGTTTAAGGCAAAAATTAAAACCATTTGTGCTGTCCATTCTCCTACCCCTTTTATGGCTGTAAGTTTTTCTATAATGTTTTCATCAGAAGCTTCATCCCAATTAAAGTCATCAAAATCGCCTTTTAAAAAAGAAGTATCAATGGCATGAAGGTAACTTGCTTTTTGTCTTGAAATTCCAACAGACCTTAAATCCTCAATTGAAAGATTAGATAAATCTCCAATTACAATTGTTTCGTTACTAAATAGCTTAATTAATCTGCCATAAATAGTATTTGCAGCTTTGGTGCTTAATTGCTGAAATACAATAGACTTTACTAGGTAATTAAAAGGGTTTTTAACTTTTTGAATTGGCTTTAAGGGATACTTTTTTGATAATGATATTATTAATGGATCATTACTTTTTATCATTTCAATAAAGAACGATTTGAACCCTTCTGTTTAGCTTTCTTGTTTCAGCTAAATTGTTTGGATATCTAGGTTCATCTTCACCAAAGTAAGCCTTTTCAACTTTATTTACTACACCTTTTTCTTTTAGTATTTTCTCAATAGACTCAACCCTCCATTGCGATAACAATAAATTATATTTTGCTCCACCATAAGGGTCGGTATGTCCACTTAAATAAACTGTAGCTTTAGGGTTTTCTTTTATTACCTTGATAGCATTATCAATTAAAGAAAGGTTGCCGCCTTGTGGCTGTTTTTCATCAAACCCAAACTGAATAAAAGCTTGGTAAATTGCATTGAAAAAAGTTACATCAACTCTTCTGTTTTGTCCTCTTCCATCTTCAGTTTCATTGGAAGCTATTGGCTCCATCATCCCTTTAAATGAATAAGCTAATCTATATGGTTCAATTCCTTTTTCTAAAAGATAATTGTAAGCTCTAAGTGCCCTCAACCTACTTGCGTTATTATTGGCAGAAACTGTTCCCACATTATCTGTATGTCCAACAATTTCAGCAAAATAATTTGGATTCTCCTTTAATCTTGTAGCAACTTTATCAAGTTTTTCTTTTGAGTAAGCGTTTAATTGTGTTGAGTTAAACTCGAATTGAATATCATTAAAAACTAAAACACCTTTTTCGTCAGTTGATGGAGTTGTAGCTTTTGGAGTTGGTTTTTGGTTTGATTGGCTAGATGGTCTTTTACCATTAGGTCGGTTGGTAGAGTTTTTAGTTCCCGCAATTTCTTTTGCAACATCCGCCTTACTCATTCTAAGCTCCTTTGCCTCAATTGGTTTATTATCTGCTAATTGATCATTGGTTACATTTTTAACTGAATCATCATTAGCAACAGCAACTAAATTTGAATCAGCTTTAGGAGGTTTTACAGGTGTTTTTCCAATAACCGCCAATTGTTCTTGGGTTGGTTTTTTTGCCTCAGTTTCTTTATCAATATTGGCTAAAATTTCAGAGTTTGGAGTTTGAGAACTTTTTTCTTCTTCAGTTTTATTAAACTCAGCTAATAAAAGCGGATCAATTTCTTTGTCATAACCTTTTGTGATAAAAAATATGTCATATTCTCCATAACTTTCTTCTCTGTTTGAGGCATAAATACCAAACTCACCAAGGTTTGAAACCATATAGTTAATTTCATCATAAGGTGTATTTATAGGAATATCAAGATTTTGAGGTGTTATCCAAGTTCCATCTCTTAAATAAGTAACGAATACATCATATCCTCCAATACTAGAATGGCCTTTAGATGAGAAATATAGGGTGGTATCGTTGGCAAAATATGGAGATGCCTCATCTTTTTTGGTATTTAAAATTTCTCCCATGTTTTGCATTTCTCCCCAAGTTCCATCTTGCTTTAAGTTAACCTGATATAAATCTCGGCCACCATAAGAATCATCTCTATTACTAACTAGAATCATAACCTTCTCATCGGGCGAAAGACAAGCAGATGTTACAAAGTTTCCTGGTTTTGCAAATGAACCACTTAAAGGTTTCGGAGCTCCCCATTTTTTATCTTTAAATAAGATTTCTGAGATTTGATTTTCTTGATAAAAGAATAATCTGTCTTCACTATTATTTATGGCTACAGTTGCATCATGCTTGTTAGTGTTTTGCATTGATGTTTGAAATATTGCCACTTCATTTAAGTTTTTCACTTTCGTGAAAATTTCTTCTGTTTTTTCAGCAAAATAGATATCCTCAAAGTATTGGCCATCATAGTACTTGCTACCCCCAACAGAACCTTCTTTTCTAGATGTGAACAGTAGGAAATTTCCATCTTCCATCAATATCGGTCCATATTCTGAATACTTACTATTGATAGATTTACCTAAATTAATAAGCTTTACAAAGTTGTTACCTTCTGTATAAAATTTTGTAATGTCTTCATACCTGCGGTCAACATTTTTTAAAGTTGATGCATTAGCCTTTGCCATTTCCTTTCCCTTCTCACATTGGTTGATGCTATTTTCAACTTCTTTTATAATTGATTTTGGGAAATTTTCATTTTCTGCTTTGTTCAGAAAAGTATTAAAGGCAGCAATAGCATAAAAGAAATTTTGGTCATAATGATATGCTCTACCTAAATAATAAAATGCATCGGTTTTTGGGTTTTCGTTACCGGCTTCAATTGCCTTTTCGAAAAAGGGTATTGATTTAGATTTATCAAAACTGCCTTCAAAAAGCACTACACCAGCTTCGTAATTATAATTAGGATTTTCAGGTTGGTCTCTTAGCAACACAGTATATTGTTCAAGAGCTTTGCTATATTCACCTAACTCCATATATTTTACGGCTTTAGATTTTACTTCGCGTATATCTTCTTTTGATAATTTGCCTACCTGTGAATAGGAGAAAAAAGAGGATAGGATAATTATGGAAAGTAATAAAAGTTTATTCATTTTATAAAAATTGAGGCAAAGGTAAAAAGTACAAACCAAAATGTGGGATTTTTAGTCCAATTAATTGATTTAACCTATAAAGTAATTTTTAGAAAGCGATAATTCTCTGACATATCCTTTTTAAACTCAAATTTTAAAATTGCTTCCTCGGATAACCAATTTGATAGCTCTTTCTTTTTGTATTGATTTATTTCAAAATAAACTAGACCAATTTTACTTTCCATTGCTAGTTTGAGTATTTTTTTGTAAAAAATTAAAACATCATCATCTTCAGGGAAAAGGGCCATATGAGGTTCAAAACTTAGAACATTTTCCCTCATTTCAGCAGCCTCAGAGTTTGAAACATAAGGAGGATTGCTTACTAAAATATTAGCGGTTTCATTTAAGTTACCCTTTAGGGCATTAAATTCAAAAAAGTCTATTTCAAGGTTGTGATTTTTAGAATTTTTCAATGCAGTTTCTAGTGTATTTTTAGAAATATCAAAACCCTTTACTTCAGCATTTAGCCTAAATTTTTTAAGGGAAATAGCTATGCAGCCACTTCCTGTACACGCATCAATAATTTTAACAAACTTTTCTTTTGGTAATTCATCCAAAACCCAACTCACTAATTCTTCTGTTTCGGGTCTCGGAATTAATACATTTGGATTTACTTCAAACCTTAAACCCATAAATTCTGTCTCGCCTAAAATATATTGAATTGGTTCATTATTTAAGAGTCTTTTCAAGGCAAATTGCAATTGTAGAACTTCAGATTCTGAAAGCCTAATATCGGGATTGAGAATTAAATCTTTTTGCTTTAATCCAAATTTTGACTCAATTAGTATTTTAAAAATACTGGATATTTCCCCACTTGGATAGATTGAAATTAATTTATCGTGGAAGTACTTTTTAATATCCAACAATTTATTGCTTTTCCAGTCTTTCAAATTAGCCTTGTTTGGGTACTTTTGGTCTTGTGAATGATGAATATTTTTTGCAAAGATGCATCAACCTTGCTTTAAAAGCTGAAGGAAATACTTCTCCAAATCCAATGGTAGGTTCTGTAATTGTTTTGCAAAATAAAATTATTGGAGAAGGATATCATACAGAAGCAGGAAAACCTCATGCTGAAGTAAATGCAATAAACTCAGTAAAAGATAAAAGTTTATTAAGCGAAGCAACTATTTATGTTAGCTTAGAACCTTGCTCCCATTTTGGAAAAACACCCCCATGCTCCGATTTAATTATTCATCATAAATTTAAAAGAGTTGTTGTTGGCAGTTTAGATTCAAATCCTTTGGTGGCAGGCAGAGGCATCAAAAAATTACAAGATGCAGGAATTGAAACAAAAATTGGAGTTTTAGAAAATGAATGCAAAAAACTAAACAAGAGGTTTTTTCATTTTCACACTAAAAAACTTCCTTATGTTATTTTGAAGTGGGCTCAAACCCTTGATGGTTTCATAGATCAGAGAAGAAACCAAAACGAAAAA
>Ga0222664_1000347_pt1 | contig 30622 bp, 36 predicted proteins | sample AntAcemetagen604_FD_181147 | JGI IMG/M metagenome (GOLD analysis project Ga0222664, IMG submission 181147) | Saline water microbial communities from Ace Lake, Antarctica - #604 | ecosystem: Environmental > Aquatic > Non-marine Saline and Alkaline > Saline | place: Antarctica: Ace Lake... | reverse complement strand
CGATGTTTCTACCTTCTTGAGATTGAGGATACTTATTCTTTATCTCTTTGTATGCTTTTATAGCTTTTTTGTTTTCACCCATAGTTTCATAGGTTAAAGCTGCCTTTTTTAGATAGATAGGTGTGGTAAAATTATTTTTATTATCATTTGCCGCTCTTAAATATTCTGCAGCTGCATGGTCATAATCTTGTATGGCAGCATAAGAATCACCCATTACTCCTTTAGCAACAGAACTTACCATAACATCCTCAGAGCTAAAGTCTTCAAGTTGACTTATTGCCAATTCGTATTCACCTTTTTTGTAATGAATTACACCAAGATAGTATTTGGCTAAATTAGCTGATTCTGTCATTCCATAATTATCAATAATAGAGGCAAAACCTACATTGTTTCCATCTCCATTTATTGCTAAATCCAAAGAATCTTTTTCAAAATATTGTTCTGCTTTCCACATAAATTCGCGGGCTTCAGATTCTAAGGGTTTCATATACAGTTCGGTAAATGCAAAGTAACCTCCAAAAATTGCAATTAATAAAATTCCAATTATTGATAAACTTCTTTTGTTATCTTCTAAAAATTGATGGGTTTTGTTATAACTCTCAACAACATCAACAATTACTTCTTCTTCGTGGTTATTATTTTTCTTAGCCATTATAGGTCAAAATTTTGCGAGTGCAAATATAGATTTTTACACTGACTTGAAAAACTCAAAACATCAACATTTCCACAAACTATTTTTAATATCCTATTGCAATACATTTGCAGCATGTCACAATTGGTATTAAACCACCTATCATTGGTTAATTTTAAGTCTTACCAGCAAGTAGAAATTAATTTTACAGTCAATGTAAATTGTATTACAGGAGACAATGGTGTAGGTAAAACTAACCTTTTAGATGCCATTTATTATTTGGCTTTCTGCAAAAGCTTTTTCAATCCAATTGATGTTCAAAATATCTTTAATGATGAAGATTTTTTCATGATTCAAGGAAAATTTTTGCTGAACGAAAAAAATGAAACAGTTTATTGTGGCAATCACAAACAAAAAAAAAAGGCTTTTAAAAGAAATGATAAAGAATACAGCAAATTAGCCGAGCACATTGGTGTGATTCCTCTGGTTATGGTTAACCCTGCTGATACTCATATAATTAATGATGGAAGTGATGTTAGAAGGAAGTTTATAGACGGTGTAATTTCTCAATACGATAAAACATATCTTTCAAAATTATTGGCGTACAACAAATCGCTTCACCAAAGAAATAATTTATTGAAACACTTTGCTGAGGAACGTAGGTTTGACGAGAGTTTGTTGGAAGTTTATGATCATCAATTAAATGATTTTGGGAAGTTTATTTCAAATGCCCGAAAGCAATTTTTAGAGGAATTTATCCCAACTTTTAGAGATTTTTACCAAAGGATTAGTCAAAAAGCTGAAAATGTTGGATTTGAATATAAATCTCATTTATTAGATTATCCAGATTTAATAGAAATTTTTGAAAGTAGCAGGAAGGCAGATAGGGCAGCTAGGTATACAACAATGGGCATACATAAAGATGATTTGTTGTTTACTTTAGAAGATAGGCCGCTAAGAAAATTTGGGTCTCAAGGCCAACAAAAAACATTTGTTACCGCCTTAAAAATGGCCCAATTCAACTTTATGGCCGAAAAGAAAGGTTTAAAACCGCTTTTACTTTTGGATGATATTTTTGATAAGCTGGATGATTTGCGGGTTAAAGCAATTATGCAAATGGTAAGTACTGAGGAGTTTGGGCAAATTTTCGTTACAGATACATCAAGAAAAAGGTTAGAAGAATTATTTCATGACATACATCAGGAAGTAAAATATTTTGAAATTGATCATGAAGGTAAATTAACAGAGCACAATGCGTAAAGGAAACCAACAACCCTTAAAAGAAGTTATTGAATATATGCTGAAAGTTTATAAGCTAGAAAATGGTTTAAAAGACCATAATATAAAAGCAGCATGGGATGATATAGTTGGAAAACAAATTGCAAAACACACCGTAAACGTAGAGTTAAAAAATAAATACCTCTATGTTCAGCTAGATTCTGATGTATTGAGGCACGAACTTAGTTATGGCAAATCTCTAATTATCAAAAAGGTAAATGAGTTTTTAGGTGAAGAAAAAGTTGAAAAAATTGTTTTGAGATAATTTACAAATCTTTTTCCTCAATTGTAATACCTTTTTGCTTTAAAAACTTGGTTACAAATTCGAAATAGCCATATTTTTCACCCAATATTTCAGGTACAAAAATACCGTTTAGGTCGAAGTTTTCCTCAATTGCTCTTCTTGCGATTGCACAAGCAGTAAAGCCTGTAGTTCTTGACATTGACGAAAATCCTGACTTGAAGTCTTTGCGGTCATAAATATCAATTTGTTTACTAAAATTAGCGCCTTTTAGTAATAGTCTCATAAAAGTAAACTCATCATCTTCAGGCATTAATTTCCATTGATTGAAAAGAATTTTTGAATTGAATTCTAAAGGGGTAGGAGAAGGTCCAGAATCGTCTAATAAGCCCCCATCAATTAATACTTTTATGGCAGCAGCATGCCCAGGATGTCTTAAAGTTTTTTCAATCATATCGGGTATATCAGGATATGACCCAATCAAACTTCTTAAACCATCACTAACGAAGGCTTCTAAAACTCCTGCTTTTTCGAAATCTAAAATTTCATATTCTGTTAATGGAGGTTGTGTAATGTCTTTCCTGTCTCTTCTAAAGCGGGCTGGACGTGTATATTCTTCAATTACATCAATAGGCGAAAATGGCGCTTTATAAGCAAAAGGAGGTGCTTTTTCAAAAGGTAAACCACCAACATAACAGGTGTAATTTTTTAATCCTTTGGTGGCGTAATACCCAGGAGCTAAATGACTATAACCGGGAGCAATGCCGCAATCAACCATAGCAAAGCAATTATTTTCAAGAGCTAATTCATTTAAAAGGTTTGCATCTTCAGGGAAAAAAGAAATATCAACAACATTTTTTCCCAATTGTATTAGGTTTTTTAAAACTTGAAAACCCATAAAACCAGGTACCGCCAATAATACCAAATCACAATCTTTGGTTGCTAGTTTTAAATCATCAACCTTTAAGGCATCTGCAACTTGTTTTTTTCCTCTAAAATGATTTAATAAATCTAAGTTATTGGCATCCTTGTCAACCGCCGTAACTAAATAATCATTTCCTAAATCTGTGGCAATTAGCCTTCCAACCATGCCACACCCAATTACTGTTATTTTTTTTTCACTCACTTGTTTAGAAGTTTATTTTATGCATAAATGCTACCTTTTGCAATATTGTAAATTTGCTTAATAATTGGCATAAAATTCGCATATAATCGACAATATTTAAGTTTATGATAAAATATTCTATTTCAGTTTTATTAATTCTTTTTTCCACTTTTCAACTTTCAGCCCAAGATGAAGCTTCCCAACAGAAAAAGAAAAAATTTAATCCATTTACTAGCTCAGATACTACAAAAATCCCTAAAAACTTATACTTATGGGGTAAGGTTTTAGAAAATGATATGCCCCTGGCAGGCGCTCAAGTTTTGGTTTATAGGGATGGAATAAAAAGAGATGTTTATAAAACTGATAGTCAAGGTTTTTTTGATGTTTATTTAGATTTTGGGTTTATATATGATTTAGAGTTTGGTAAGCCTGGATATGTTACTAAAAAACTATCTGTTGAAGCAGATAATATTCCAATGGCTGATAGAGAGTTTGGATATGAAACAGGAAATTTTCAAGTTGAAATATTTAGAGAGGTAAAGGACGTAGATTTTTCTGTTTACAAAAAACCCATTGGAAAGATTTTCTACAATATAAATTCTCAACAATTTACTTATGATAGGCGTTACATAGCCAAAATGAAAAAGCAAACAGAACCTATTGAACTTGAAATAGCAGATAGGTTGACAGAATTAGAATCTGACCAGGCTTACATGCAAGACCGTTATGACGTTTATATAAGAGATGGTAAAATTGAATTTGATGCTGAAGACTATGATTTGTCAAAAACCTATTTTAAAGAGGCGATTAAAATATTTCCAAATGAGCAATTTCCAGCTAAAATGATTGCCAAAATTGATAGTCTGCAAAATAGCTTTGAGGATTCTGAGGCACTAAAATTAAATAGGTATATCGCCAAAGCTGATTCTTCTTTCGATAAATTAGAATATGAAAATGCCGTTTTTGGATATAAGGCCGCATTGAGCTTAGATGCAACAAATGAATATTCTAAGAAAAGGCTTTTAGAATCTAATAATCTTTTGGCAAAACAATTAGAGCAAATTGAAAGCGAAAAAAATATTGGAGGTTTAGAAAAAATAGATATTTCAAAAATTGAAATTCATTCTGATTTTATTAAAAAATCATATGAAATTGCTAAGAAATACCCTCAAGGAATAAGCAAAGAAGAGTATAAACAAGGCAATAAAATTATTTATTTAATGTATGTAGTTGAAGGCTCAAAGGGAGTAGAGTATAAAAAGGTAAAACACGATTGGGGTGGAGAGTATTACTTTAGAAATGAACAATCGATACCAAAATTTCAATTCAATAAAGAAACCTTAAATAACAATTGATGGTAAAAAGAAGTGCGTTTACATTTCTTTTTTTATTGATTTCTGTGTTTGTTTTTTCTCAATACGAAAACAGGTTAAGGGTCTATGGTAAAGTTACTTACAACGATAAGAATTTATCGGGTGCCAATGTGGACTTATACCAATTTGGTGAAATGTCACAAGGTTATTTAACAAATAACTCAGGTAAGTTTGAATTTATTTTAGAATTAGATACCGAGTATGAAATTAGAATTACAAAACCAAATTTTATAACAAAAATTATTTCTGTTAATACAAGTGGTTCTGATGAAGCACAAGCAGCTTTTGGTTATGAATTTGGAGGTTGGGAAGTTAGTATATATAAAGATTTTAAGGAGCTTGATAAAACTGTTTTGGAAGCTCCAATTGCCATGATAGAATACTCAGAAGAAATTCAAAATTTTGATTACAATATTAAATACACTCGAAAAATTCTAGATAAGTTAGAAAACCTACAAGCACACGCTGAAGATTTAGAAAAGGAAAAAGAACTACAAATAAAAAAACTTGATGATAATTATGATGAAATAATTAAGCAAGCCACAAGAGCCTTTAATTTAAGCGATTGGGAAAAAGCTAAAACACTTTATGCAGATGCATTAGAATTAAAAAGTGATGAATTGATGCCTAAGCAGAAATTAAAAGAAATAGATGAAAGAATTGCATCAGCAAAACAACTTAACGAAAAATATACAAATGTTATAGCACAGGCAGATTTACTTTTCCAAAATGGAAGATTTCAAGAGGCAAAAACTCAGTACCAAGAGGCTATTTTGTTAAAAAATGATGAAAGCTATCCTAAAAAACAAATTGTTTTAAGTGACCAAAAAGCCAATGATTTACTAATTGCTGAAAAACAAAAAGCTGCTGCAGAAAAGGAAAAGCAAACTAATTTCAATCAGGCTTTAACAGCAGGAAATGGTTTATTAGAATCCGGAAATTATAATGGAGCTATTGCTTCTGCTGAAAAAGCTTTAATAATTGATCCTGAAAATATTGAGGCTAAAAAATTACTAGCAGAAGCAAAAAATAATTTGGATGCTAAAAATGCAGCCGAAGAAGCTGAGCGCCTTGCTATTTTAGAAAAGGAAAAGAAAAGCCTTGCTTTAGCCCAAAAACAAGCCCAAGAGCTTAATACATTGATAGAAGAAGCTGATGCATTAAAAAAGTCTAATGATTTAGAACAAGCGAAAATAAAATATGCTGAAGCTAAAAAATATGGAAAAAACTTAGCTTCTATTGATTTGAAAATAAATGAAATTAATACTTTGATAGAAGAGAAAAACAAGCAAAATGTTGCCTACCAAAATCAAATGAACTTAGCACAAGTTTTAATTGATAAAAAAGATTATAAAAATGCTTTGCAAAAACTAAATCAAATTGATTTAGAATTTCCAGAGAGGCAATCAACATTTGATAAGATAAATTTCATCAAGAACCAAATTGAAAAACAATCTCAACAAGAAAGGGAAGCACTTGCCTTAGCTAAATTGGAGGAAGAAAAAGAGGCCAAAAGAAATCAAGATTTAAAGTATAAAGCTTACATAAATTCAGGAAACAGTTTATTTAATAAAGGATTGTATGAGCAGGCTTTGGCTAAATACCAACTTGCGGCAGAAACTAATCCTATAGAAAAAGAGGCTCCTATGAAAATGTATCAGGTACAGCAAAAAATAGAAGAAAAACTTACGCAGTTGGCTTCAAAAAACAAAACTACTGAGGTAATAAAAAATGATAAAAAACCAACAGGGAAATTAAATCTTGAAGAAGATCCAGATGTAATTACTGAGGAGTTTTTGAGTCAACTTTCAAAAGAATACCCTGAAGGTGTTACCGAAGTTGTTTATACAAAAGGAAATAAGGAAATTACCAAAAGAGTTGTAATTAGTGGCGGGCAAGGTTCAGTTTATAGAAAAGTAAAACACAATTGGGGTGGAGAATTTTTCTTTAAAAATAATGATCCTGTTACTAAGTTTATTTGGGACAAAGAAACTGTTCTTTAAAATTAAATTTGCAATATGCCAAATGGTTTAAAATATGTTTTAGGTATTCTAGGAACTTTAATTCTTTTGTGGGCCTTGTGGTATATTAAAACTATTATTGGGTATATTCTAGTTTCAGGAATTCTTTCATTAATAGTTCAGCCGATAAACAAAACTTTAAACAAATTTAAAATTGGAAAATTAGCTATTCCAAAATCAGTTTCAGCTGCAATTTCTTTATTCTCCTTAATGGCTTTATTAACAGGTTTAATTAGTTTGTTTGCGCCTTTAATTGCAGACCAAGCTAGAGCTATATCAAACATCAATGTCGATTTGGTTTTCGAAAACCTAAAAGAGCCAATTACAGGGATTGAAAACATAATAAATCAATACAATCTTACCTCTGAAAATACTTCTGAAATCATAAAATCAAAGCTGAATGAAATTCTTAATATTTCTGATGTAACAGGAGTTTTCTCATCTATTTTAGGAACTTTGGGTAATGTTTTTATTGCATTTTTTTCTATTTGCTTTATTAGTTTTTTCTTCATTAAAGAAGAAAATTTATTTAGAAATATTTTTTTAGCCTTAAGCCCAGTAAAATATACAGATCAAGTAGAAAAAGTAATGGTAAATACCAATAAATTGCTAACGCGATATTTTATAGGAATTTTAGCACAAGTTACCATGATAATAATTTTGGTTTCATCGGGTCTTTCATTGTTTGGAGTAAAAAATGCAATCATTATTGGTTTATTTGCGGGAATCATAAACGTTATTCCTTATATAGGGCCAATTATTGGAGCTTCGGTTGGTATTATTTTGAGTGTAACCACAAATTTAGATTTAGATTTTTCTAACGAATTAATTCCACTAATTTTAAAAGTAACCTCTGTTTTTGCAGTAGTTCAATTACTAGATAATTTTGTTTTTCAACCATTTATTTTTTCGAATAGTGTAAATGCTCACCCTCTTGAAATTTTCATTATTATTTTAATTGCAGGAACAATTGCTGGTATTTCAGGGATGATATTAGCAATACCAATTTATACACTTTTGAGAATAATTGCCAAAGAGTTTTTGTCGCAATTTAAAATAGTACAATCCTTAACAAAAAACTTATGAGAAAACTAGGTTTATTGGCTTTACTTTCAATTTTAATTCTATCCTTTAGTTGTGATAGAAATAATAATGATCAATTTTCAGGCTTTGCAAATGCATTTGTAAATTCAATCGATTTTCAATCAAATAACCCTGAGTTTTCTATCTCAAACTTTACTGATCCTTCAACAAAAGATGTTTTAGAAAGAACCCGAATAAATTTACCTGGTAACAAGGCTAACTATTTGATATTGAATTTTGAGGGAAAGAAAACAGGGAATTTTAACCTCACAATTGATGGAATTAATACAGCCACCTACATAGATGAATTTGGAAATGAATATATATCATCTAATGGAGTGCTTATAATAACAACCTACGAAACAAAAGATGGGGTTACCACAATTGATGGGAATTTTGAGTTTTCAGCTCAATCGTTTATAAATCAAGGTATTGCTAATGTAACAGTTGGCAATTTTTCAATAACCAAAAACTAATTTTCATGAAATTTAATTTGAGTGAAATCACAGATTTAATTCAAAACAGAAGAACTATTTATCCTGAATTTTTTTCTGATAGAAAAGTTCACAAGGAGCAAATTGAATTTTTACTAGATCAAGCAAAATGGGCTCCTACACACAAACTTACCCAACCATGGTATTTTAAAGTCTTTTATGGAGAAGGATTACAAACCTTTTCTGATTTTTTTTCTGAAACATACAAGCAGATTACGCCTGCAGAAAGTTTCAAAGAGATGAAGTATCAGAAAATGAAAAATAGGGTAAAAAAATCATCAGCAGTAATTGTGGCTTGTATGAAAAGAGATGAGGCAGAAAGGGTGCCTTTAGTTGAAGAATTGGCTTCTTCTAATGCTGCAATTCAAAACTTATTATTAGCTGCAACTGCTTATGGTATTGGTGTTTATTGGGGTACTGGCGGAATTACATACAAAGATGAAATGAAATCTTTTATTGGCTTAAAACCTGCAGACCAAGTTTTGGGATTATTATTTGTTGGTTATCCAGAAGGAGAGTGGCCACGCAAAACTCCAAGAAAACCACAAGAATATTACTCTGATTGGGTAGAGAATTAAATACCAAAAATGTGTTTCAAACCGCGGTAAGCATTTCTCTCTAATATTGGGTAATTACCATCAACAAGAAATAAATCTTGTAACTCTTCAAGTAGATTTTCTTTTTCTTCTTTACTAAAATTTAAAGCTTTAAGAGCCCTTTCTATCTTTTGTATTCTTTGAAAGTCGTTATCATTATTAAATACCTTATGGGTTTTTGTAAAAACCTCTTCAGAAACCTTTTTCTTTATAAAATCCATTTCCTCTTCTTGCTCTACAAAATCGGCATTGGCACAATAAAACAAAAGGTAAGCATGCAGTTCTTCTTGGGTTAGGTGAGGTAAAATTTCATTCATAATTAAGTTACTTTTTCAATTAATGTTCAGGCTTTATTAATCATTTTAAAGGCATACACCAAAGGTAATTTATTTCCAAATGGCTCTATTTGATATTTATTTTCGCCTATTTTTTTTGATTTGTTAAAAGCATTGTAAGGAGAATAATCATACTCTTTAAATACCTCCAAGCCTAGTCCATTTTTTAACAAACTATTTATTACTTCAGCCAAGCCGTGATTCCAACATACATATTCCGATTTTAAATCTGAACCTTTCTCAGCGTAAGTTCCAGTTTCTTCTTCGGCAATTGGCTTGCCATTAAAGTATCTATATTTAATTCCTACAAAGTCGTCATCAAACATCCAAACTACAGGATGAAACTCTGCCATGATAAAACTGCCTTTCGGTTTTAAAAAATGTTTTACAACATTTGCCCATTTATTGATATCAGGCAGCCAGCCTATTGTACCATAACTCGTAAAAATCACATCAAATTTTTCGTTTATTACATTGGGTGCATTATAAACATCGGTGCAAACAAAATTGCAGGGTGTATTAATTTGTTTGCTAAGTTCTTTTGCCTTAGCAATAGCTTTGTCACTTAAATCTACAGCGGTTACAGATGCTCCCATTCTGGCAAGCGAAAGTGAGTCTTGACCAAAATGACATTGCAAATGCAGAATTGATTTCCCTTTAAGGTCGCCTAATAATTCGAGTTCTATTTCATTGAGCGACGATTTGCCTAAAATAAAAGATTCGTTGTCATAAAACGCTGAATTATAGTGAATTTCAGTTTTGTTATTCCAAAGAGTTTTGTTTACTTCTAAGTAGTTTTCTTCACCCACATTATTAATTTTCAACTAAAATATAATTATTAAAACATAAAATTCAGCATTATCCAATTCAATTTACTTTTTAAATAAAACAAACTTTTTTGTTGTTAATTAATTATAAGTGCAGCAATCATTTAAAACATAATTGATTTATTTCGCCATCGTGAATAATAACCCAAAAGTTTACCTTGATAAAATTGAGCAATTAACGCAAGAAATCTCTAGTTTTAAATTGCAACTTAACCAATTGGTTGTAATAAGACTCTCTCTTTTTGTTGCCTCTATTTTAAGCCTATATTTTTTTTATGATTATAATTTAAAGTTTGCTTGGGGATTATGTATTGCTTTTTTTTTAGGCTTTTTGTTTTTGGTTAAAAGGTTTGAGCGGATCAAGCGTGAAAAAGATTTTTCACAGGTTTTAAAACAGATTAATCAAACTGAAAATGAAGCTTTAAAAGGAGATTTTTCAAATCTTCAAAATGGAAAAGAATTCGAAAACCCAACCCATCCTTTTGCCTCAGATTTTGATTTATTCGGAGATAAAAGTGTTTTTCAGTTTTTAAATAGAAGCTATTTGACTGATGCTAAGGTTAAAATGGCAACAAACCTTACCCATGAAAACCTTAATCAAGATGATATTAAGGCAAAGCAAAAAGCAATTCAAGAATTAAGTAACCTGATTGATTTTAGACAAAAAATCCATGCTTATAATTTTTACATTTCTGAAGGAGAGGGCAAAACAAATTTTTTAAAAAAATGGGCTACTACTCCTACAGAATCATTAATAAATGGGTTTACCAAATTAGCAATATGGGTTTTTCCTATTATTTCCTTTTCTGTTCTATTTCTTCAAATATTTGATTTCTTAACCATAAGTATTGCTATTTACTTTTATATTACTCCATTAGCTGTAATTGGTTTTTATTTAAAGGTAATAAACCAACAACATGGAGATTTGGGTAAGGCAGAAAGTAATTTAGAGGCCTTAGAAAAAGTTTTACATGAAATTGAAAATCAATCATTTAAAACCAATTATTTAAAAAGTTTGATGTTGAAGGTTACCGAGCCTCAAAAATCTTCTTTGGCCATAAAAGACCTGAAAACCATAGCAAAGTTCTTTGATTCACGGTCGAATATTATTGTTGGTATTTTATTGAATGTCTTTTTATTATGGGATATTAGACTTTCGTTCAGGTTTGAGAAATGGAAAAAAAAGCATGGTGCTTCAATTCACTTATGGATAGATGTTCTTGCAGAGTTTGAGTATTTAGCAAGCCTTTCAAATTTTAGGTTTAATTACCCAAATTCTGTTTTTCCACAACTTTATAGCGAAAGGAAAATTACTGCCAAAAAATTAGGTCATCCGCTAATTTTAGAGAAAAGAGTGGATAATGATGTAGAGATTGTTTCTCAAAAACACATGGTTATTTTAACTGGGGCAAATATGGCAGGTAAAAGCACCTTTTTAAGAACTTTAGGTGTTAATATGGTTTTAGCAATGATGGGCGCTCCCGTTATTGCAGAATCTTTCAAATTGAAACCAACTAAAATCTTTTCTGGAATGAGAACGGCTGATTCTCTTCAAGAAAATGCATCTTACTTTTTTGCTGAATTAAAAAGATTGTCTGCCATAGTGCAACAATTGGAAAAAGGGGAGGAACTTTTTGTGATTTTAGATGAAATTTTAAAAGGAACTAACTCGAAAGATAAAGAGGAAGGTTCAATTAAATTAATAAAAAGACTTTTAAATTTAAATGCAGGAGGCATAATTGCAACGCATGATTTAGGGTTGTGTAATTTAGAAAAAGAATTTCCTCAAAGTATTACTAACATGGCATTTGAAACCGAAATAAAAGATAATGAGCTTCATTTCGATTATAAAATAAAGAAAGGGATCTGCCAAACTATGAATGCTAGCTTTTTAATTGAAAAAATGGGAATAACCCACGCACTAAATTAGATTTGTGGAGTATGGAAAACGAAAAACTAATTTTAGTTTGTAATGATGATGGAGTGACTGCTCCTGGAATTCAAAATTTAATAGAAGTTGTTAAACCCTACGGTAAAGTTGTAGTTGTTGCGCCAGATAAGCCTCAAAGTGGAATGGGTCATGCCATTACTATTAATGCAACTTTAAGAAACCAATTGGTTAAAAAAGATGAAAATCTTGAAGTTTACTCTTGTACAGGTACGCCTGTAGATTGCATAAAAATGGCTGTAAATGTTATTTTAAAGCGCAAGCCGGATTTAGTTGTTTCTGGTATTAATCATGGTTCTAATGCCTCAATTAATGTAATTTACTCAGGAACAATGTCGGCTGCTATTGAAGGCTGTTTAGAGGGAATTCCTTCTATAGGTTTTTCGCTGCTCGATCATTCAATAGATGCGAATTTTGAGGAGTCGAAACCATTTGTGAAAAAAATAATTGAAGAAACTTTAGAAAATGGACTGCCAAATGGAGTTTGTTTGAATGTTAATATTCCAAAACTAAAAAAGCAAGAAATTAGAGGAATTAAGGTTTGTAGGCAAGCAAATGCCAATTGGGAAGAGGAGTTTGACGAGCGAAAAGACCCAATGGGTAAATCTTATTTTTGGTTAACTGGAGTATTTAAAAATTATGACAAAGGAACTGATACAGATATTTGGGCTTTAGAAAATAATTATGTTTCTGTAGTTCCTGTATTGTATGACCTAACAGCTCATCAAGCATTACAAAATTTAAATCAATGGAATTTTAATGTTTAAGAAAGATAATTTTTGGCTTGGTGTTTTTTATGCCTTTTTAATACCTTCACTTTTAGGTGGCGCTCTTTATTTATCGTTTATGGAGCAAGGTAGAGAGTTTCATATTTATAATTTAGAAAATGTTAGCTTGTTTATTATTGCCGCCAATGCTGTAGTAATGAATTTTGCATTTCTGCAAAGAGAAAAAGACCAAACCGGAAAAGGAATGTTTTTAACCACCGGCGTATTTGCCTTTATTTACGTAGTTTACTTTTATATTATTTAAAGCTGCCCTTGAAAAAAATATTCATTATAGCTGGAGAGCCTTCGGGAGATTTACACGGTGCAAACTTGGTAAAAGCTTTGTTAGATAAAAACCCGAATTTAACAATTCATGGTTGGGGTGGTGAGCTAATGCAAGAGCAAGGTGTAGAGGTTGTAATGCATTATAAAAAACTAGCCTTTATGGGCTTTGTGGAGGTAATTGCTAACTTAAGAACAATCCTCAAAAATTTTGATATTTGTAAAAAACAAATAAAAGCCTTCAATCCTGAAGCGGTTATTTTTATTGATTATCCCGGCTTTAACTTACGAATGGCCAAGTTTGTTAAAAAGCTAGGTATAAAAACCTTTTATTACATTTCACCTCAAATTTGGGCTTGGAAACAAAATCGGGTTTATACTATCAAAAAGTATATTGATGAGGTTTATTCCATCATGCCTTTCGAAAAAGACTTTTATAAAAAGTTCGATGTTGATGTGAACTTTGTGGGTCATCCATTAATAGATGCAATAAATAATTTATCTCATTCAGAGGAATTACCCGAATTAAAAAACGCAAAACCAATATTAGCAATACTTCCGGGAAGCAGAAAACAAGAAATTTCAAAAATGCTTCCTGTCATGCTAAAATCAGCTAAAAATTTCCCTTCACACCAAGTTGTAATTGCTGGAGCACCATCCATAGATCAAGACTATTATGATTTGTTTTTGGCAAAATATCCTGATTATCCGCTAATTTTTGGAAAAACCTACTCAATTTTACACAAGGCTCATACAGCAATGGTTACGTCGGGAACTGCAACCCTAGAAACAGCCTTATTTAACATACCTCAAGTAGTTTGTTACAAAGGCGGAGCAATTTCAATTGCCATTGCTAGAGTATTAATAAAAGTAAAATTCATTTCATTGGTAAACCTTATTATGGATAAGGAAGTGGTAAAAGAACTTATTCAAGATGAAATGAATGAAAAACAGCTAACACAAGAAATAAAAAAGATAATTTCTGGTGAAGGCAGAGAACAAATGCTTCATCAATACCAAATTCTTATTGAGAAATTAGGTGGAGGAGGAGCCTCTGAAATTACTGCAAGTTTAATGTTGAAAACTCTGGCAACCTCCTAAATTACAAGGCAGTTAGCAACCTACTTTTGAACAATTACTAAAATTAACGCCTTGAAAAAGTATTTTTTAATCGCAACCTTGTTATTGATTTTTACCTCAAACACATTGTTGGGTAATAAATATGCAGAAGTTTTAGATATTGGACTTTTTTGGGATAACCGACCTGATGTGGCGGTAGTTTCTGTTTCAAATGGTGGTTATGATGTTTATGCAGATGGACAAAAAATTTATGACTTACTAGACAATGATGCTTTAACCTTTACTTCTAAAGGTGGAGAAATCAGCTTAAAATCAACCTTAAAAAAACTTGGAACATTTCAAAAGGTTAAACTCATTAAGAAAAGATGGGGAAGTGTATTTAAAATAATGAGTATCAGCCCAAGGGCAGAATCTAGAACTTATGACGATAATTTATTTGTATCATCAACTTACGGAAGATTAAAGGTTATAAACAACGTTTACCTTGAGCATTATGTTGCAGGTGTAGTTGAAAGCGAAGCCGGCTCAAATCAAACGTATGAATACTACAGGGTGCAAGCAATCATTTGTAGAACATATGCCTTAAATAATTTAAATAGATATTCTAGCGAAGGTTTTGATTTGTGTGACCGTGTAAATTCTCAAGTTTATAAAAGTAAAAGCACAAGAAACTCAGATATTATAAGAGCCGTTAATGATACCAAAGGGATTGTAATTGTTGATAGTGATATTAATTTGATTACAGCTGTTTTTCATTCAAATTCAGGGGGACAAACAGAGAACTCTGAAGACGTTTGGACCAAAGGACTACCTTATTTAAGGTCTAAGCCTGATAGTTTTAGTTTGGGTGAGCCGCACGCATCTTGGACTCATTATATGCCAACTAACGAATGGATTACCTATTTAAGAAAAACATATGGCTATCCAACAGGAGACTCAACTTATTTAGATTATGTTATTGACTACTGCCCTGATATAAGAGATAAGTGGTTGACACCATTGGACACTACTATTTTATTAAAAAAAATAAGAAGCGATTTAAAATTAAAATCTACCTTTTTTACAATTGCCGAAAAAGATGGTTATGTAGTTTTTAATGGAAGAGGTTTTGGCCATGGCGTTGGTTTATCTCAAGAAGGTGCAATGAGAATGGCTAAACTAGGCTACACTTACAAAGATATTTTACACTATTATTATGATGGTATTCATCTGATACCACTGGCAGCATTAAACTTTTTTAAAACCTATTAAAGGTTAATATAGTTTACTACTTTTTTTATCACAGCTTCATCTTTTAATATTCTAACATGCCCTAAGTTTTGGGTTGTAAATATTTCTGAATATTCTAAAGTCTTGTGAATTTCATAGGCATTACTTACAGGAGCTTCTCTATCATTTTCGTCATGAATTATTAAGTGAAACTTTAATTCTTGAGGATTTATCCTTTTGGCTATTTCAGCCCCTGAGTAATAAGCAAAAGACTTTTTCTTTTTATCCTGAACATATTCATAAATTGCCTTATAAGCTCTTTTGGTTGCCCCAATTTTTGCTCGGTAAACATTAATAATATCTTCAGCAATAGTAGGTGTTGCAATGGTAATTAGCTTTTTGGTTTTTAGTTCAAAATGAGCAACGGCATAAAGTAACGCAATGCCACCCAATGAATGACCTACGCAAGCATAAACCTCTTTGTCTTTTAGAAAGGCAGATAAACACTCAGCAAACTCCAAAACATTAGTCATTTTCTTTTTTGAGTGGGAGTGACCAGGTCCTTCAATTGCAATTACATTAAAACCTTGTTCTGCCAAAGGAGCTATAAACTTTCTAAATTGGGTTCCTCTTCCAGCCCAACCGTGCATAAAAAAAACCACTTTTCCATTTGGGTCTCCCCACTGGTAGGTCATTAACTCTTCATCATTAAACAATATACTGTCGAGATTGGCAGTAAGTTTAAAAGTTGTCTCTTCCTTTGGAACCTTAAAATTAAGGGGTGTAAAAAACATTTTAACTATAAACTCATCAGCCTTTTTTGGCAAAAGCAATTCAAAAATTGGAAAAACTTTAGGAAGGATTCTGAAAAAAAAAGGAATTTTTGGCTTTTTTTTCTGCATTCCTATGCTATGTTATTATAAACAGCTTGCACGTCATCATCATCATCTAACTTATCTAGCAATTTTTCTATATCTACCAATTGTTCATCTGTAAATTCTACAGGCGCATTTGGTATTCTTTCAAGATTTGACTTTTTTATTTCAGCACCTAACTCAACTAATTTATCAGATAATTTCCCAAAATTGGTGTAGTCTCCATAAACCACAAAGTTTTCATCTTGCGTTTCTAAGTCATCCATTCCAAAATCTATTAACTCAAGTTCTAAATCGTCAACATCTAATCCTTCAGGCGGCGCAAACTCAATTACTGCCTTTCTATCAAACATAAATTCTAAAGAACCATTTGGTACCATAGCACCTCCAATTTTATTGAAGTATGACCTAACATTTGCTACGGAGCGTGTTGTATTATCTGTGGTGCATTCAATAAATATAAGCACACCATGAGGGCCTTTGCCTTCGTAATTAATTTCGGTGTAATCATCAGAATCACTGCCTGTTGCTCTTTTTATGGCGTTTTCAATGTTGTCTTTAGGCATGTTTTGTGCCTTCGCATTAAGAATAGCACTTCTTAATCTTGGGTTGGTTTCAGGTTCTTCTCCGCCTTCTTTAGCTGCCAAAGTAATGGCTTTAGCTAGCTTAGGAAATATGCGAGACATTTTATCCCATCTCTTTTCTTTTGCAGCTCTTCTATATTCAAATGCTCTTCCCATAAAGATTTTGTTTTTACAAATTTAGTTTTCTGATTACAAAATAAATTTTGTGTTCAAAAGAAATAACCCCAAAGATTATTATTAATAAATTAATTTGAATTTAAAATTGGTTGTATTTGTTTTTTATCAAAAACAAACGTTCCAAAAGGCAAGATGGAGGCTAAAAAACCAAAAACATAAAATTTAAACTTAACGCTATTTTCAATACCAGCTTGCAATAAAAATAATTGATACGCTATAAAAAGTAAACCATGGGCCCAGCCTACATATTTTACAACTTCTGGAATACCCAAGCCATATTTTATTGGCATTGCAATAAACATTAGAATTAAGAATGATAAGCCTTCAAGCAAGGCAATTATTTTAAATTGTTTTAATTTCTGCATTATAAAGATTTTGAAAGTGCCATCATGTAACCTAAATGAAGCCCTTCGTGTATGTTATTAAAACCTATTGCTTCATCAATATTATTTAAGGTTACTCCAAAACTTGTTTCGTATTTTTTGAAGTTTCCAAAGCTTTTTTGGTTGTAGGCTTTTTGGGTTTCAATTATTAAAAAATTTGATATTTCAATTAACTCTTTTATTGATTTTTTCGAATTATTTTCTGTAGGATTAGAACCTTTTTTGAAACTGCCAATAGTTTCATTATCAATCAAAAAAGGAATATTACCTAATCCAAAGGTTAATACATGTTGGGTTACAATCATATGACCAAAATTCCAAATTAAATTATTATTAAAACCTGTCGGAATTAGGTGTGATTTTTCATCTGAAAACCTAGAAATTAAGTTAATTGCATTTTGCCTAATAATTGAATTTTGTTTAAATGTGTTTTCCATAAATTTCAGTTAAAACCGTATTGCTATTAAAGAGAATATTATGATAAAGATTAAGGAAGGCAAAAGGTTCATGATTTTAATCTTTTTTATTTCTAAAAGGTTAATGCCTAAGCCAATTAATAATATGCCACCAACAGAGGTTAAATTATCTATTACAACTTGGTTTAAATAGGAGGAGAGGTAACCTGCGAAAAGAGTTAGTAACCCTTGATAAATTAAAAGTGGAATAGCACTAAACATAACACCAATGCCTAAAGAGGCAGAAAGGGCTATAGATGAAAAACCATCCATCGTACTTTTAGCTAAAAGTAAATTTGGCGCCTTACCTAGTCCTTCCTCAAAAGCTCCTAAAATAGTCATGCTACCCATACAGAATAACAAAAAAGATGTTGTTAGGCCTTCTGAAAATTTCGCGTTTTTACTTTTAATTCTATGTTTTAGTTTTTCTGAAAGTAAATCTACTTTTGATTCTAATTGAAGCACTTCTCCTACCAACCCTCCTGAAATTAAGCTAAATACAATCAACAAAAACGCATTGCTTTTTAAGCCCATGTTTACACCCAACAAAATGGTAAATAAGGCTATTCCCTGAAAAATAGTTTTTAAGAATCGGGTCGGAATTTTTGCATGAAAGGCCAAGCCTATTAAACTACCAACAATTACCGCAGCGGCATTAATTAACGTACCTGCAAGTATCATTAAAACAAACTCAATTGGTCTTCCTCATCCTCTGTTAAGGTCTTTTTCTTCGAAGTAACTTTTTTCGGCTTAGGTTCAACCTTTTTTTCAACAGGCTTAGGTTTTGGTTTGGCCTTTTTCTTTGGAGTAACTTTTTCTTCTGCGTTTAAAAATTGCTTTACCCAATTGTTTACCACATCTAAACTTTCGGGTTTCAAATAACAAAATCGTTCAACCCTTATTTGTTTTATTTCAACTACACCACTTTTTTCTAAAATTCTTACGTGTTTTGAAATGGCCGGACGAGAAATTTCAAATTTCTCTGCCAATTTGTTCATGGTAAGAGGACTTTCCTTGCTTAAAATCTCAATTATTCTTCTTCTGTTTGGGTCTGCAATAGATTGAAATGGGTCTCTTCTCATAGGTTTTCAGTGTTATGCAAATGTAAAATGAATTGTAATTTAAACAGGCAACCAATTGGTTATTTAACGAGTCTATATTTTGTGTGACTTTTGGTATTTATAATTTGTATAATGTGGCGTAAATTTGTTTCGTGGGTAAAATAATTTCTTTGCTTTTAATTCTTGTTTCGTTGCTTCCAAGATTCGCAAACATTGCATTAATGGTAGATTATAAGGTAAATTACCAGCAATATTTAGAAACATGCGAAAACAAAAACAAGCCTGAGCTTAAATGCGATGGAAAATGTCACCTCAAGGCTATGTTTCCTGATTTGGTTAGTAACACTAATGAAAACCTCCCTGAACCACCGGCTTTAGAAACTGTTCCTGAAATAACATTGTTTGTAAATTTCTTACTAAAAACAGAAAGCAATGCTCTTGAAAATAAAACTAACTCAATTTTTCACCTTTATAATTTTTCTTTACAAGAGAACTTAGAATTCGATTTGTTTGTTCCACCAAAATTGTTTTAAATCCACCAAAACAGATTATTTCCGAACAAATTATTTTAAATTAAATCGAAAAAAAAAATGAAAAAAATATTGTTTTTGTTGGTTGTTATTGCAACCACTATTTTATCATCTTGTGATGATACCACAACCGAATTTACAACACCAAATTTTGAAGAATTATTTTCAGAAGATTATCCTGAAAAAGCTTCAATAATTGCAGGAGATTATGCAGTTTCTCTGCATGCAACAGAAGATTTATTTGTTGGTTATAATGAAATGTATTTTTTAGTAAAGAATACAGCTACTGATGAATTGGTATCAGATTATTCTCTAAAAATTACTCCAATGATGGATATGGGAGTAATGATGCATTCAGCACCAAATGAAAATCCCACAAACCCAGACGGCGACATGAAAGTTATTAATTATAATATGGTTTATATTATGCCTTCTACAGCCGGACAATGGTCTTTAAACGGAGAACTAACCATTATGGAAGGTAATGCTCCAATAAGCTTTGAATTGCCAGTAGATGTAGTGGCAAAATCGGATAGCAGAATGATGTCTTTTGTTTCTCAAGCAGATTCTTCAACCATGGTATTTTTAACTTTAAATCAACTTAAAGACCCTGTAGTTGGAGAAAATCCAATTCAATTTGGATTATACAAAAGGGAAACCATGATGAGTTTTCCAGCAATAGAAGATTATACCATTGAGTTTGAACCTGAAATGCCAACCATGGGACATGGGTCACCAAACAATGTTAATCCTACTTATACTTCTAAAGGATTATACAATGGAACGGTAAACTTTACCATGACAGGGTATTGGACAATAAATGTTACAGTAAAAAATGCTGAGGGAGTTGTTGTAAAAGAAGGAATTTCTTTTGATGTAAACTTCTAAGGTTAATTCAAAACACGTTCAAAAATTTCTGAAGTTGCCTTTGCCTGATTTGAGCAATCAATTAACTCATTCTTTGGGTCTTTTTTAAACCAAGTTATTTGTCTTTTGGCGTAGTTTCTAGTGTGTTGCTTTATTTTTTCAATGGCTTCAGGTTTGGTTAAGTTTCCTTCGAAGTATTGAAAAAGCTCTTTGTAACCAACTGTTTGCAAGGCTTGAAGGTGTTTGTTTTTGATTTGAGCTCTTGCTTCTTCTAAAAGACCATCATCAAGCATTTTATCAACCCTAAGGTTAATTTTTTTGTACAAAACCTCTCTTGGTAATTGAAGAACAAATTTCTTAATTGTAAAGGGTCTTTGCTTTGGTTCGTTGCGTTTAAAAGTAGAGTAGGGCTTTCCAGTTTCAATAATTACTTCACAAGCTCTCATCAACCTTGCTTTATTTCCTAAATCAACTTGATGGTAGTAAGTATTATCTTTTTCTTCTATTACTTTTTTTAGGCCGCTTAAACCTTCATTTTGAAAAATATTAAGCGCTTCTTTTTTTGTTTTATCTGAGATTTCAGGAAATTCATCAATTCCATTGCATAAAGCATCGATATATAAACCTGAGCCTCCAACCAAAATTGCAAAATCGTTTTTTTGAAAAATAGCTTCGAGTTTTTGTAAAGCTAATTTTTCATATTCTCCTGCAGAAATTCTTTCCTCAACTGAAATAACATCTATAAAGTGATGCTTTACAGCTTCTAAGTCTTGTTTGTTTGGCTTGGCTGTGCCAATAGATATTTCTTTAAAAAATTGTCGTGAATCAGCAGATAGAATATCACATTTTAATTTTTGGGCTAAATCAATTGCAATATTTGTTTTACCTGCTGCTGTTGGTCCTGCAATAACAATAAGAGTTTTTGTGGTTGCCATTAATGCAAATCTTCTTCATTAAAGCCATCTTGAAATTCACCGAAAATATCATCCTCATCTTCATCCTCATCATGTTCATTGTCTTCTCCTTCAATTTCAAATTTTAAATCAGGCTCTTTATCCATTGGGTCAGGAGCTTCACCAAATTTATTGGCCATAAAAGGCAATGCCTCATCAGTCTCTAAAAACTCAATAATTTCAACAAAAAAGCACCACATTAAAAAGAAATCATACACATAAACCAAGCGAGCGCCAGTTTGAGTGATTTTATTTTTTAAGGCAACTTCTCCCATTGTTTCTAAAGATTTTGGACCAAATTCCTCATTCATATCAAACAGCGGAATTTCATCTCCTTTATCCCAATTATCATTACTTAAATAAAATGATGTCATTTGGTTGTTGGGAAAATCAAAACTCTTTAAAATTTCTATATGAAAATCTTCAAAAGTTGCTTCTACAGGTAAGATTAAATCTCTGAAAACATCTTTTTCGTAATCTAAAACAATTCTAGCTTTTACCGCTTTTGTCATTTAATTTTATTTATGTGGTGTTAATCCTAATTCTTTTCCTTTTAGCAACATCAATTCCATTGCATCATCAATATTATTGGAGATTTTGCCCTCTAAAATAGCTTCTTTAATATACTCCTTAATAATACCAATTTCTTTTCCGGGTTTAATATTAAATGTTTTAATTATTAAATCGCCCGAAACGGGAGGTTGAAAATTACGCAGATGGTCGTGTGCTTCAATATCTTTTAGCTTTTGCCTTACCTCAGTAAAACCTAATAAAAACCGCTCTACTTTCTTTTTGTTCTTTGAGGTAATATCACTTTCGCAAAGTGTCATTAAATCTTCGATGTCATCTCCTGCTTCTAGCAACAAACGCCTTACTGCGCTGTCTGATACTTCTTGAGTTAAAGCTACAGGTCTGCCACTTAACCTGATAATTTTCTGTACATATTTCATTTTGGCATCAAGTGGAAGCCTCAACCTTTTAAATATTTTAGGAACCATTTTAGAACCAATAAACTCGTGGTTGTGAAAAGACCAACCGATTCCTTCTATAAACTTTTTTGAAGGAGCTTTTCCTACATCATGCAAAAGTGCCGCAAACCGCAACCAAATATTTTCTGATTTTTCAGCTAATTGGTCAACTACTTGTATCGTATGAAAGAAGTTATCTTTATGTGCCTGATTGCCTTTTTCTTCAACGCCTTGCAAATCTGTTAATTCAGGTAAAATATAATGTAGCAATTCGGTTTCGTACATTATCCTTAATCCAACTGAAGGCTTATTAGAAGCCATAATTTTGACGAACTCATCTGTAATTCTTTCAACGGAAATAATTTCAATTCTATTTTTTTGATCTTTTATAGCTTGTAAAGAAACTGGGTGAATTGTAAATTCTAATTGGCTTGCAAACCGAATAGCCCGCATCATTCTCAATGGATCATCAGAATAGGTTTCTTCGGGTGCAAGCGGAGTTTTTATGATTTTACTTTTTAAATCTTCAATGCCATTAAATGGGTCGAATAACTCACCAAAAGTTACATTGTTTAAGCTTATTGATAAAGCATTGATGGTAAAGTCACGCCTTTTTTGGTCGTCTTGCAATGTGCCATCCTCTACAATTGGTTTGCGTGAGTTTCTATTGTAAGATTCTTTGCGGGCGCCAACAATTTCAATTTCGTTGTTTTGATAACGCAGCATAGCTGTACCAAAATTTTTGAATTGTGTAACCTCAGAAGTTTTGAGTTCTGTGGCCAATAACTCGGCGAATTTAATTCCGCTGCCTTCAACAACAATATCAATGTCTTTAGACTCTTTAAACCTATTGAGTAATAAATCTCTAACAAAGCCACCAATTAAAAAAGCTTTAAACCCATGTTTATCTGCAACACCGCCAATGTTTTGGTAAATTTCTTCAGTAAGCAAATGGGCTAAATTCATGGCTTTAAAAAAGGGGGGCAAAAGTAATAATAATGCTTGTTTTGTTAAGCTTTTAAACCAAAGTCTTAAATACCGGATATATCAATGGTTTTTCCACACTTAAAATGACCTTCTGGGCAAGCCCTTTTTCCGTGTAATCCGCAAGGCTTGCAACTTAAAGGCTCTTTTGATTCTATCGTTTTGCTGTTGTTTGAAAGTGGACCAAATCCAAATTTAGGAGTTGTGGAACAAAAGAAAGCAGTTGTTGGGGCATCAATAGCAGTCGCAAAATGGAGTGGAGCAGAGTCATTCACATAATTCATTGCTGCATCTTTCATTAAGGCCGCGCTTTGTAAAAACGATAGTTTACCGGCTAAGTTTTCAATTTTAGCATGCTTACTACCTGTTTTTATTTCTTGTAAAAGTTCAAAATCATTTCCACCTCCAAGTAAATAAATTTTAAAATCAGTTTTTAAGTCAATTAAAGCGATCCATTTTTCTTTTGGCAAAGCTTTGGTAAACCAAACCGAAGCAGGAGATAGGGTAATATATTTTTCTGTTTTTAAAGGCTTTACTTTTTCAAAATCATTGGTTGATGGGTAAAGTTTGGGTTTTGAAACTTCATGATTTGTCAAAGCCTCAATTAGTTGGTGGTTTCTTTCAACTTCATGTTTTCCATCGCCTATTTTATGCTCAAAAGTTTTAGTAAATAAAAAAGAAAGCGGATTCTTTTTAAATCCATAAATATTTTTTGCATTTGAGAAACCTGCAATTATTCCGCTAGAGGCAAATCGCTGTAAATTAATGACATAATGGTAATTTTTATTACGAATTGTTTTTGTTGTGGCTATTAAATTACTGTATTTGTTTTTCGATTTTTCCCAAATTAGAACTTCATTTAGGTTTGGGTTATTTTCCAATAATTTTTCATTGCCTTTTCTTACCAAAAAATCGATTTTAGAATCTTTATAAACAGAACTAAGTTTCTCAACCAATGCAGTTGCCAAGACTACATCGCCAATAAATGCTGTTTGTATAATGAGAAAAGTAGGATTCAATTTTTAATTTGGTAAGTTGTAATTAATAATTGAGAATAGGGACAATATAATATTTTCATGTTGGATGTTGGATGTCGGATGGTAGATGTCAGATGTTAGAGGTCAGATGTCAGAGGTCAGATGTCAGAGGTCAGAGGTCAGAAGTTATTTGTTAGATGTTAGAAGCTAGAGGTCAGATGTTAGAGGTCAGATTTAAGAGGCTTGGTTATTAATTTATTTCCAATTTTGATGTAAAACTGTTAGCATTTTTGAAATTTCTTCAATTTGATTGATCCAATTTTTATGTAATTCATTTGTAATATATCCGCATTCAAGTGAGAAGTCTATCCATGTTTTTGTTTCTCCGGCTGAGCCTAAGGAGTGAACCAAATGTTGCTTAAAAACGGATTGATATTCGCGTTTTGCCCAACCTTCTGAAATATTTGCTGCTATTGACCTAGAAGACCTTGTAATTTGAGAAGTTAGTGAGTATCTCTCTTCAACTGGGAAATTTCTAGTTTCTTTAAAAATAATCATTGCTAGTTTAAATGATTTTTGATAAACTTTTAAATCTTTAAATGATTTAATCATATTTATTTTTTCGCAATTTTAATTTTCTGACTTCTGTATTCTGACTTCTTCTTTCTTTCAAAATTAAATACTAACCCCATGTTCTCTTAACGCATCATTCAACGAAGTCTTTTTATCGGTACTTTCTTTTCTTTTACCAATAATTAGGGCGCAAGGCACACTATATTCTCCTGCAGGAAATTTCTTAGGTAAAGTTCCAGGTATAACTACCGACCTACTTGGAATATATCCTTTGATCTCTTTAGGCTCATCTCCTGTAACATCAATAATTTTTGTAGAGGCCGTTAAAACTACATTGGCACCCAAAACAGCTTCTTTTTCAATCCGTATTCCTTCTACTACAATGCATCTTGAACCAATAAAGCAATTATCTTCAATAATTACAGGCGCAGCTTGCAAAGGCTCTAAAACGCCACCAATTCCAACACCACCACTTAGGTGAACATTTTTACCAATTTGAGCACATGAACCTACTGTTGCCCAAGTATCTACCATTGTGCCGCTATCAACATAAGCACCAATATTTACATAAGAAGGCATCATAATTACACCTTTGGCTACAAATGAACCATGGCGAGCAATGGCATGAGGCACCACGCGAACACCTTTGGCTTTGTATCCTGTTTTTAGCGGAATTTTATCATGAAACTCAAATGGGCCAACTTCAATAGTTTGCATTTCTTGGATAGGAAAATACAAAACCACAGCTTTTTTTACCCATTCGTTTACTTGCCAGCCATTTTCAGTGGGCTCAGCACAACGCAATTGGCCTAAATCAATTTGATTGATAACTTCTCTAATGGCATTTTGAGTTTCTGCAGTTTTTAGTAATTCTCTATTTCCCCAAGCTTGTTCAATTAATTGTTTCATTGTTTTTTTCCTTTTAACAAATGTAAACTGCAAGATTTAATTCACCTGAATTAAAATACTTTTGCTTAATGTCCAGAATTATTGCTATAGATTATGGAACCAAGCGCTGCGGTTTGGCTGTAACTGACATTTTAAGAATTACCACAAATCCTTTAGAAACAATTCACCCAGAAAAGTTAATTGATTTTTTTGATGGTTATTTTAAAGAAAACGAAGTTGAAATACTTGTAGTAGGATTACCAACTAGAATGGGAGGGGAGGCATCTTCTGTTGAAACAGAAATTATTGGGTTTATTAGAAAATTTCAAAAAAAATTCCCCAATATTATCATAGAAAGAGAAGACGAACGTTTAACCTCTCGCATGGCGCAGCAAACCATTTTACAAATGGGTTTAACCAAAAAGAAAAGAAAAGAGAAAGAATTGGTTGATAAAATGAGCGCTGCGTTAATTTTGCAATCTTTTTTAAACAGACAACAACTATGAAAAAACTATTAATTTTAGGAGTAATTGCTTTATTTACAGCATGTAGCGGAGGGGAAACCAAAAAAGTTGAGACAGAAGTAGCAACTGAAAAAGTAAGCACAAAAGCTGAAGTACAACTAGAAATAACAAAAATGGAGCAGGAGCTAACCACTAAAATGCGAACCAAATTTGATGATGAATTGGCCAAAAGAGTGGTTACCTTTTACAGAGATTATGCTCAAAACAATCCAAAAGATTCTATTACACCTGAGTATTTATTCAAAGCAGGTGAGGTTTCAATTGGTTTAAAAGAATATGAGCAAGCGGCAGGTTTTTTTGAAAGAATTTACAACAACTATCCAGATTATAACAAAAGGGTAGAGAGCTTGTATCTTGTTGGTTTTGTGTATGATGAGCATGCCAACAATTATGGCAAAGCAAAAGAGTTTTATCAGAAAGTAATAACCAACCATCCCGATCATGGTTTTGCAGACGATGCTTTAGCATCAATTGAAACACTTGGTTTAAGCGATGAAGAAATCATTAAAAAGTTTGAAGCCAAACAAAAAGAAATGGCCAATTAAATTTTAAAGCCTCTCAATTTTGAGAGGCTTTTTTTTTGGTTTTAATTCATATTGTTTTTATTAATTGAAGACAAAATGAGGTTATGAAATAACCAACCAAAACTAGCAAACTTTAAATTGAGGGCGCATATGGATCACTATGAAAAAAGAAATTAAATTGGTTATAAAAGGTTGAAAGCTTAATTGCACTTGGTTATTAGGCTTTAAAATTAACCAATATCACCAAGTTTAGAAAATCAAATTGAAACCGTCCAACAATATATGTTCCTTCTCAGGTTTGACACCAACGATTCGCCAATCGGGCAGCATTGCACAAGACCGTTCAATAATTAGCAAAATAGGAAACAAGAAATTGAGAGACCTGTTGTTTATGTGCAGCTTTACAGCCTGCAAACACAACGTAGCTTGCAAACAGATGTTTGAGAGAATAGTGGCAAAGGGGGAGAGTAAAAAATTGGCTTTAATAGCAATATGCAATAAACACTTAAAACAAGCATTTGCAATAGCAAAATCAAGGTTAATGTTATATGAAACCAATAAAAGGTTAGAGTCTAAATAATTTAATAATAAAATGAATTTTACTTTGAATTTATGGCGTTTATTTCCTAACTATAGTCCACTGTAAATTTTATTAGTGGTTATATTTTAAATTGTTGCGGCATGTTATATATTTTCAAACAATTTAGGTTAAAAGGTTGTTAATACTTTGATTTGAAAAAAAAAATAGAAAATACTGAAGTTATATCTTTTTATGAGGAGCAATTAGATGCACAACGTGGTATGCTATCTAGCGCAATTGATGAATTGGTGATTAAAAATTTTCAACTTGAAAGTACTCTTGATAAGTTAACCCAAAGAAATAATGAAATAAGTCAAATTTCATATAGAACTTATCATGATATGCGTGGCCCTATGGTAACGTTGTTAGGTGTTTTAGAGCTTGTAAGAGATGAGGTTGAAAATAGCACAGTAGATAATTTATTAGACCAAGCTGTAATTTTAATTAATAGGTTAGACCAGTTTTCAAACTCGCTAAGTAGCTATACCGAAATAATTCAGAATGAATTTATTAAAGAACGAATTGATATTGAAACTTTTTTTGAAAAAATAAGGCAAGAAATTTCAATTTTTGAAGGGTTCGAAAAGGTAAAAATAGATTTCGAATTTGATAACCCAACCAAAAGCACTTTTAATTTCGACTTATTAAGGATTACTGCAATTTTTAAAATATTTTTAACTAATGCAATCAGGTATAGAGATATTGATAAAGAAATTTGTTATTGCAAAGTTTCTGTTGGGTTAAAAGAAAATACCTTAAAAGTAAAAATAGTTGATAATGGCATGGGTATTTCCGACGATGCAAAACCTAGAATTTACAAAATGTTTTTCAGAGGTTCAATTTTGTCGCAGGGTTCAGGTTTAGGACTTTATGTGGCTAATAACTTAATTAAGGAAGTAAACAAAAAATTAAATATAGAATCACAAGAGGGGGTTGGTACTCAGGTATTTTTTGAATTACCTAATTTACAATAGCTTCTTCAATAGTATTTGCATATTGAATATCCATCATGTTAAACTTTTTTTGCGGATTTAATTTATAGATTTTTTCTCTTCCTAGTTTTACGCATTCTCTAAAAACAGGATCTTTTGGTAAAATTTTCCTATGTTGTCTTAAACCCAAATCGAACATTCTTTCTTTCCATTCAATAAAATACCACTCCATTGATGGTTGATGAAAAACTTTTAATTGCCGCTTATCAAAAACCAACTTGTTGATACCTGATTTTCTTACAAAACCTTCAACCTTATTAAATATTTCTTTAAAGTCGGTAATAGGAATATATGAGTTTGTGGCTTCTACTACACAAACATTTCCTTCGCAATAAATTTTACAATATTCTGTTTCTGTTGCTAAATTTCCCATGTTTTAATAACCAATAATTAACATAATTGTTTAAACAACAATTGTAATAATGTTATGTTTATCTCAATCCAAAACATTACTATTTTGGCGAGGTTTATTTTATAAAAATCTAATATAAATTTAGTAAAAAGTAAAATTTGGAGGGGCGTTATTTTTAATTTTAAAGCAAGCAAATGACGGATTGGTTATGCTTGTTGTTCCAAAAGCCATTGCATATGGTTTTTTTTAGCCACAGTTATTTTTATTAAAATTCATAAATTTAGTTAGACTTATTTCTTTTTTCTTCTTGAAAATACTGCTAAAGTAATGTGGATATTCAAAACCTAAACCTTAGGAAATTTCTTTCACCAATTCATTACTTCCTAATAACATATCCTTAGCCATTTGTAGTAAATGGGAGAGTATATAATTTGATCTTGTGCAGATTTTCCAGTTTCATTAAGAAGTAAATCACTTATGTAAATTGCTGATAAATTAACATGTTCGGCGCAGTATATTGTTGTGGGCAACACTTTTTTAGCTAAGTTATTTGACGGGAATATGCCGATAAATAGATATCTTAAAAGCAACTTATGCCTATCTATGGAGCGATTAAGCATGATTGAAAAACCTTTTCTCCACCAAAGTATTTTACCCAGGTGTTTTCCTTATGACATTCAAATCAAAAGAAGAGTCAAAAAATGAATCTATTTAGGTTCATATTTTTTAACTACTTGGTTTATTTTTCCAAAAATCGTTTTTCCACTATTATCCTTCATTTCTACCTCAATTCTAACCCCAAAACTCATAAATGGAGTGGATGCTTTTCCATCTTTTATTATTTCCAAACATCTAACTTCTGCCAAACCACTTGAACCATCTGGACTTCCTTGGTTTGCAACTGTACCAGAACCAATAACAGTTCCTGCCATTAATGATCGAGTTTTAGATGCGTGCGCTACCAATTCACCAAAGTCAAAAGTCATATCAATTCCTGCATTTGGTGACCCAATAAGTTTTCCGTTTAAGGTAGAATTTAAGGGTAAGTGAAGCTTTCCATCATTCCAGGTATCATCTAATTCATCGGGAGTAACAAAACAGGAGCAAATGTTGTCCAAGGTTTTGATTGATAAAAACCAAATTGTTTTGATAGTTTGTTAGGGATTAAATTTCTTAAAGAAACATCATTGATAATGGTTATCAATTTAATGTGATTTAAAGCGTCTTTTGAATTAATTCCTGCTGGCACATCATCTGTGATAACTGCAACTTCAGATTCAAAATCAATACCCCAATCCTCAATTTCAATTTCAATATCATCATTTGCTCCAATAAATGCATCAGAAGCTCCCATATACATTAACGGGTCTGTCCAAAAGGATTCTGGTAATTCGGCATTTCGAGCTTTACGCAAAAGTTCTACATGGGTAACATAAGCACTTCCATCTGCCCAATGATAAGCTCTTGGAATCGGAGCCAAAACTCTTACAGAAGAAAAATCAATTGTATTGGAGAGTTTATTTGAATTTAAGCTTGCTTAAACATTTGCATTAGCCACTCTTTTCTGCTTTCTTGAGGATTATCCAAAATTGCTTTCACTAATTTATTACTCGTAAATCTTTTGAAGTCACCTAACAACTGCGCCGGGTTAGATTGGGTACTGCTAAAGACTAAATGCATATGGTTGGTCATGATGCACCAAGTATATAGAACCATTCCTTTTTCTTTGATGCAAAAGTTGAGACTATCAACTATAATATCTTTATACATCCTTCTGGTAAAAACATCAACCCACTCTACTACCGCAAAACTTACAAAGTATATTCCATCAGGATTGTGAAACTTGTAATTTCGACTCATGTTGTAAAAGTAATTGGAACTTAGGTTTAAATAAAGCATAGAATACCACGCGATTGGAATCGCGCGGGAACGGGGGGATGCAATGACAGTTTTGGTAAAAGAAACTGCTAGCGGAAGAACACAAACAGATGGTTCAACAACTGTTGCAGATTTGGATAAAACAGAAGCAAACAAAGCATTAGCTAAATCTATGGTAGAAGACATTTTAATGGGTAAAAACCCTAATAAAATTACAGATTATATAA
>Ga0222664_1000345_pt1 | contig 30702 bp, 23 predicted proteins | sample AntAcemetagen604_FD_181147 | JGI IMG/M metagenome (GOLD analysis project Ga0222664, IMG submission 181147) | Saline water microbial communities from Ace Lake, Antarctica - #604 | ecosystem: Environmental > Aquatic > Non-marine Saline and Alkaline > Saline | place: Antarctica: Ace Lake... | reverse complement strand
AGCAGCTTCTAAAACTGCAGCAATTCCTGAGGCATTATCATCTGCACCCGGACTCACAGGTACCGCATCAAAATGGGCATCAAAAATTATAGTTTTATTATCTCCAAAAACACCATTTTGTTGCCCAATAATATTTTCACCATTAAAACTTCCCGAAGTAAAATTTACTGTGTTTGAAGTGTAACCCAAACTTGAAAAAACTTTCGAAATACTGTCTTTCACCATTTCCATTCTAGGCTCATCCACAGTGTAATTTCTTGGGCCTTCTAGCCAAGTTATCCAATTTTTTAAATTGTTAGAATCTACTTGTGTCGCCAAATCACAAACCGAAGCACTTTGATTGTCATTGGGCACTATTCTAACAATGGTATTTACAATATCAGCCACAGCCAAACCGAAATTCCAGACAGCTTTATAGTTCCCATTATTTATTGGCTGACTTGCAGATAAAGAATCTATGGTAAAACGCTGAAACGTTTGTCCTGCATCTTCAGAAAACAGAAAAACCAAATTGGTTGGGTCGTTTTCGGCATCCGCCAAATCAAAATCTAAGGTTAATTTATCTGTCCCAAAATCAACTTCAAAATCATTTAAAATTATTTGAGGAGCTTGATTTTGAGCATTGCCCAATAAAAAAGAAAAAAGCCCAATTAGTAAACTTGCTAGTTTTTTCATTTCGCTAAATTATTGATTTGCTATAAAAATAAGGAAAGCCTATTTGAAAAGGTGTCAAACTTTATATTTGACTTGATGAAAAGTTCACCTAAAATTTTTCTTAGTTTTTTATTCCTCATTATTGGAAATTGGGCTTTTGCTCAAATTACATTAACTGGCAATGTAATAGACTCTATAACAGGTCAATCTATTATTGGCGCAAATGTTTTTGTATCATCAGCAAAAGGCACCACAACCAATTTAAACGGGAATTATGAACTAAATTTAACCGAAGGAACTTATAAATTCACCTGCTCTTTTGTGGGTTTCGAGAAAAAGACTAAAACTTTAAAAATTGATAAAAACACCATTCTAAATTTTGTTTTAGCGCCTTCAAAAACCAGTTTGCAAACATTGGTGGTTACCGCCTCCAAAAGAAAACAAGAAGTAGAAAAAGTTCCCATTTCGATGGAGGTTTTAAAAACAGGATTAATTGAAACCAAAAACACTTACAACCTCGAAACAGCTATTGACCAAGTTCCTTCTGTTACTGTTTTAGATGGACAAGCCAACATTAGAGGCGGCGGCGGTTACAGCTATGGTGCAGGAAGCCGAGTAATGATTTTGTTGGATGATATGCCCTTAATTTCGGGAGATGCCAATGATGTAAAATGGAATTATTTACCAGTTGAAAATATTGGCCAAGTTGAAGTTTTAAAAGGAGCTTCTTCTGCCCTATTTGGAAGCTCTGCCTTAAATGGTGTTATTAATATCAGAACCCAAAAACCAACAGAAACGCCTCAAACACAACTCAATGTTTTTCAAGGTTTTTATAACGACCCCGTAAGAAAAGATACTTTGGGAAACCGCCGAGATTCTGCCAATAATTTGTACAAACCTCTAAAACATTGGCAAGGTGCCAACCCTAGTTTTACAGGCTTTAACTTTAACCATTTGCGTAGAATAAAAAACTTTGATTTGGGCCTACAAGCAAGTGGCTTAAACGATGCCGGCTACAGGCAAGGTGAAACAGAACAACGTTTAAGGGGCGCATTTCAATTGGGTTACAACCTAAACAACAAATGGCGGTTTGAGCTAAATGGCGCAGGCATGCGGGTAAATGGCGGCTTATTTTTTATTTGGGAAAGCGACACAACTGCCCTTTTGCCAAGTGGCGGACTTGATACAGCAACAACCACATTAAGTTATTACACCAACACCCGTTTTCACCTCGACCCAAGAATTACCTACTATGCCAAAAACGGCGATGTTCACCAATTTAAATCTCGGTTTTACCGAACAGACAACAGTAGTATTACTCAACCAAGTTCTACTGCAGAAAGCTTTTATGCCGAATACCAATACCAACACAATTTTTCAGAAACCTTCAATTTAACATCGGGTTTTACCTCAACGTGGGTTAATGTATTTTCTTCGCTTTATGGAGACCATAACTCGCTCAACTTAGCGCCATACTTTCAATTGGATAAAGCCTTTAAAAAGCTTAACATTTCTTTTGGGGCTCGTGGCGAATATTTTAGAATAGACTCAACAGAAACCAACATAGATTGGATTTTACCGAAAGGTTTAAAGCTTGGCCCAAACAACACCACTTGGGAAGATACTTTGGTAATTGCCAAAAATCAAAAAATAAAACCTGTAATGCGGTTGGGCTTAAACTACCAACTTTTTGAAGGTACTTTTTTAAGAACTTCTTTTGGACAAGGTTACCGTTTTCCTTCGATTGCAGAAAAGTTTGTTGCTACCAACATTAGCTTGTTGCGGGTTTTTCCAAACCCAAATTTAGAGGCAGAAACCGGTTGGAATGCTGAGGTTGGCATAAAACAAGTTTTTAAAATTGGCAATTGGAAAGGCTTTGCTGATGCCGCTTACTTCTGGACAGAATACCAAAACATGATGGAGTTTACTTTCGGGCTCTACCTACCCGACTCCATTATCACACCAACTTTTGCCGATGTATTAAATAACATAGGTTTTAAATCGGTTAACATTGGCAGGGCGCGGATTAATGGTTTAGATTTTTCGGTTGGTGGCGAAGGAGAAATTTTAGGTGTAAAAACAACTTTAATGGCAGGTTACACTTTTATGAACCCAATAAATTTAGGTTTTGACTCAGCTTACCAAGCAGGTTTTTCTGATACCAATGCCAATGCAATTTTAAAATACCGCTACCGCCATTTGGCCAAAGCCGATGTAATGTTTGAGTACAACAAATGGCTTTTGGGAGCAAGTTTTAGGTACAACTCTTTTATGGAAAATATTGACAAAAGCTTTGAAGAACCTCTAATTGGTGGGATTGCCAACACAAAAATATTACCGGGTTTAAAAGAATACCGCCAACGCTTTAACCAGGGCGATTATGTTTTTGATATGCGTTTGGGCTATTCTATAAACCAAAACTCAAAAGTTACTTTGGTCATAAACAACTTGCTCAACCGAGAATTTATGGGCAGGCCTGGCGATATTCAACCTCCACGAACTATGGCACTGCAATATGGGTTGAGGTTTTAGGGCTTCTGAAATTACTAAAAATATATTTTTGATAAAACCAATTGAAATGAGATACTACATTTTGTACATAGCTTTTTTGTTTATCACACAAATTAGTATTGCTCAAGAAAAAAAAGCTGACCTAAGAGTTATTACTATTGAAAAAATAATAAATAATGACCTTTCAGATTACACTGCAAAGGATGTAAATTTTATCTACAGTAAATTATATGCAGAAGACTTCAAAAAAATAATAAATTCTAAATCATATTTTGATCATTTAAAAAATGAAACAATAATTCTAAGCGAGGAAGAGATAAAAAAGTTAAATGCACATTTTATTTATGACTCCCTATTTAAAATTCCATTTTCTATTTCGATTAGCAAAAGCGTTTTAAATATTAATCTTGAAATGATAGTTATTGAAAGTTTTACAATAACTGATTGTGAAATAAAAGCTGACCTTATAAAAAGCTATAATAGATTAGGGGAGCAAATTGAAAATATTTGGGTTTCCGAAATCCCAAAAATTTCAAAATGCGGAATTTCCTTTTTAACATTATGGACAACCTTAAAAAACAGAGAAACAAATGAAAGTTTAGCGCTACAAATAGAAAAATCTACTATTAGTATTTTAGAAATACAAAACTTAAATAATGACGTTTTATCTATTAATAATTGTAATTTAACGAATGTAGAGCTTTATAATATTTCGAGTCAAAATATTGAAATTTCAAATAATATTTTTGAAAGTAAAGCCTATAAAATCCCTGCCTTTTTTTACGATGATGGACTTGGGAACCAGAAGGAAAAAAAGGAAGTTATTGAATACTCAGAAGTATTTTTCAATATTACTTCCTCAAATCAATTTTCCTTGAAAAATAATACATATAATAATATTTTAAAAGAAGATAATCAGTTATTTCAAATGATTTTGATTGGTAAAGTTTACAAGGCAATTATTTCAAAAAACACAATAAAAACAGGATTAAGTTTGAATTATTTCGAAATAGAAAGAAGTTTAAAAATGACAGATAATATCTTTAACAAGGTGGCATTAAATAAATTCATTTTTCCAGAGTTAAGAAATGAAATCTATTGGAGTGATTTTAGCAAGTTCAAAATTTCATTTTTGCCTAGTGAAATATTTTTACACCCACTTTTTGGAGAAACTTTTGATCAGTTTGATACCGCCTCCTTTTCAGGAAACTCAAAAATAAATGATACTAACAACACAGACTTCCTACAGTTAATAAGAGTTTACCAAAATATGCATGATATTTTTAAAGTAAACGGAGATAAAGAATCTGCAAACCAATGTTATGCGGAAATGAAGTTGGTAGAAACCAACCGGTGGCTTTACCTCTATACCCAAAACAAGAGCTTTGAAAACTTTTTTAGGTGGCAGCTCAGCGTCTTCCTAAATTACTTTACTGACTACGGCACCAACCCAGCCAAGGCGGTTATCAAAAGCGGTAGGGTTATTTTGTTATTTTCTATTTTTTACCTGTTTTTTCCTAGTGATTGGGATGTAACCAACCGAGCGGAATTTTTAAAACGTTGGAAAGAATTACTAAGAGGAAGGACAAAGGAACAAAGACAAAAGAGTTCGTTGGCCTTTTTCTTTTCGTCCTTGTTCTTTATTCTTTACACTGGCTTTATCCACCTCCTCAATGCTCTCACCCTTTCGTTAAACGCTTTTACCACCTTAGGTTTTGGAGATATTCCTACCCACGGCGCTGCTCGCTATGTTACCATTGTTCAAGGCTTTATTGGGTGGTTTTTACTGACCATTTTTAGTGTGAGCTTAATTAATCAAGTGTTGGGGTAAAGTTTACTTTTTGGGTTTGTTTAAATCAAACTTTTTAGCCATTGGCTGAAAATCACATCGTGCACCATAAGTCCTTTTTGGGTTTTTATTACCAACTCACTTTCAATTAATTTCTTTAAGGCAGTATTTACTGAGCTTGCTGCGCCCAGCTTGTGTTTAAATAAAAAGGCTTGTGCATTTTGGTTGGTTACTGGCTCTTCTTTTGCAATAGCCTCAAGCACATTGCCTTGTGTTTTAGAAAGGGTATTTAGTATGGTAGATAAAATTGGAGTTTCTTGTTTTACGGTTTCTTGTTTTACGGTAAGTAGACTTTGCAAATCAGGAGTTTTATCTCTATCGTACAACTTATTGCAAATCTGTTGTATGCAATAGGTTTGACCTCTGCTCCACCTGTAGATTTCATCAATGGTTTCTTGCCCAATTTCCCCATTTGCATTGGCAAAATGCCCTTTTATGAACTTTGTGTATTCTTTTAGTTCAATCTCTTCCAAAAGCAACAATTCGCAGCTTTTGTAAAAAGGCCTATTTTTTTCAAGAAACATTGACTGTATAATGTTTCTATGGCTCCCACTAAATATAAATCTTACCATAGGGTTGGCTTGCATAAAAGCTCTAAATAAAGCTTCTGCATTTTTATCCTCGTAATGATTTATTTCTTGAAATTCATCTAAAACTATAACCACTTTTTTTTTTCTATTGCTCAAGAAGGCGCCAATTGATTCAAAAGAATTTGAGTTTTTATTTTCTTGATAAAGGTTTACAGATATTTCTGGATTTCCTGAATATTGATCGAACCCAATACTGAGGCCTAAATTACTTAACAACCTTTGAAGGTTAAAGGAGAGTGCATCAAGTTTTTGTCCATAAAAATTGAAGATTGCCTTTCCGATTGTCTTTTGAGCATCATCCAAATTTTTTGTTCCCAAAAGGTCTACATAAAGTACTTCGTGGTTTTTTCCTAACTTTCCTTCCAAGTGCCTTATCAGTGAAGTTTTACCTAACCTGCGCCAACCATATATTACTGTATTTCTGCCGTTAGCAATATTTGATTTTAAAAGTTTCGTTTCTTCTTTTCTATTACAAAAGTATTCCTCAGAAATGTATGAAGTAACTAGAAATGGGTTTACCATTGATGTATTTTACGCTACAAATATAACGTAAATTGCGTAACGCGTTTTGCGTTACGTGTTTTGTGTTACATATTTTCCATCACTTTGAAATAGTTGGGTTTCGGTTACTCGAAAGGACATCTGTTACAGAAAAGAAAAAACATCCTAATCTTTAATTTCTAATCGCAAAAAAAACGTTATTTCTGCGATTAGAAATTCAAAAACATGAAAAAGTTTGTCTCCTTATTTTTTAGCTTAATCCTAATTTTTGCTTTAACCTCTTGCGCCGAACTTCAAAAAATACTTGAGCAACAAGCACCTACTGCCCCTGCTAAAGAAGTGCTCAAAAATGAAGAGATTATACAAGGGTTAAAACAAGCGCTTGAAAAGGGAACTGAATATGCGGTTTCTAAGCTTGCGGTTGAAGATGGTTTTTATACCAATGATGCTTTTAAGATTTTTTTACCCGAAGAAGCTGCCCCTATTTATGACCAGGTAAACAAAATTCCTATTGTAAAAAATGTACTTGACGATGCTGTACTCTCCATAAACAGAGCAGCCGAAGATGCCACTGCAGAGGCAAAGCCAATTTTTTTACAAGCCATACAAGAAATGACCATTGCCGATGGAATGAGCATTTTAAGAGGTGCCGATACAGCAGCAACCAATTACTTAAAAGAAAAAACTAAAGCCCAGCTCTATCAAGCATTCAAACCAAAAATTGAAGCTTCATTAGGCAAAACTTATGTTGGAGATTATTCTGCTGAGCGCACCTATGCTGAGGCAATAGATTTGTATAACAAGACCTCTTTAAATGGATTTTTGTTCTCAAAAATTGAGAACAACTCTCTTACCGAACACACTACGCAAAAAGCGCTTGATGCTTTATTTGTAAAAGTTGCTGAAGAAGAAGCTCAAATAAGGAAAGACCCTATACATCGTATTACCGACTTACTAAAAAAAGTTTTTGGTTGGGAGTTTTAATCTAACTAAAAATGGCATAATCTCTTCCTTAAAATTACCTAACCAACAGTTTCTTCGTAATAATTTCTTTGTTTACAATCATGTTCACCAAGTAAACTCCTTTGGGTGGTTTTTGCTCAAATTGAATAATGATGATGTTATAATCTGCCATTTCAATAACAGTTACATCAGAAACAAACTCCCTGCCCATTAAATCATTCACAAAAAAGTTAACTTCTGCATTATCAATCTTCGGGACTTTAATATTGACCTCTAATCCTACCAAAGGATTTGGATACAATTCTACTTTATTGATATCGAAATCTTTTGCCTTTCTAAAAAGTTCTACCGCAGGATATTTCTTTGTTTTACCATCGTAATCGGTTTGTGAGAGTCTGTAATAACAAAGGCCTGTGCAAGGCTCTTTGTCAATTGCCTCATAAATTTGTTGAATGTTGGTAGTTCCTTTTCCATCAACCTCAACAATTTCTTTAAACTCTCCATTGGGTGAGGCCCTTTCAACCGTAAAATAATCGTTGTTTATTTCTGAAGAAGTAATCCACAATAAGCCTACAGTATCATCTTCTTTAAGAAAAACATCAAACTTTATTAAAGCAACTGGTAAAGGAATAACATCTGTATTGTCTCTAAAATTAAACAAGCCATCTGCATCATTATCTGCGCCTGCAAAGGCAACCCCAAAATTATCAGGATCAAAAAGGTCAATTAAACCATCTCTATCGGTATCTCTAAAAAATGGATTGCCAAACTGTAAAAAATCTGCTCTTCCGTTTGAGTCTAAATCTTGGGCCCAATCTACTACAGTATCTGTATTTGTATCTACATATTCATAATAACCAAGGCCTCCTGAAGCGGTTTCAAAATTAGTTCCTCTAGCCCTAAAATCATCTTTAGATTCGCCATCTCCATTATCATCAAAGGCTTCGGCAAAATCTGGCTCACCATCATCATCACTATCTTGGTCTAAATAATCTGGCGTTAAATCACCATCATGATCACTTAATGTAAAAGAACCTCCATTATCTGGGTCGTAGGCATCATCCCATCCATCACCATCTGTATCTGCACCAGAAGGGCTAGAAAAAGTTCCTGTTAATTGTCCTTCAACATTATCAGTAATTCCATCATTATCCGAATCAATGTCTAAAAAATCTCTCATTGGGTTTGAATCGGTATTTGGAATAGTTAAAGGAGTACCACCATTATCAGAATCAAAAACATCTGCATACCCATCATTATCGGTATCTGTATTGCTATCTACTCTGCCGTCATTATTATTATCAGTTCCTCCTGCTTCTATAATATCAGTAATACCATCACCATCACTATCCAAATCATATATATTATCCACTCCATCATTATCTTGGTCAGCCGATGTTTGGGTTGCTTCAGTTAATATATCTGAGGCACTCCAAGCAACTGTATTTGAGTACCTAGCCGCATCTAATAACCCTTCAAAAAAGCCGCCTATTCCTGCTGCATTTTGCCCTTCTGTGCCTCCTACAAAACCGTCTCCACCATGTGCTGATATTGATGTGTAACCTGCAACTGTAGTGGTTTTTACTCCATTTAAGTAAACACTAACGTTACCCGAGTTGTCAAAGGTACCTGCAACATGATACCATTGACCATTTGCAGAAATTGTTGTAGCAGCAGCAATGTTTACTTGTACACTATTTTCTCGAACACTAAAAGTTACAACATCTCCATTCAGCCACAAACACAAACCATTTGTAGCGCCACCTTCATCAATAATAGCTCTTGAGCCAGTTACAGAAGTCGGTTTTATCCAAGCTGAATAGCTCGCATTGGTGATAGCTGTTTCCATAAAGCCTCCATCTTGGCTATACCTAACTAATTGGGTAGTGCCATTAAAAGATGCTGAATTGGTACCTTGAATGGCATCTGTTGAATAGTTTGGGGCAACGGTTCCAGTATTTTCGTTGTGGGCATTCCCTGAAATATCATTGGTATTTCCATCAAAAGACCAGTATGCTTCGACAGTTGTTACAAATGTAGCTTCAGTTTCTAGGTTATTTAATATTCCATCGTTATCTATATCGGTATCTAAGGCATCGCCAATACCATCACCGTCATAATCATCTTTTTCTCTCCAATCTCTTTCAGGATTTGCTGGATTTACAAGGTTTGGAAATGATGCAGATGTTTGTGCATTATTGGTAACGTTTGTGATGGCATTGGGACCAACCACATTGTCAAAATTATCATCTAGCCCATCTAAATCAGAATCGGTGCCAGCTGCAATTGTATTTGCTGTGCCATCATTATCGGTATCATATGCTTCTAGTGCATCGGCAAAACCATCATTATCAGTATCGGTATCTAAATAATCAGGTGTATCCGTTCCGTCTTTATTTACAGGAATTAAGAGGTTATTTCCTTCATCCAAATCAAAGTTGTTGTCAATTCCATCATTGTCGGAATCTACCCCGCTGGGAATTATTGGCGTTGCTGTTGAAGCCTGAGCCTCAATGTTGTCTATTATGCCATCACCATCAGAGTCTAAGTCAACTCTATTAGGTAAATTGTCTCCATCTAAATCAGCATCTGTTAAGGCTGTGCCTCCGTTATCAGTATCAAAAACATTGGCATATCCATCATTATCTGTATCTGTATTTGAATCAACCTTTCCATCGTGATTTGAGTCTGTTCCACCGGCTTCAATAATATCTGCAATTCCATCATTATCAGAGTCTAGGTCGTATTCATTACTTAAACCATCATTATCAAAATCGGTTGATTCAAAATTATTTTCTGCAAGAATATCCGCAGCTGACCAAGCTATCGTATTAGAATAACGAACTGCATCTATTAAACCAGCATAACTACCTGAAATTCCTGCAGCATTATCATTTGTTCCTCCAACAAAACCATCGCTTCCGTGGTCTGGAATTACTGCATAGCCAGTTGCTACTGTATTTGAGGCAACACCATCTAAGTACACTGTAATATCTCCATCGTTAAAAGTTGCGGCCACATGGTGCCAATTATTATCTACGGTTAATGCAGGGCCTTTTGTTACATTAACTTGTGCCGTGTTGTTTCTTGTGCTAAAAGTTAGTAAACCATTGTTTAACCATAAAATTAGTCCATGTGATGAGCCACCTTCTTCAATAATAGGTTTTGTTCCTGTTACGCTACTTGGTTTTATCCATGCAGAATAACTTGACTTTGTTAATTGAGACTCCATAAAACCACCATCTACACTATACCTAACTATACTGTTGGTTCCGTTAAAACTTGCAGAGTAATTTCCTTGCACATTGTCTGTTGAATAAGTTGGATTAGGTGAACCTCCATTTTGATTGTTACCATTTCCTGATAAGTCGTTGGTGTTGTTTTCAAAGCCCCAAAAAGCAACTGCTGTAGTCACAAAAAGTGCATCCCCACTAGATTCTTTCGAATTTAGAATTCCATCATTATCAATATCTAAATCCAAACCATCACCTACACCATCGCCATCATAATCTAACTTTTCCCTCCAATCTCTTTCAGAAGATGCTGTTTGATCGAGGTTGGTAAATGAATTTGATGTTTGGTTATTGTTTGAAGGATTTGTTGATGCATTTGGGCCAACAATATTATCGAAGTTATCATCCAACCCATCTTTATCTGCATCAGCATTTGCTAATGAGGTATTGGTTGAACCATCATTATCGGTATCATAAGCTTCAATTAAATCAGAAAATCCATCTTGGTCAGAATCGGAATCTAAATAATCGGGTTCTCCAGTTGCATCTGTATTTACTGGAATCAAAAAAGCATTACCTGAGCCCGCATCAAAGCTATTATCTATTCCGTCTGCATCAGCATCTGCTCCACTTGGTTGATTTGGGCTACCTGAAGAAATCTGAGCTTCAATGTTGTCAATAATTCCATCATTATCAGAATCTATATCTACAAAATTGGAATAACTATCACCATCTGAATCATGCACCGCCAAAGCTGTTCCCCCATTATCAGAATCGAAAGTATTGGCATAACCATCACCATCAGTATCCGTATTATCATCCACCATACCATCATTATTGGCATCAACTCCGCCTGCTTCAATAATATCGGCTATTCCATCATTATCACTATCTAAATCTCTATCGTTGTTTACACCGTCATTATCTGCATCAGGACTTGATAAGGTTGCTTCTACCAAAATATCTGATGCCGACCATACAGCGTTTGGTTGATACCTTGCAGCATCAATTAGGCCTGCAAAATTGCCATCTACCATAGCTGCACTAGAGCCATCCGAGCCGCCTACATAACCATCACTTGTATGCATAGGTATAGAAGCAAATCCCGAATTAAAAGTATTTCCAACTCCATCTAAGTAAACCAAAATATCTCCATTACTTTTAAAAATTCCAGCAACATGGTGCCACTCATTGTCAACCGTTAAACTTGTGGGGTGGGTAACATTTCTTTGTGTTGAATTATTTCTTACCGTGTAGGTAAGAACTCCATTGTTTATCCATAAACATGCTCCATGGGTTCCGCCTCCTTCTTCATAAATTAATCTATTTCCAGTTACACTTGTAGGTCTTATCCATGCAGAGAAACTTATGTTTGTATATTCAGCTTCCATAAAGGTATTATCTTGGCTATACCTTATTTCCTGATTAGTTCCATTAAAACTAGCTGAAAAACTACCCTCAACCGACTCAGAAGAATAGGTTGGCGCTGTTGTTCCTGACCCTTCATTGTTACCATTTCCCGAAACATCATTGGTATTGTTTTCAAAGGTCCAAAAAGCATCTGGCGTGGTAACAAAAACGGCATCACCTAAACCTTCGTCAGCGTTTAAAATCCCATCATTATCTATGTCTGTATCAGTTGCATCGGGAATTAAATCCCCATCTAAATCTTGAGCATTGGCATCAAAAAAAACAGCGTTAAAAAATAAAAAAACAGCTATGTAGAAAATATTTTTCATGGTTGAGGTGAATCTATACCTTTTATACGGTTAATTTAAGTTTTTGTTCAGTTTTCAAATATAAAGTATGCTCTATTGAAAAAGTAATATTAGATATTTAACTTTTTTTTAAATAGCAATATTAAGCACCACAGGGCAGTGGTCTGAAAAGTTTACTGCCTTTAAAATAAAGCAGTTTTTTACTTTAGGTAACAGTTCTTTTGGGGTTAACAAATAATCAATTCGCCAACCCAAATTGCGTTGTTTTGCTCCAGCCATATAGCTAAACCAGCTGTAGTTATGTGGTTCTTGGTTAAATTGCCTAAATGTATCTGCATAGCCCAAATCTAATAAGTAGCTTAACCATTGTCTTTCAGATTGTAAAAACCCTGAGGCTTGCAGCATTCCCACAGGGTCGTAAATATCAATTAATTGGTGGCAAATATTTAAATCGCCTCCAATTATGAGTTTTTTAGGGTAATCTTTTACGAATTCAAAAAAGTGGGCTAAATATTCTTGCTTGTATTCATGTCTTTCCAAACTTGAAGCACCTGAAGGAAAGTAGGTTGACATAAATGAAAAATCTTCAAATTCTGCTATAAGAACCCTTCCTTCTAAATCAAACTTTGGCCAACCAATTCCTTCAATAACTTTTATAGGTTTTTGCTTTGATAATATAGCAACACCGCTATAACCAGGCCTTTCTGCAGAATGAAAAAAGCAGTGGTAACCTAACTCCTCAAAAGCTACTACAGGTATTTTATCTTTTGAGGCTTTAATTTCTTGTAACCCAATAATATCTGCATTGGTTTGTTGCAACCAAGCTAAAAAATCCTTTTTCAAAACCGCCCTAATGCCATTAATGTTGTAGGTAAGTATTTTAATCATTGTGCTGAAGCGATATTTGTAAGAATTTTGTTTTCCAAACGTTGAATAGCCAAACTAACTGTTTTTTTAAATTGCCGATTGTTTTGTGGAAAAATATTGCTCTTTTTTTGGTTACCTTTTGCTTGGCTACAGCTGGGCTTTCTCAATCAAAAAGCAAAACATTTCTACTAAACCAAGATACAGTTTGGTTAGATACAGTTTCAATTTCCCCAAGTTCAATCAATTTAATTGGCATACAAAAAGATGATATTTACATTGATTATATCAATGCCTATTTAACCATCCCTAAATCGGCACAAAGCAACCAAAGTGCAACCATTAAATACAACGCACTTCCTATAAAACTTAACAAAACAGCTTTTCATAAAGATGTACGCCTAATTGAACCAGAACAAAAAGCAACCATAAACCCATTTGAATATACCGTACAACAACAAACAACGGCTCCTTGGGAGTTAACAGGGTTGTCAAAATCTGGGAGTTTATCGCGCGGTATAAGCTTTGGAAATAACCAAAACCTTTCGGTAAACTCAAACCTAAACTTGCAACTATCAGGAAAAATTACAGATAATGTTTCCGTATTGGCTGCTATTTCAGATGAAAACATCCCAATTCAACCAGAAGGAAACACACAACAATTACAAGATTTTGATCAGGTTTATATTCAGGTATTTGATGAAAAATCGAAACTAACAGCAGGAGATTTTACCTTAGGCAAACCCGATAGTTACTTTATGAAATATTTTAAACGGGCACAAGGCGGAAGTTTTGAAACCTCTTTTAAAACCAACCCAAAAACTGAAGTAGATGTGCAAGCAAGTGCAGCAATTTCAAGAGGGAAATTTGGGAGAAACATCATTCAAGGTGTTGAAGGAAATCAAGGTCCATATAGATTAAGAGGTGCCGAAAATGAGCAGTTTATTGTAATATTATCTGGTACCGAAAGGGTTTATATTGATGGAAATTTATTGGTACGTGGACAAGAGAATGATTATACTGTAAACTACAATACTGCAGAGTTGGTTTTCACGGCCAAGCAGCTTATTACAAAAGACAAGAGAATAATTGTTGAATTTCAATACTCCGTGTTGAATTACCAAAGGTCTTTGTTTCAATTCTCTAACTCGGTAAAACAAGAAAACTGGCAACTTAACTTTAATGCTTACTCTGAGCAAGACAATAAAAACCAACCAATTCAACAAGATTTAGATGAGTTTGATAGAGCGCTTTTAACCTCTATTGGCGATAGTTTAAACCAAGCAATTATTCCTGCAATTGATACTGCCAACTTTAACGATAACTTGGTGCTTTATGCTTTAAAGGATACTATAATCAATGGTTTTTACGTCGATTCAATTTTTGTTTTTTCTCAAAGTCAAGAAATACAATTGTACAAACTCAGTTTTTCTGAAGTTGGTTTTGGAAACGGCAATTACGTAACTTCAAACTCTTTGGCAAACGGCAGGGTTTACAGCTGGAGCCCGCCTGATGCTGTAAGTGGTCAACCTACAGGAAATTACGAGCCCATTATTTTAATTGAAACTCCCAAGCAACAGCAAATGTTTACCCTCGGCGGAAAAGGAAACTTTGGAAACAACAAAATAAAATTTGAAACGGCCTTATCAAAAAACGATTTGAATACATTTTCTACCTTAGGAAGTAATAACGATTATGGCTCTGCTTTTAAAGGCGAATGGGAAAACAAATCGAATCTTGGAAAATCTAATAAAGATTGGAAGTTAAAAACAGGTGCAGGGTTTGAGTTTTGGAATAGAAATTTTAGAGAAATAGAAAGAATAAGGTCTGTTGAGTTTTATAGAGATTGGAATTTACGTGAATTAAGCCTTACCAAAGACCAAAAAATTTCTTCCGCTTTTGTAGGCTTTGAAAACGGCAACAAATTCGACTTGGTCTTAAAATCAGAGTACTTTGATGTGGGTACAGATTTTAAGGGATTAAAAAATAATGCTTCGTTAAAAACAAACCACAAAGGCTTAAAAGTTGATTTTAATGGCTATTTATTAAACTCTGAAAGCACCAAACAAAACAATAATTTTTACCGCCATAAAACGCTCGCCACACAAGCTATTGGGAAGTTCGTTATTGGATACAGAGATGATTTTGAAAATAACTTGAGAAGAGATTCTCAAACCGATAGTTTGGCTAGTAATGGTTACCGGTTTTATGAGTCGGAATATTTTATTACTAATGCAGATACTTTTAAAAACCGCTACAAAATAAATTACATTCAAAGAAGAGATTTTGGTGCAGCTAACAACAAATTAGTGCTTTCAACTTTGGGCGAAGCTTATGGATTCTCTTTTGATTTGATGAAAAATCCTAATGCAATTTTAAGAGGTAAAACTACTTACAGAACCTTAATTATTAAAGACTCAACTTTAACGATTAATAAGCCCGACAACTCTTTGGTAAACCGATTAGAATACCAAGTAAGGCTTTTAAAAGGCACAATTACATCAAGCTCATTTTATGAGGTTAGCTCAGGCTTAGAATCTAAAAAAGAGTTTACCTATATAGAGGTTCAAGCTGGGCAGGGAACTTATACTTGGAATGATTACAACGACAATGGTATTAAAGAGCTTGACGAATTTGAAATTGCCATTTTTCAAGACCAAGCAGCTTATATCAGGGTGTTTTTTCCAACCGATGATTACGTAAAAACGTTTTCTAACCAATTTAGTCAGAATTTATTTATCAATCCTGCAGCAATTTGGGGAAGCAAAAAAGGAATAAAAAAGTTTGTATCACGATTTTCTAATCAACTAGCCTACCGAGGTGACCGAAAAACTACAGGCAATGATTTTATTGCACAACTCAATCCGTTTATTCAAACCTACCAAATAGCAGACACCAACTTACTTTCTACAAGCAACTCGTTACGGAATTCAGCATACTTTAACAGAACAGCGAGAGTTTTTGGAGCAGAATTTACATGGCAAGATGTAAAAGGAAAAACATTGCTTACTAATGGTTTTGAGTCAAGAACCACCTCAGGCTATTCTGCTAAAACAAGGGTAAATGTTACCCAAGTTTTTACATTAAATGGAAAATATGCTTGGGGACAAAAAACCAATCTTTCAGATTATTTTAATCGAAGAGATTTCACCATTGATTACTATGAATTAGAACCTAAAATAAGCTTTCAGCCGAGTTCAAATTTTAGGCTGAGTTTGCTATTTAACTACAAGGAGAAAGAAAACGTTTTAGCCAAAAAGTTTGATGCTTTTGGTGAGTTTATTTCTGGAGGTGAAAAAAGCTTTTTTAGAACTTTAGGTGCTGAGTTTAGAACAGCTAGTTTGGATAAAGGAAACTTAACAGCAAGCCTAAATTTGGTGAATATTAACTTTACAGGAGGTGCAAACAGTCCGGTAACATTCGAAATGCTAGAAGGCTTGCAAAATGGCCAAAACCTAACTTGGAATGTTTATTACCAGCGTACTTTAGCCAACAACCTACAAATTGATATTAACTACAGTGGTCGAGCAAATGAAAGTACAAAAACAGTTCACACTGGAGGCGTTCAAGTAAGGGCATTCTTTTAAACCAACTCAACTTTGGTTTTACCGGCCAAATAGTCGTCAATGTAAATTTCTACCAAATAAATTCCAGCAGGTAATTCCATTTCTTCAACTTTTTTCTCCCAAAACATGCAAACGTCTAACTCATCACTTTCGTAAATAATTTCATATTCAGCGCTAAAAAGGCCCTCAACACCTTCAAACTTGAACATATTTTCTTTGTTATTGGCTTCAGCCAATACTTTTCCATTTGGGTCAATAATTCGCAAGTGAATAGCCTTACGACCTGATTTGGCAATAGGATTATCATTCATTGTGAAGCAGCACTTTATCTGCTCAGCTTTATTGGCGCGGGTAGTTTCGCGAGCCATATCATTTCTTTTTAACCTTTGGGCAGTTGCGGTTATATCCATGGCCTCAATCCTAGATCCAATAGCAACTTGACCTTCCAATACTTTTCTTTCCCTAGAAAGTTCAGAAACCTCATCTTCCTTGGTTTGCAACTGCTTATTTACTTGAATGTTTTTAGCAATTAAAACTTGATTGGCTGTGTTTAAAGAATCAATAGTTTCAACAAAACCTTTCATTATTTCTCGTAAGCTCTCAGCTTCTTTTTTAAGTTTGCTAATTGTCCAATTGTTGTTTTTTGCTTTTTGAATTAAGTCTTCTATTTTAGTTTTTTGGGCTTCAATTTCAGTTTGCATTTCAACATTTTCTGTTTCCATAGATTCATATTGCCTCAACATATCTTCCAACTCACTTTCCACAGCCTGCTTTTCAGTATCTAATTGCATATTTTCTTGGGAAAACTGTTGAACTGTTTCTTTTTCTTGAAAAAGCAAATAGCCTAAAACAGAGGTTGACAGAAAGAAAATAACTGCCAATACCATAAACAGTTTTTCGTTTGAAGAAGCTTTGTTATCTTTCGTTTCCATACTAATAGTTTTTACAAAAATAAAGGGAATATATGTCGTTAAACGATTGGCTTCAGGATTTTATTTCGTTGTTTTACCCAAACTTATGTTGGAGTTGCGAAGAAGTAATTTATCAAGCGAATGAAGGGGTTTGCCCCAATTGTGCTTTAACCCTGCCGTACACCAACTTTCATGACGATCCTGAAAATGTAATAAACAAAGTATTTTGGGGTAGGTTGCCATTAATGGGAGCCACAACTTTATTTTTTTTTAACAAACAAACTCGGGTTCAAAGGCTTATTCATAAGCTCAAATACAAAAACAAACCAGAAGTTGGTGTTTTATTGGGAGAAGTTCTTGGAAATCAATTGCTCAATAGCACAACTTTTAATTCTATCGATGTTGTAATTCCTGTTCCTTTACATCCAGCAAAAAAGAAAAAACGAGGGTATAATCAAGCTGCTTCAATAGCGCAAGGAATTGCAAAAGCCATGAAAAATACTTGTGAAGATGATGGCATGATAAGAACAAAACATACCGAAACACAAACTCGAAAAACCAGAGCCGAAAGGGTAAAAAATATGAGAGGTGTATTTAGCCCAAACCCAAAATTGAATTTAGAAGGAAAAAATATTTTATTGGTAGATGATGTTTTAACTACCGGCTCAACGCTAGAAAGCTGTGCTTTAGAATTGCTTCAAATTCCAAATATTAAATTGTGGGTTGCAACTTTGGCTTTCGCAGAATAAAGTTTTATTAAACTTTAGGTCTTTTGTAAATTGGCACTGTTGAGCAAGGTTCTCCATACATAATACTTTTTGAAACTCCTTGTAACTTTTTAGTTATCGCAATATAAATTTCAGGATTTAAGTCTAGCTCACCGCATCCTTTAATAATTATCCTAGCTTCTTGATAATCATCTTCATCTAAATCATTAATAGCTTTTAAAATAATGGCTTGTTTTACCTGATTTTCATCACCAAAAAAAACCTCATTTGTAAAAGGTTGTAAAGCCGAGCTAACTAACATGTAAGCCCAATGTGGTATTATGGCATCAGCAGAACAAAAAACACCTACATCTTTATTTTTAAATTGACTCCAATTGTTGTTTGATACAAATTCACGAAAATCTTTTTCTTTTAAAGCCAAGCCTTGCCATAATTGATTTTTTATATCAATAATCTCAATTGATTTATGGGATAAAAAATCCATTAAATCAATAGTAATTAATCCACTTTTAGCGACTTTATTTTCAATCATTTTACGAAATAGATTTACATAAAACCAAGCTCAAGTTGAGCTTCTTCACTCATCATATCTTTTTCCCAAGTTGGTTCAAAAGTTATGGTAACTCTAACTGCTTTTAATTCTTTTAAAAAGGCAACTTTATCCTCCACATCTCTTGGTAAACTTTCGGCCACAGGGCAATTTGGAGAAGTTAATGTCATTAAAATATCAGCTTCGGCATCATCAGAAATTTTTATTTCATAAATAAGCCCTAACTCGTAAATATCTACTGGTATCTCTGGGTCGTAGCATGTTTTTAAAACATCTACAATTTTATTTTCTAAAGCTCTTTTATCCATTTTAACTATTGAGGGCGTTATAAGCTAATGAGTATGTTTTCATTTTTTTAACCATAGAAGCTAAACCATTAGCTCTGTTTGGAGAAAGATGTTCTTTTAGGCCAATTTCGTTGATGAAAAACAACTCGGTATCCAAAATCTCTTTTGGAGAATGGTTTGTTAAAACCCTTACCAAAAGACCAATTAGTCCTTTGGTAATCAATGCATCACTATCAGCATTAAAATTCAATTTACCTTCTTTTACTTCAGTTACCAACCAAACTTGAGATTGACAACCTCTAACCAAGTTCTCTTCAATTTTTTGAGCCTCATCAATTGGAGTAAGTTCTTTGCCCAATGAAATGATGTACTCGTATTTGTCCATCCAATCATCAAACATGGCGAACTCTTCAATTATTTCATTTTGTTTTTCATCAATGGTCATTACATCAACATTTTTTCGGCTCGTTTTAAAGCCATAATCATCAAATCAATTTCTTCGAAAGTATTGTAGAATGCGAAAGAAGCTCTTACCGTGCCTGGTATTTCAAACCGCTTCATCAAAGGTTCAGTACAATGATGACCTGTTCTAACTGCTATTCCCATTTTATCCAGCAAAGCACCAACATCATAAGGGTGAGCGTTTCCAAGTAAAAATGAAATAACAGAAGCCTTATTTTCAGCCTCTCCAACTATTCTAATAGTATCAAAGTTTAATTTTAGTTGGTTAGTGCCATAAATTAGCAAGGCATCTTCATGGGCTTTAATGTTTTCAAAACCTACTTGATTCATATAATCCATAGCAACAGCAAGACCCATTACATCGGCAATGTTTGGTGTACCTGCTTCAAACTTAAAGGGCAGCTCGTTGTAAGTTGTTTTTTCAAAAGAAACCGATTTTATCATTTCGCCACCACCTTGATAAGGAGGCATGGCTTCTAAAATTTCTCTTTTACCATACAAAGCCCCAATTCCAGTTGGTCCAAATATTTTGTGACCCGAAAAAACATAAAAATCACAACCAATTTCTTGAACATCAATTTTTAAATGTGGTGCAGCTTGCGCTCCATCAATTAAAACATAAGCCTTTACGCTCTTGGCAAGTTGGGTAATCTTTTTAACAGGATTTATGGTTCCAAGTGCGTTTGAAATATGAACAATTGCAACAAGTTTGGTTTTGTTAGAAAGCATTTTTTCATAAGCTTCCATATCCAATTCACCTTTATTGGAGATTGGAATGATCTTTAAAATTGCCTTCTTTCTATCACAAAGCATTTGCCAAGGAACAATGTTTGAGTGATGTTCCATCGTGGAGATAATAATCTCGTCTCCTTCATTAATAAATGCCTCACCAAAAGAATAAGCAACCAAGTTAATTCCATCAGTTGTGCCTTTTGTAAAAATTACCTCATCAGTAGATTCAGCATTAAAAAACCTTTTGGTGGTTTCTCTTGCGGCCTCAAATTTATCAGTTGCTTTTTGGCTTAAGTAATGAACACCTCTGTGAACATTAGAATGGTCGTTTAAGTAATAATTTGTTAAGGCTTCAACAACATGCAATGGCTTTTGGGTACTTGCAGCATTGTCAAAATACACCAAAGGTTTATTGTAAACTTCTTGATGAAGAATTGGAAAATCTTCTCTTATCTCCTCAATATTTAAAGCCATTTTGCTTGAAACTTCCATTTATGAAAATCTGTTGTCTAATATTTGATTAAAATAATTTTTTATTGGCTCATTTGGCAAATTATCAATTACGCTATGAGCAAAAGCTTGCACCATTAAATTAACTGCATTTTCCCTTGAAACACCTCGAGATCTCAAATAAAACAATGCTTCTTCATCCATTTGCCCAGTGGTAGAACCATGTGAACATTTTACATCATCTGCGTAAATTTCAAGTTCAGGTTTTGAGTTTACCGTACCATTGTCGGTTAGCAAAATATTATTATTTGCTTGAAAGGCATTTGTTTTTTGGGCGTATTGCCTAACCATTACTTTACCATTAAAAACGGCAGTAGCTTTATCGGCAATTATACCTCTGTATAACTCATTACTATAGCAATTTGGAACCGCGTGATCAATATATGTGTGATTATCTACCAAGCTATTGTCCTTTGGTAAATAAATGCCAAATATTTCTGTAGCCGCGTTTTCTCCTTTAAACTCGCTATTTAAATTATTTCTAACTAATTGTCCGTTTTGGGTAAACAACCAGTTTTTAAAAGTTGCGTTGGCACCAACTTCAGCATTGGTTGTTTGTATTTGGTTTCCTTCGGCCTGAAAAGCTTGATGTTGGAATGACTTGAAATGAGCATTATCTGCTACAAAAATTTCGTTAACAGTATTAAATAAATTTGAAGACTCAGTTTGATTTATTTCTCGAATAAATACTTCCGCCTCTGCACCATTTTCTAAAACAATTAAATTCCTCAAATTGATTAATTGGCTGTTATTGCTTCCGAAATTAATTAACTCTATTGCCTTTTCTGGCTTTTTATTTTTAGGCACATAAACAAACAAACCATCTTGATGGAAATAGCCATTTATTGCACTAAAAATGTGGTTTTTTATATCCGTTTGTTTGCCAAGATATTGGTCTACAATAGCACTGCATTCCATTTTTGCTTGACTTAACGGCAAAACTTTAACCTCATCATTTATGATATTTGAAAGGTCATTTCTAAAAATTCCGTTTTCAAAAACCAACCTATTACCGTCAAAACCTTCTATTGTAGGAATAGATAAAGTTTTGGTGCTTTTTTCTGGGTTTAGATATGCCGTTTTTACAAGTCTTCCGAGCCTTGTATATTTCCAATATTCATTCCTAGTAGTTGGAAACTCTAAGTTTTGAATAGCTTCCCAATTTTTATTTCTATATTCTTTTTGAGTTTTAGAAACATCAAATAGATGCTCTTCTTTTAAAACACTAAAAAAGTTTGAATTTACGATGCTTTCTTTTACTAATTCACCCATTATGATGCTATTTCTGCGTGGTCTTTTACCCAATCATAACCCTTTTCTTCAAGTTCAAGCGCTAATTCTTTGCCCCCTGTTTTTATAATTCTACCGCCAGATAAAACATGAACGTAATCTGGTACGACATAATCTAATAACCTTTGATAATGTGTAATAACTACAGTTGCATTATCCTTAGTTTTTAACTTATTTACTCCGCTAGCTACAACTCTTAATGCATCAATATCTAAACCTGAGTCAGTTTCATCTAAAATAGAAAGCTTTGGGTTTAGCATTGCCATTTGAAATATTTCATTCCTTTTTTTCTCGCCACCAGAAAAACCCTCATTTACTGAACGTTTGGCTAAGTCAGATTTTAATTCAACCAAAGCTTGTTTTTCCTTAACCATTTTAAGAAAATCTTTGGCTGCAATTTTATCTTCACCTTTATATGCTCTTATAGAATTTATAGCCGTTTTAAGGAAGTTGATATTACTAACACCCGGAATTTCTACTGGATATTGAAAAGCTAAAAATAAACCTTCAGCAGCCCTTTCTTCAGGCGCTAAATCCAATAAGTTTTTGTTCTCAAATGTTATTGAACCTCCGGTAACTTCATAATCTTCTCTTCCTGCTAAAACAGAGGCTAAAGTGCTTTTCCCAGAGCCATTTGGGCCCATTATCGCGTGAATTTCACCCGGTTTTACCTCAAGGCTTAATCCTTTAAGTATTTTTTTGCCTTCAATTTCGGCATGTAAATTTTCAATTTTAAGCATATGCTAATATCTTGTGAACTTTAATTTTTTTATTTATCCAACTGAACCTTCTAAAGAAACTTCTAAAAGTTTTTGTGCCTCTACGGCAAATTCCATTGGTAGTTTATTCAACACCTCTTTGGCATAACCATTTACAATTAAATTGATTGCCTTTTCAGTGTCAATTCCTCTTTGGTTGCAATAAAATATTTGGTCTTCTCCAATTTTAGAAGTTGTAGCTTCATGCTCAACTTGGGCAGTTGGGTGACCTATTTCTAAATAAGGAAATGTATGCGCTCCGCATTGGTCGCCCATTAAAAGTGAATCGCATTGGGAGAAGTTTCTTGCATTGGTTGCACTCTTGTTAATTTTTACCAAACCTCGATAGCTATTGTTGCTCTTTCCAGCTGAAATTCCCTTTGAAATAATTGTGCTTTTTGTGTTTTTTCCGATGTGAATCATCTTGGTACCAGTATCAGCTTGTTGATGATTGTTGGTTACTGCAACAGAGTAAAACTCTCCTACAGAATTATGACCTTTTAAAACACAACTTGGATACTTCCATGTAATTGCTGAACCTGTTTCAACCTGAGTCCAAGATATTTTAGAGCCGTCACCTTCACACAAACCTCTTTTGGTTACGAAGTTGTAAATTCCTCCTCTTCCATTTTCATCACCAGGATACCAGTTTTGTACGGTAGAATATTTTATTTCGGCACTTTTTGCTGCTTTTAATTCTACAACCGCCGCATGTAATTGATTTTCATCACGCATTGGCGCAGTGCAACCTTCTAAATAACTAACGTAACTATCATCTTCTGCAATCACTAAAGTTCTTTCAAACTGTCCAGTTCCTGCTTCGTTTATTCTAAAATAGGTAGAAAGCTCCATTGGGCACCTTACCCCTTTTGGAATGTAACAAAAGGAGCCATCAGTAAATACAGCAGAGTTTAATGCTGCATAATAGTTATCATTTACTGGAACTACAGATGCCAAATGTTCTTTAATCAATTCAGGGTATTCATGTATTGCATCATTCATTGAGCAAAAAATTATACCCAATTCTTTTAACGTTTTGGTAAATGTTGTTTTTACTGAAACACTATCAACCACAATATCTACAGCTACACCTGTTAACCTTTTTTGTTCGTCTAAAGAAATTCCAAGTTTCTTAAAAGTATCTAGTAATTCAGGGTCAACTTCATCAAGACTATCAATTTGTTTTTTTTGTTTTGGAGCAGCATAATAAATAATATTTTGAAAATCGATTGGAGGATAATTAACATGAGCCCATTTCGGCTCTTTCATTTTCTTCCATGTTTCAAATGCTTTTAACCTGAAATCCAGCATCCACTCTGGTTCTTTCTTTTTCATAGAAATTAACCTAATAACATCTTCATTTAAACCTTTTGGCGCATTATCAGATTGGATATTGGTTGAAAAACCATATTTATATTCTCTTTTGGTAACCTCTTCTAAAATCTCGTTTTCGTCTTTTGCCATACTTCTTTAAATTGAAAAACTTTCGCCACAACCGCAAGTTCTATTCGCATTTGGATTGCTAAACACAAATCCTTTTCCGTTTAAGCCTCCTGTGTATTGAAGCTCCGTTCCTATTAAATACAAGAAACTTTTTTTATCAACAACAATTTTTACTCCTTTATCTTCAAACAATTTGTCATCATCTTTCATATTTTGATCAAACTCAAGGTTGTACGTTAACCCTGAGCATCCGCCCCCTTTAACGCCTACTCTAATAAAGGCTTCTTGTTCAACCTCGCCTTGTCCTTTTAATCTGGTAACTTCCTGTTTTGCTCCTTCTGAAACTGTTATCATGGCTTTTTAACAATAATTATTGAATACTGTTTACTTTATTGCAAAGTTATTTAGAATTATTCTAAATAGAAAGATATTAACATTAAAAAATACCTAATTGTAGGTAGTAGCTTAAAATTTGAAATTGTATTTAGGATTTTCTGTTGAGAAGTCTATTTCAGAAAATGAAGGGTTTACTATTAGCCAATTCAATTGATATTGAGCGAATACACCTTTTTCGTCAGAAATTTTTGTAAACATGGGCAACATAGAGGCCTTATCAATAAAAAACTCTACCCGTTTCGCATAATGGTTGGGCACCAATATTTTATCACCTTCAGAAACATCATCAAAATCATCTACATCTTCATTTTTTTGAAGAATGTGATAGTCGGAAACCACCATTTTTTTAGCAATTGAAGAAATAGTTTCTCCTTTTTTTACTGTGTATTGAATCCATTTAAAATCTAACCAAGTAATATCAATATAGTGACAATTCCAGTGCCTAAAAAGAACATCATCTCGCTTAACTATATACTTACTTAGGTTATCATTACCAATTTTAACCATTTCATTTTCAACAACACCTGAAATAAATCCAAAAATATTTTGCTCTACAGTATGATGATGTCCATTTCTTAAAATAAAAGAAGTTGGCTCTACGCTAATATTAAAAAAAGGAAACTTATTGGGTGAAATGGTTGCATGCTGATTAACCTTTGGCTTATACAATACTTCAGGGCCTCTTTCGCCTCCTTCTAAAACAGATTGCAAATAAGTTTGATATGGTGAAAATTGACACTTAACAACTGCGATTGATATTTTATATTCATCTTCAATTCGCTCTCGTGAAATCAATTCGTAATGCAGTGTTTTTAAAGCCTTAACCTTAATAATAGATTGGCTAATAATTTCTGTTCCTGTTTGGCTAAACCCAAAAAGGTGCATGCAAAAAAGCACAATTGAAATTTGTAAGTTTAACTTTGTCAAGTTGGCTATCTTATTTTGGCCAAATGAACAAAAAAAAACATTTCGATTTTGAATTCTATTGGTATTATTCCTGCACGTTTCGCCTCAAGCAGATTTCCAGGCAAACCTTTAGCTAAAATTGGCGATAAAGCTATGATTGTGAGGGTTTTGGAACAAGCAAAAAAAAGCATGCTTCAAAAAGTTGTTGTTGCCACAGATAATTACGAAATAAAAATTGAGGTGGAAAAAGCAGGTGGTGAGGTAATTATGACTCCTGAAAACCTTCAAAGTGGCACCGATAGATGCTTTTTTGCTTACAACAAACTGAGTGAAAACTTTGATATTTTAATAAACATTCAAGGAGATGAACCATTTATTAAACCTGAAAATATTGATTTGCTGCTCAATAAGCTTTTAAAAAGTAAGGCTCAAATAGGAAGCCTTTATACTCCTTTTCAAACATTAGAAGATGTTCAATCTAAAAACAGAGTAAAAGTTACTACTGATGTAAATGGGTTAGCCCTTTCATTTAGTCGTTCGGTAATACCATTTAGCCAAATTAACCTAAAACCAAATGATTATAAAAAACATTTGGGCGTTTATGCTTTTAAAACTGAGGTAATTCCCCAAATAAAAAGCTTAAAACCATCATTTTTAGAAATTGCAGAAAGTTTGGAGCAACTGCGTTGGCTCGAAAATGGCTTTGATTTGGTTTTGGCATTTTGTGAGGAGGAAGGAATTGCTATAGATACGCCTCAAGACCTTAAAAAAGCTGAAGAATATCTGAAAAAGATAAGCCATTAATAAACCATTGTTTATTTTCGCCTTTAGTGCAATTAAATAAGGAAATATGGATTTTGTTGATGGAACACAACTGTGTTATCATCCCGAAATTTGGGGGTTTTGTAGGAAATTACAAAAGCGCCCAAATCAATAAATTAAATCATAAAATATATCCGCCTTCAAAGCAAATAACCTTCAACCAAAATTTAACCCAAAATGATGGTTTACTCTATAATTTTATAGCATCAAAGTGGGGAATAAGCTACCAAGAGGCTGAAACGTTTTGCAAAAAAGAGGTTGAGCTTTGGAAACAAAATTTAGAAAACGGTGTAAATCTTGAATTTTATAGGATTGGACGGGTTTTTAAAGACTCCTTAGGTAACAAAAGATTTGAGCCTTCTAAAAAATTCAACCTACTACCAGATGCATTTGGTTTAGACGAAATATTCGGTTTTCCGCAAATATTTCAAAAGGTAGAAACTAAAGTTGAAGATGAGCCAATAGTAAAAACTAAAGAAATAATTCCTTCAACAAGGCAAACTCCAGTTTACCAATTAAATTTTGACAAGAAAAAGATGGTTGCTGCTGCTGCTGTTTTAGTTTTTATAATATACAGTTTGTATTTAAGCTTTCAAACCAATATGTTGCGGGGTGGAAACTTTCACATGTCAGAGCTAAATCCTTTTTCTTCAAAAGTATGCGAAGTATATAGTCCAAGAGTTACAGAGGTTCCTGAGGTTGTGGTTCCAAAAGAATCATTAATGCTTATTCCAGATTCTACAAATTATATTTCTTTTTCGCTGTTTAATGAAGAAGAAGCATTTTTAAAAGGTGATGATAAAGTTGTAAGACTAATAGAAACTAAAATAACCAAAGTAGATTCAACAAAAGTTGTACTTAATAAACCTGCAAATACCCAATTGCCTTATCAAATTGTTATTGGGTGTTTTTCTGAGAAAGCCAACGCAGAAAACCTTGTATTAAAGCTAAGAAATGAAGGTTATTTAAATGCAGGTCTTATTGATTTTTGGAGAGGCTTATATCGTGTTAGGATTGATGCCTTTGAGGAAAAAGATATAGCGCTTGCCAAATTGTCTACTATAAAGGAACAAAAAAATCCAGGAGCCTGGATTATTAGAAAATAAAAAAGCCGCTTTGAAAAACAAAGCGGCTTTTTTTATCATTTAAATCTACTATTCTATAAATAGTGTTTCAAAAAGTTTGAGTTTGCTTTTTTACGCAAGCCTCTCAAAGCCTTTTCTCTTATTTGTCTTATTCTTTCTCTTGTTAAACCAAGACTATTAGCAATCTCTTCCAAGGTCATTGGTGTTTCACCATTTAAACCAAAAGAAAGTCTAATTACATCTGCTTCTCTCTTTTTTAATGAAACCAATACACGCTCAATATCTTTACATAAAGACTCACGCATCATTTGATCTGCGGGGTTTTTAGAGTTGCTGTTTGATAAAACATTCAACAAACTATTTTCTTCACCTTCAATTAAAGGAGCATCAACCGAAACCTGCTTTTGAGAATAGGTAAATAAATCACCAACACTTTCGGCATTGGTATCTAACAAATTACTGATTTCATCATTTGATGGAGCTCTTTCATATTCTTGCTCCAATTTAGCAAACGCATTAGAAATTTTTTGAATGGCAGAAACTTTGTTTAATGGTAATCTTACAACCCTTGAGTTTTCTGCAATAGCTTGCATAATGCTTTGACGAATCCACCATACAGCGTAAGAAATAAATTTGAAACCTTTAGTTTCATCAAATCTTTTTGCAGCGGTAATTAATCCAATATTTCCTTCAGCTATTAAGTCTTCTAATGTTAAACCATGACCTTGATACTGCTTCGCAACAGAAATCACGAACCTAAGGTTGGCATTAACCAATTTATTCAACGCAACTTGGTCACCTTGTTTAATTCTTTTTGCTAATTCCACCTCTTCTTCGGCGGTTATCATTTCTTCTCTAGAAACGTCACTTAGGTATTTATCGATTGATTTACTATCTCTATTGGTAAGCTGTTTAGAAATTTTGAGCTGTCTCATACGGTAAATGGTTTAATTAATATTCGGGGTTGGTGAAATTACAATTTAATTTTATTTGTTCAAACATTAAGTGTATTTTTTACACTAAGCCCATTTTAAGAGGGCTGCAAAAGTACTCTTTTTATTGTTTCATAGCATCTTCAATTTCTTCTACTTCTATCGGTATATTTTCCATTAAATTTCTATTTCCTTTTGAAGAAACTAAATAATCATTTTCTAATCTAATGCCTAATCCTTCTTCTCTAATATAAATTCCAGGTTCAATGGTAAAGACGGTGTTTTCTTGAATAGGTTTCGTCCAAGTTCCAACATCATGAACATCTAATCCCATATAATGAGACGTTCCATGCATAAAATACTTTTTATAAGCAGGCCAATTTGGATCTTGATTAGAAATATCTTTCATAGAAATTAATCCCAAATCAACCAATTCTTTTTCCATAAACTCACCAACCTGAACATGATAATCGGTTAATAAAGCTCCAGGTTTTAATATTTCGTTGCATTTCTTATGCACTCTTAAAACAGCATTGTAAACATCTTTTTGTCTTTGGGTAAATCTACCACTTACCGGAACACATCTTGTTAAATCAGATGCATAATTGGCATATTCTGCACCAAAATCCATCAGAATAACTTCACCATCTTTACATTGAGAGTTGTTATCTACATAATGCAATACACAGGCATTACTTCCTGTTGCAATTATCGATTCATAGGCAAAACCTCTTGACCTATTCCTTATAAACTCATGTAAAATTTCAGCCTCTATTTCAAATTCCCAAACACCTGGTTTAACAAAATCAAGAACTCGGCCCATGCCTTTTCTGGTAATGTCGCAAGCATTAGAAATTAAATCAACTTCTTCGGGTTGCTTTTCGGCTCTAATGTGATGCATAATTTTAGTAGCCCTTTCATAGTTATGAAGGGGAAACCTTTTTTGACAATCTTTTAAAAACCTTGAGTCTCTAGTTTCTGTAATTACCGAAGCCCTTAAATGCTCATTTGAATTTAAATAAATATTATCGGCTTCATAAATCATTGGGAAAAGAACCTTTTCCATTTCAGATAACCAATAAATAGTGCGAACTCCTGAAACATCGGTTGCTCTTTCTTTGGTTAGTTTTTCGCCTTCCCAAATTGCAATAAGCTCGCTTGTTTCTTTTAAAAACAAAATTTCTTTGTGTTTTCCATTGAAACAATCTGGAAAAATTACCAAAACGCTTTCCTCTTGATCTACCCCCGACAAATAAAAAATATCATTGTTCTGTCTAAATGGCATCGAGCCATCTGCATTGGTGGGGTAAATGTCATTTGAATTGAAGATTGCAATTGAGTTCGGTTTGAGGTGAGAAACAAACCTTTTTCTGTTTCGAACAAAAAGTTCTTTTGGTAATTGATGATACTTCATAAACAATTAGCTTATTGGATTTGTAATTATAGTTATAATTAACGCTTAAAAATAACTAGCCTTTATTTAGAATCAATCCAAATAAAAGGTATTTTTCGCCCCGAACATTATGCAAATTACCTTTGTTTAAATTTTAATCCCAACCAAAAAAATAGGGTATGACTATTTCACTAGTAAAAAAATATTGGATGGCTTTAACAGGTTTATTTTTAATAAGCTTCTTAATAGTACATTTAATTGGAAACCTCACTTTAATTTGGGGTACCCCCGAAGATTTTAATACCTACGCAAAGTTTATGACCACCTTTCCGTTAATTAAAATCACTTCTTATTTATTATACGCAGGTATTTTAGGCCATGCCATTTTAGGCGTTGCATTAGCGAGACAAAATAAAGCCGCTCGACCTGTTGATTATGCTTACAACAAACCATCTGCAAACTCTAGTTGGGCTTCTAGAAGTATGGCCCTATTAGGAATTATCACATTTATATTTTTAGTGATACACATGAAGAGTTTTTGGTTTGAAATGCATTGGGGCGAAGTTGGATTAGACTCTAACGGAAACAAAGATTTATTTACGATTACAAATGCCGCATTTCAACAATGGTGGTATGTTTTATTATATGTATTTGCAATGGGAGCTTTGGGCTTTCACTTAGCTCATGGGTTTCAGAGTGCCTTTCAATCAATGGGTTGGGTTCATCCTTCGTACACACCAATAATAAAAAAAGTAGGCCTTGCATTTTCAATTGTTGTGCCCGCAGCATTTGCAGTAATTCCACTTTGGATGTTTATTAACGGATAATTAGGAAAAGAAATTACTATGAAAAAATTAGACGCAAAAATTCCATCTGGCCCATTGGGCTCAAAATGGACCAATCATAAAAACAACATTAAATTGGTTAACCCTGCTAACAAAAGGTTAATTGATGTAATTGTTGTAGGAACTGGTTTAGCAGGAGCCGCTGCTGCTGCTTCGTTAGCAGAAATGGGTTACAATGTAAAATCTTTTTGTTTTCAAGATAG
>Ga0222664_1000344_pt1 | contig 30764 bp, 41 predicted proteins | sample AntAcemetagen604_FD_181147 | JGI IMG/M metagenome (GOLD analysis project Ga0222664, IMG submission 181147) | Saline water microbial communities from Ace Lake, Antarctica - #604 | ecosystem: Environmental > Aquatic > Non-marine Saline and Alkaline > Saline | place: Antarctica: Ace Lake... | reverse complement strand
CGAGATAAGCGCCCGCGAGTTTAGCGCCCGCGAGATTAGCGCCCGCGAGATTAGCGCGCCTGAGATCAACGCCCGCGAGATTAGCGTCCGCGAGATTAGCGCCCGCGAGTTTAGCGCCCGCGAGATTAGCGCCCGCGAGATAAGCTTCCGTGAGATTAACGCCCGCGAGATTAGCGTCCGCGAGATTAGCGTCCGCGAGATAAGCGCGCATGAGATTAGCGTCCGCGAAATCAACGCCCACGAGATAAGCGCCAGTGAGATTAGCGCGTTCACCTTTTCCGTTAAAAGTCCACAGATTATGATTTTCTAAGATTTTATCTAGTTCTAATTTGTTCATTTCATCGTGCTCGTTCATTTGAATGTTCTCTACAGTACAGCCCGATATGCTTGCAGCTTCTGCTTTGCATTCTCTAAATTTTCTTTGAATTTATCCAGCTGCTCTTCAAATAATTTAATCCATTCCTCATCACGTTGAACAACAATGTGCATAGACACGGTTTTGGGGTGGTAAGAAACAAAATTCCAACTGCCGCGCCCGGTCACATACATAGATGACTGAACCTGTGGTATATATTCCGTTGGCAACTTTTGCGCTATCAAATAAGATGCGTGTTTTGGCGGCATGGGGCATTTAATCTCAAGCCCGGAGTCTTCACCAACTAGCCCATCAGGAGAGCAACCAAAACCGTCTTTGACAATAAAACCAACCTGCTCAACCGGGGCTACAGACAGTTCAAACCAAGCTCTGGCCTCCGGCTCCATTTCTGTGCCTCGATTCATCGCCTCGCTGGTAAAGTTTTCTGACTCGCCGGTTAGCCACTGGCCTAGTAGTTTGTTCATGTACCCGCCAGCTTGCGTACTGGGCTTGCCTGTCGGACTCAGAATCATGCCCGCTTGGGACGCGGACGGAACGCCCATTCTTGCTGCAAACCATTCGTCCGATCCCTGCTCAACGTTATGAATTTCCATTTTGCGCCTCTTTCTTGTCCAACATTTGGATAGTTCTTGGCAGAAAACTGGCAGGAATAGATTCAACATCAGCTGATTTTAGGATTCCTAGAAAAGCGCGAGCATCTACGTTCAACTCCGCCATTCTCTTTTTGACCCTGGCGGCGTCTTTTTCGCTAATCGGCCGGGCATTTTCAATCTTCTCTGATCGGCTTTCCTCATCCTCGCCTGTCTCAATACCGAACCCTTTGACAAGCATTGTTTTCATAGCGTATGTGTGCGCTTTCCCCGCGCCCTTATCTCCACCATCCATTCCATGAGCGAACGCTGTGTGTGTAACAACCTGACTTGGATCGTCCATATTAACCAGCGTGAGCGAATATTCGCCCTGATAAATCCTTTGCTTTGTCCCCTCAACAATAGGCAGTGACTGCATATCAGTTTGCTTGCAGATCATCACGATGCCGTGCTTAATTAGCAGCTCACGAATCATTGCCATGACCTCATCGTATCTGATCCCCTTGCCCTGCTGCGCGTCCTTTTTCTGCAGATAGTCACAGTCAGCCATCACAGCGTTGATTTTTTGATAGATGTTAAGCTTTTCTTCAATCATATTATGCTCCTAGTTTTTGTTTTCTGCTCTAAAGAATCTGCTCGCCAAAATTTACGGAGCGCCAGAATTTGCAGTACTCTTCGTAATCTTCAAACCCGGTTGCCTGATCGATACCGTCCTCAATCTCTGACTTAAACTCAAGATACAGCGCGGCCAGAAGATTTGGCGCATCGTACATATCACCGGCCAGCGCGTTTGCAAAATCATCATCAAATACTCTTTGCGTGATAAAATCCCGGTACTTTTCGCGGATGTAAATTGGCGCGTCACTCAGGCACTCGACAAACCGCATTGCTTTCTGGCTGTCTTTTTCTGCATCCTCTCGGAAACATTCAAATGCTACTTTTATAAAGAAATCGTATTTGTATATCATTTTTCAATCCTATTTATATGTATTTATTCGATGTAGTAATAATAACGTATTTGTATATCAGAGTAAACAGATTATATAGACCGATTTGTTATAAAGGACTGGATTCTCTACGCTTTATGGAATAAGCCTAGTGGTCGCGTAATGCGTCAATTTTTCAGGGATTAAAACTCATTCATCATGCCCGAATATCTCATCAATGCGGCCTTCCCGATACTCACGCTCGCGCTCTTTGCATGTGTCTGTATAGCTAACTGAATCGTTGTATGAGTCTATGATCTCAGTGTACCGTTCCTGCATCAAGTAGATTGATTTCAGTGCAAATACGCTCAGATATTCCCGCTCATTCGGAGTGAAAGTTCTCTCCAGATCAAAAGAAAGAAACTCAGTCATTATTTCGTCGGTTAAGTCGATCCATTCTTTTCGGCTTTCTTCGCTATGATCTGTAGCATCTCTCAAGTTCATCGTCTTGTCTCCAGCCCGCGCTAACGGGCGACATATTGCACTTTAGTCAGTCCGAGCATAGCACTGTTTCTCTGTAGCGTTCTATCTCGCCCTGCTTATCGTCAAAGATTATCAGCTGCGTTCCCCGCCCTGCTCCGAAAGCTCCACCGTGAGCATATGAATCTTTTGGCGGGATAATTCCCACGGTTTCAACACTCGCTCCAGGGTGTTCTTTCCACTGAGAAAAACTGTTGTGATGTACGTGTCCGGTTATCCAGTGCCGTACAGTTGTCTGTCCCCACAATATCGCTTGATCGTCTGCCATCTTGCCCGGCAGACTAGCCAGCTTGCAGGTGTGCCCGTGTGCGAATCCGAGCAGCACTTTACCTTTCTGGAAATACTGAAACGGGTTCTCGCCGCAGTGAACCTCGATCCGGGGGTTGTCTTCATACAAATGCTTTGCAAATGCTCCAAGCGCGAGTCCCAGAATATCGTCGTGGTTCCCGGTCACATTATAAAAATGCACTTTTTTGTACTTCTGCAAACAAGCGTCGATCAGCATTCTAATAATCACCACCCCTGCATCAAGCCAATACGCCGGCCTGCCGTCCAGATCAAGTTTGTGCCCCGATCTAGATGTTTCTCCCTCAATGTTGTCAGCGTGAAAAAAGTCGCCAGTGTTAATAAGCACGGCATCTTCTGTGTCCGGACTGCGTTCTAGCAGTCGTTTAAAGACACTGCCAAAAACTCGCCGAGCTATTTTAACGTCCCAATCCACCCCAACCTCCTTCGCCCACGTTCGCAAACCTATGTGCGGATCACCGATTGGGATAACTGAGAATTTCTGCTTGTCTGGTTTCTTGCCGGCATATTTGATGTTCTTTAACGGCGTGATTTCGTCCGTCATGGCCTCAAGAACCGTCCGCGCCTGATCTAGCTGATCGACAATAGTGCGGTTCGTTTTAACCCAGCCGATCACACGATTCATTGGATCGTCTTCCGGGAACCGAACAAGGTCAGAATATCCCTTGACAATCTGGTGGTCTGGATACTGCTGTTCGCGGAAATTCTCCGGGTCAAATCCTCTGTCTGAGGCGTGTTCTTTTACTCTAGCAATCGTTCTATCAACAGGCCTGCGTGTGAATCCCAGCTGTTGTGCTGCTTTTGTAGCACTACAGTTGCAGTCATACCAAGCATCAATGACTCGAGTCTGAGCGGTCGTCCGGCAAAACTTCAAATATGGGCGTTCCATTCCTATCTCCCAAACTTGTTTCTAATTATATCGCTATCATAACCATCAAACGTCCAGCGACTTTTGCCTCCCACAAGCGTAATAATTTCAGTTCCGTTCACCAATTCTACCAAAATTTGCGTAAATGGGCTAGCTGCACGCTGGTCTTCCGGTCGAGCCTCGGGCGTGTTCCAAACCCACTCGCTCGAATCAGCTGTAAAGCTACATTTTTCATTCGCCACGTCTATGCACTCACTCTCTGCAAGCTCACTGTAACCCGCGATATCGTGCCACGAATCTGCCTTGAGAGGATCGCCGTTTACTATTCTTGACATTTTCCCCGCAATCTCTCTCAAGGATTGCCTCGCCCACGAGGGCATAGATTCCCAGTTTTCGCTGCTTTCGAGTGTCTCGATAATCTCGTCTGCTATCTCTGCCCGATCATAAAAAGAACCGTAATCCGGCTGCCTGTCTTCTGTCGTTTTGCTCATTTCGCTAACTCCTGAGTTGATAGTATGTTCGTTGTAGATTCCATCCCCGCAAGAATCTCAAAAAGGTCGTCACGCTCTTGCTTGAATGCCGCTGCCGCTGCTGCCCACGAAGCGGACTCTGCTGCTGCCCACGAAGCGGACTCTGCTGACCACGCCGCTGACGCTGGTGAACCTGATGAACAGGCCTCTGGAATTGCTACCTCTTTCGCTGAATCTGCTGACTTTTCAACTGACTCTGCTGTCCCTTTCGCTGACATTGCCGCCGAAATTGCCGCTTCCGCTGCCTCTGCCCAATCACACTCATCTCCGCTTATCTCTGCTTCAGCACAACGCTTCACAATCTCTAGTGAAGCTATAACCTCAGGGGAGTCGTGTTCTGTATCGGCCTTTAGTAAATAGATCAGCCTGTCCATGCGTCGAATCGTCAGCATGTGTTTAACCGGCTCAAGGTCTACCCCGACAGGGATAGCTTCTTTTAAATCTACATGGAAGTGTAGTCTATCTGCTTCTGTCAGGTTCTCGAATAAAATATCTCGTAGATGTTCAAGCCATTCTGGAAAGCCAAAATATTCTGCTGTGATTTTATGCGGCGACTCTAATTCAGGATAGCCGAGTATGTCATACGCATCACACCCGACCGAGCAGCCTTTAAATAATCCGCCGTGGATTTCCCCATAACTTCCGTCAAATAACATACCATCGCCCCGGTGATGCCTGGCCATCGCTACAGCTTTAGCTTTAAGTTCGGGTTTGTTGTGGTAACTAAGTGTTTTCATAGCATTAGTGGTCATGATATCTCCTTGACTTCCTCAACTGTAATCCGGTACTCAATCTTCCCGGTGTCAGCATTGCTAATTTCAACAGGCTTTCCGAGCTGGACTACATGCTGGGCAACTGACAGAAGCGCATCGATTGTTGCGTCCTGCTTGTTTGCCGCCCATACTCTGCCGCACTTTAGAAAGCTTCCTGCGAATATAGTGTTTGTTAGTGTGCTTGCCCCAACGTGTAATTTTTTCACGACCAAAACCCAAAATCAAACCGGCCATCGAAACGGCCAAAAAACAAAACTGACTTGCCGTCAATAGATAGAAATTCTATCTGCCAGCCTGATCCATAAATATCTAGTGTTAAAAGTTCCATCTTAGTAATCATATTTTTCTCCCAAGCCATCTCTGACTCAATTCGCTAAATCCTTCGCCCCTTTGTTCAGCATCTCGTTTGATTCGAGCATACTGCCGCCGATTTTCTCCGTAGCAAAATGTACAAATAGCTCCGGTCAAATGATAAAACTTGTCTTTCATTTCTCCGCATTTTTTGCATTTTTTAGGCATGTGAAACCCCGAGAGACATATTAGCAATTTCATCAGTGCTCATATACTCGCTATCTAACGCCTCTTTCAGCCCGATGATGCAGGACTGGATGCTCATGTATCCGCCAAGAGTATGTTCTTCCTTAGCCAGCGTGACATAACGTGATGCACATCTGAGTTGGGCGCGTGTCTCGCATGATGCTATAACCTGTTTTGCCTTTTTGTAGTTGCTCACTTTTCAATCCTCTTTATGTTTGTACATTTCCGAATATATACTATACAATACACATTGTAAACAAAAACCAAACAGGAGCCACTATGCAGCTAATAGAAGACATTCGCAAACGACTAGAAAACCGTAACATCTCTGAGGTCGCAAGGCGTGCTGGCATGGCGCGTGGAACTGTTCATCATCTTGCGGACGGCAGTAAAACGCACATATATTGCAGCACTTGGGTCACTCTTAGCGCTGTTCTGGATGTAATGGACAATGAATCTAAGTAGCTAATCTAAGGTATGCCATTGGGTGCTTATCTAAGGTATGCCATCTCTCACGTGTGCTAATCTAAGGTGGGTGCTAATCTGGAAGTGCGCGCCAATCTCTCGAAGGGGTCGATCCGGCCTCAAGTCTTTTAATCTCTGCGCTGAATACACCTCTAAGGCCTCTCAGATCGTCACAGGTAAACTTTTGAGGTGAATGTGGGCCGTTTAGCCAGTCAACGTAACGTTGCCCATATCGCTTAATAAGGCCCTTCTCGTACATCGAGCCAATCGCGCCCGCTTTGTGCTTTCTCCTGCCTGTAGCACAATTACAACTGCCCTGCTGGCCGTGAATATTCCTAATATCAAACCTAAGCTCCGGCGCGCTTCCAACGCTGCGATAATGGCCGCCGTGGAATTTGTAATCTAGCCACGGCTCGCCGCAATCTATGCAAGGCTTCCCAGCGTCAAGAAGTTTAGCTAGCCGGTTGATAACTTTTTGAGTAAGTTTTTGCTGGTGAGGAAGGTTGTTAAACAGAAGGTCGGCTTTCGCCTTTCGGTCTTCCTTGCTCTTTTCAACTTGTATTTTCTTGCGCGTCTTAGGTGCGGTGTCCCGGCCATATTTAACTGCATGATCCATGCTGCAGAATGCGCTCCTTTTTACAATAAGAGCATTTTCCGGCTTGTTGTATTCCCTGCAGTAGGGACAGCGGCGCTTGTTGGTCACTGCTCCCTGCCGCAATTATTAAACCTGTCTGGCCAAGGCGGTGCTGTAATCCCCGTGACTTCCGAAACGCGCTTGCCCACTTTTTGGCAAATATCACTGGGTTCAACTGTGTCTAAATCTGTAGTTGAAGTCTTACCTGTCATTGCCTCCATCGCTGGCCTATAAAGAAGTTCTTTAGTTGATGATGTCGACCAAGGAACCTCAAATGCTCCGTCAAGCAATTTCAGCAACCCACGCACGCCAAGCCCGGCATCGTTCAGACGCTTCGCCAGCTCATCAAGCCAGCGATGTAACGAATTGTTCTGCGTTTGCGTTATTGACGGCCTGCCGAATTCAATCTGCCATCCCTCACCCAGTCTGGCTATTAGCGTTTCTGCCAGCTCATGAACGTCGGCCTCTGTTTTTAGTTTTCTGGTCTCAGTCATATCTTTTCTCTACTTTTCAAGATGATAATCTGCCCCGACTGATACGCCTGGAATAGGTTCTGTGTACGGCTCAAACAAATTAATATCTAAACGCTTTTTAGCGACAACTTCAAACTGTTCGCCGTTCCTGTTTTTCCCAGAGTATATTTCTACAAAATCTTTGCGGTTGCTGTCATCAATATATTTAGATTCGTCGTAAATAAAAACTACAGACTCTGCGGCTTGCTCAATCTCTCCAGACTCGCGCAAATCAGCAAGGCGTGGCCTCGGATTCGTCCGAGACTCGTGTGCTCTCGATAGCTGCGATAGTGCGAAAATAGGCTTGCCGCATTGCTGGGCAACTTGCTGCAAACTACGTGCAATTCTAGCGACTTCCTGCTCCCGAGAAGGCGCATTTGACGGAACTAATTGCAGGTAATCAACAAACGCGCAATCAATAAACCCCTTGGAAAATCCTCTGCGGATTGAGGCACAGAGCTGGTCAAGATTGTAAACCCGATCATGTATATACAACCGCTGTTCTTTGATTACGGACATGGCTTTAGTGATGCTATCGTAATCAAAACTATTCAGGTTTCTGTCTCTGAGTTTGTTCAGAAAAACCTTTGATCGTCTGCTTACTAGCCGCTCCATGACTTTCATGCGAGGCATTTCGTACGAGTAGTATCCAACCCCGAATCCATCCGCTGCCAGCGAGCTAGCGATGTTAAGTGCCAGGGTAGATTTACCCTGACTTGTACCTGCAGCGATTATGTGCAAGCCCGGCTCAATGCCTCCAGTGTGAACATCCCAAAAACCAGTTTTCATCTGATTTTCTGGACGGTCTAGCCAAGCAACGTATTCGTTGCACGTGTCAAACATTGATAAAGATTGCGTTCCTTTCGGCTCCAATTCGGTCAGGCTCTGTTGTATCTCACTCAGCACCTCGTCAAAAGTTTTTTCAGAACTTACACTGGTTGCAAACTCATGAACAAGACCGAGCAGTTTCCGCTTACTGGCCGCTTCCGTGACAATCTGGGAATACGCCCCAATGTTCGCGGAATTGGGCACACAGGATACTTCGGAAACGTACTGATGCCCGCCCGCATTTTCTAGCTCGCTTCGTGAATTTAGATGGTCGCAAATCGTGATCGGGTCAAATGGCTGAGTCTTTTCCTGCAAAGCAAAAATGGCTGAACAGATGAGTCTATGCCGTGGATCGTAAAATTCCTCAGATTTAATGCCGTTCATCTCATCAATATCGCCAGACAACATCACGCCACCAAGAGCCGCCTTTTCCGCTTCGACGTTAATCATTTGCTCCACTCCTGCTTGTTAGCCATCCAGGTTATGACAGCAGCCTTCCAGCTTTTCATTTTAACCTTGCCGACAACCCAGCCAGCAGATTCGTGTCTGGCTACAAATTTTACTGCCTCCGTTCGATTATCTAAGCCGCGAGATTTCATCTGCTCAAAAACTTCGTCAACAGTGGGGGGGGTGAATTTCTTTGTCTGTGGTGTCTTTTTTGATGGGGGGAGGTTATCGCCCTGCGATGACTCAGTGTTTTCTCCCTCTCTCTCTATACTTACCTTACCTAACCTATCCTTACCTGCGTCAACCATCTGCCTGACATCTGCCTGACATCTGCCTGACATCTGCCTGACATCTGCCTGCACGTTATCAGTATAAGAATTATTCTCCTTAATTTTCAGCTGGTTAAGCTCATCTTGATATTTTGTCGGTGTGCATCTATCTCCGCGAATATAGTTGTGCATCTTCCAATGTTTTATTACGACAACCCCCCCATCGAACGAAAGTATAAAACGCTTCTTTAGAAGAATTTCTATTTCATTCTGAGCGGATCCTATCATCCGCATTATTTTCTTTGCGTTATCCAGAAACCCATCATCGTCGGCTCGCATAGATAAATGAAAATATAGAGCTTGAGTTGATAGCGGCATATCTAGAAATGCGTCACTGTCTACAATTGATATAGAGAACATGCGTCTAGAAGCCATTTTAGATACCCGCCTTTTTGGCAGCAGACCTGGTTTGCAGCTTCCCATGATTAACATGGAATCCGTATTTTATCTCTGCTGCTGCTCTTGCGGCTATAGCGTCCTCTTTGTCGCGGTAATAGCCTAAATGCAGCAGCCTATTGTTCACCACGATTAGAGGCTGCCATTTCTGTCTGTCCTTTCTCCAATAAACCCCGCAGACTCCTGAAGTATTGTTTTTATTAAGGCTTTTATTTCTTTGGTTTTCTAGGTGACTTGCTTCTCTCAAATTTTCCCAGCGGTTATCATCTCTAATATGGTTTATATGATCTATCTCGCCGGGCCATCTCCCCGTCTTCATTAGAAAAATAACCCGGTGGTTTAGGTATCTTCGTCCGCCAGCCTTGACATGACGATACCCACAGCCGTTATTAGAGCCTGCAATCTCTCCCGCCATTGCCAGGTTGTTTCGTGTAACCCGGTTTGTAAGCTCGCCAGTAATCGGATTATAGCTAAACAATTCCCGCGCTTTTGCCGCTGTCAATATTTCGAACATAGACTATCTCCATTATTTAAACTGCCTAATTTTAGTCCTCTCAGTTACGGCTGTGAGCAATAGAGATAAAGAGGATCGCGTAAATAGGAAACGCTGTGTTGGACTCACTTTTCGGGGGTTTAATCCCTAGCCGCTCGATCATAATAACTAACTACCTAGCAAAAGTAAACACCCAAATCGTTCAGTGGCATGTTCCAAAATGGAATGGGTTGCCTCACGCTGTAACTCATTACCGTAAAAATCGTAAGTAGTTAAAGCGCTTGCTGTAGGGGTGGCCAACTTAGGTCGATCACTCTTTTTATCGTTGTGGGTGGCTGGTCTTGAATCTCATTATGCCACGCGACTGGCCTGCAATTCTACGTAGGTCTGTCCTGTGGATTCAAGCGTGGCGGATTGGCCTGTGAAGGCTTGCCAGCGCTGAATGATTACATCACAATATTTTGGGTCGAGTTCCATCATGCGGCAATCACGGGCGGTCTTTTCGCATGCGATCAGGGTTGAACCGCTGCCGCCGAACAGGTCTAGGACAAGACTGTTCTTGTGGTAGGTGTCCAGGATATCAACGATCAGGTCAACGGGCTTTTCACAACTGTGGATTGTCTTGTGAACCTTCTTTGCTTCCCAAACATCAGCAGGCGCTGTTGGCGGATAAATGGGCTTTCCCTTCAAGCAAAGATAAAACGGCTCGTGCTTTGGCCTTGAATAGTATCCAATTCCAAAATTGTTTTTGACCCATATATGCATCGCCTGAATCTTAAACAGTTTTCCGATTGATGCCTCAAACGCTCCTATCTTTGGCCACCCTGTCCAAATAAAAGCGTATGTGTCGGGCTTCATTGCTGCGAACGCACAGCCAAACACATCGTCAAGGAACTGATCAAACTCAGCGCCGTCAAGCGCATCGTTCAATATCTTTTCGTGCGTTCCGCGCTGTGGCTTGAAGTCAATCCCATAAGGCGGGTCCGTGAAAACCATATCAGCCTTCTTCCCGTCCATCAGCTTCTCAACCGCATCAATGCTAGTGCTATCGTCGCACACAAGCCGATGCCGCCCTAACAGCCACACGCCTCCCTCGACCGTAACAGGCACTTTTGGCACTTCTGGAGCGCCTGGAACCCCATCCTCTTCCGGCGGGAACATTAATATTTGCGTTTCGTCATTTATCATTCTTAGTCATATCTCCAAGCACTTACTAACAAAATCTTGAGCAGTGGTTCTGCTTTTAAAAGCAAGAGTTGCTTTCAATCTCTGCTGCTGCTCTTGCGGCAATGGCGTCTTTGATGTCGCAGTACTCGCCCAATTGCTTCTTCGGTATTCGCTAGATCGTAATTTTTAGCTCAGTTGGAATTTTAATTCTTAGACACTTATTTCCCCGGCTCTTTCAGGTTGTACGTCTCTACTATAGCATGACGAACTAGGGCAGAAAATCCCCGCTCATTGTCTATAACCGCCATTTGTTCAATCATCCAGGGTGGCATCCTGAATGATTTAGTTATAGCCTTTTTTGCGCCAACTGATGGGCCGCCGGCTCCGTCGCGCTTTCCGCCGTGTTTGCTCATGCTCCTTCCTCTAGTACGCAATAAGCGTACTCATCAAAATCTAAACCGGAATACTCGCCTTCGCAAATCTCTTGCAGTATGCCTTCTGGCGAGGTTTGCTCTGCTTCGCTTTCGCAGCCTTCCCAGTGAAGCAGAAGATCAGCGACAATCAGGTTTAGTGATAACGTCTGGCATTTGCGTGAGTGAACAATAAATGCGACGGCGGTGACGAACGCGTTTGATTCTGGATTCTTCTCTCTCAATCGCTGCCTTGTCTGCTATGCAGTATGCGTACTGATCGAAATCTCGAGCGTTATAGCGCCCGTCTCTAACTGCATATAAGATGCTTTCAGGGGTTGTTCTGTCACCAGCGTGCAAGCTGTCAACCCATTTGATATATAACGGCTTGGTTTTATTCATTTCGATAATGTCGTGCATAGTGAAGCCGATGGGGCGCGTGTAAGTTTTTGATTTAGTCATTTTTTCAATTCTCTTTATGTGTGTTGCTCAACTTGAAACCAGTATTACATATATATATGGACAATGTAATACATTATTTAGGCTAATTAGTTATAAAAACGAGGCTTATTATAACAAAGCGGTCTATGGTAATTGTTTACTGCAGTATGCAACTACGCTATAGTAGGCACATCGAATCAACACACATAAAAAGAGAATTGAAAAATGAATACACGCAAATATAACAATACAACGTTAGTTATCATCGAGGACAATTATGAGGAATTCGGAGAGCAATTTAGAGACTGGGTAGAGTTGAGTCATCCCGAGATTGACGTAGATTATAGAGCAAAATGCGTCGGCGGTGACGGAGGATTGTTTGACGGCAATTGGGAAATTGTTGAGGACGAAACTCTCTGGGCCGATTTTTGTAACTCCGAGCAATAAACATTAAATAAATTATTAAGGCCAATTCGTTATAAAAACGAGGATTATTATAACAAATAGGTCTAAGGTAGTTGTTTACTACAGTATGCAAATACGCTACTATTACAACATCGAATCAACACACACAAAAAGAGTATTGAAAAATGAATACAGAGACAGTTAACCCAGTAGATTTGATGGTAGGCGATACCATTGTGCTCAGCACTGGCCAAAAAACAGTTGGGAAGGAAACTGTTAAGTCTGGTTATTTCGGAACTCTGGTGGATGGTGAGAGGCTCAAAACAGTTGAAAGAGTTCTTTTTCCAAAATGGTTTAAAGGTGAAGTCACAGGCTATCATTCACAAATTTAATCAGAGCAATAAACATGAAATACATTGCAATATCAACAGACCCCAGACCGATAGCGCTGTTTGCGACGATAACTGAACACGAGTCATATAGCCGAGAGAAAGCAAAACAGCTATACCCAATGGTGAAGGAGCTTGCAGTAGTCAAGATGAAACAGTTCGCAAACGCTTGGAATAATAGCGCGAAGGTGGTAAAATGACTAGCATAGAAATAGCAGCAATGGCCATGCAGGGCATCCTGGCCGGTAAAAATACTTCGAAAATGACCGATCAGGGAATTGCTAAGAAATCGCGAAGGCTGGCGGAATGTCTGGAAAATGAGATGAGCCTGCCAAACGGTTCGAGAGTGCATGATCATTTCATGGCAAACGTTGTTGGAAAGCGTCCGAAGTCAAAGCCAAAGCCAAAGGCAAACCCAAAGGCATTTGAGTGATATATAAACAACCTCAGGACAGGCAGAGGTTCTCTAATGAGTATGATAGGATATTCAATAGCCAGACAACGGGGAGACAAAACAACTATGACCACACTACATGACTACTAAAAAACCCAGGGCACCTAGAACTAAATTAGGCATAAAAACATATAGCACAGAAGCCCGCGCCAGTATCGTCGAACACATATGCGATGAGCTGATTTCTGGTAGGAGCATGAGACAGATTTGCTCACCGGATGATATGCCTAATTTTGTTACGATTATCAAATGGATGAATGGGGATGACGAGATAGCTAGCACTATTGCGCGCGCGAGGCAATTCCAAGCTGACACTCTCTATGACGATATCCAAGCAATCACTCAAGACACTATCACCGGAAAACTTGACGCACAGACTGCCAAAGTGGCGATATGGGCAAAACAGTGGTCGGCTGGCCGCATGAAGCCCAAAAAATACGGAGATACTAGATTCATCGAGCAAAAAACCAAAGTGAGTTTTGAGGACATGTCTGATGAGGATATAGCTAGGGAGCTCGCATCACTGAGTCAGCAGATAGAAACCGCACAGAATGACTGAATCTGCGCAGGTCAGGAGAGCGCTGCTTCTAAGAGAAACGCTCGAGCGCGCAAAGAAAGCTAAGCTGGCTGGCGTTATATCCAGCCTTTACCCGTGGCAGCGGCGTTTTGTGGCGGCTACAAAAGATAATATCGCTTGCTTGCTGATGGCAGGCAATCAAACCGGAAAAAGCCGCACTGGGTTAGCAATTGACGCGGTGCATATCACTGGCGACTATCCTACAGACTGGGAAGGCCACAAATTCAAACATCCGCCCATGTGCTGGCTACTCGGTTACTCAGGTGAAAAAACTAGGGATCTGCTGCAGAATAAACTTTTTGGCCGCATGACCAACCACAAGTTTGATGGCGGTTTGATCCCTGCAGAGCGGATCGTAGACTATAAGGCCATGTCTGGAACATCCGGTGCGTGCCGCGAGGTTAGGGTGAAGCATAAGTCTGGCGGCGTTTCCACCTGTCAATTTTGGTCATACTCGCAGGGGCAACATGCTCTGATGGGTGATGTTGTTGACCTGTATCACATTGATGAGGAACCGGAGGATCCTGAGATATTCCCACAGGTTATCACGAGAACGCTCAACGGAGACCGTGGAAATGGTGGCAGAGGAATCCTCACGCTAACGCCCGAAAATGGCAAGACAGAGTTGGTGTGTTCATTCATGGATGAGATAAAACCAGGCCAGTACATGCAAACCGCGACGTGGGACGATGCTCCACATCTGTCAGAAAAGCAGAAGGCAGAAATACTGTCTGTATATCCAGCATACCAGAGGGATATGCGTTCAAAAGGCATACCGCTGATGGGCGCGGGGTTGATATTTGAGCACGACCAAAAGGAGATTAGCTGCAAGCGTTTCCAGGTGCCCGGCCATTTTTTCATTATCAACGGTATAGATTTCGGTTGGGATCATCCACAGGCGCACATCCAGCTAGCTATCGACCCGGATACCGCACGAATCTATGTAACCCAAGCCTGGAAAGCATCCAAAAAACAGCCGTTTGAAGCTTGGCAGGTGGTCAAAGAGTGGGCTAAAGATGTGCCTACTGCTTGGCCGCACGATGGACTGCAGCACGAAAAAGGCTCTGCAAGACAGCAAAAGGACTACTATGAAGATGCCGGATGGGAGATGCTGGAGGAACACTCGACTTGGCCGGATGGCGGCATAGGTGTTGAGGCCGGATTAATGGAGATAAACAACCTGATGGGCACTGACAAATTTAAAGTATTCGATGACCTGACTGAGGTGCTCGAAGAAATTAGGGAGTATCACCGCAAACAAACATCTGGCGGATTGAGCAAAATAGTCAAAACTAAAGATGATTTGATTGATGCAATCAGAGGCGCGTACATGATGGCCAGGTTTGCAGAACAGAAATTCTTCATCGGCAAGCACATCGAAGAAGATCACGAAACTACACAACAAACCGGAGTCATGGGGTACTAATGAGCGTCACAAAACTTATTAATTACATTGATCAGAAGAACATTGCTGAAGAACTGGATGCGGTCACTCTGACTGACATGGGTGCCAGGGTTAAACGTCAGTACACTGAAGACCTAGCCTCGATGGAAGACTGGATAGCATCAGTAGACCACGGCATTAAGCTTATGAAACCTGAATGGGCTCCCAAGTCTACTCCGTGGCAGAACGCATCAAACTATAAAGATCCAATTCTTACCGAGGCTTCTGTGAAATTCGGTGACAAGGCTTCTCTTGAGCTTTTACGCGGCCCTGACCTAGTGTCCGCTTCTGTGATCGGTCGGGACCCTGACGGCACGAAACTTGCAGCAGGTGAGCGCGTAGCTGAAGCCATGAATTTTCAGATCAACTACGAGATGAAGGGCTGGAGGAAGAACCAGGAAAAGATGCTGTATTCCCTGCCCAACTATGGAGCTGTGTTTAAAAAGGTTGTATATGATTCAGTCGATAAGAAAAGCGATTCCGTTCTAATATGTTACCCAGACTTTGCTGTTAACCAAGCTACTAGTTCTATTGAAAGCGCTCGATCATTCAGCCATATCCTCGACTTCTCACAGAATGACATTATCGAACGAGTAAACGCTGGATTGTGGTTAGATATTGTTGACGAGGATAAGGATGGCGACGAAGGTTCAAACGAAGCCAGCGGCGTTACTAATGCCACAGATAACAATGATCGGTACATTGAACAGCATTGCTTCTTCGACCTGGACGACGATGGATACGAAGAGCCTTATATCATCACGTTTCACGAAAGCACCTGTAAGGTTGTGCGAGTTATAGCTAGATTCGATACGCGCTCAGTTTTCGTTGATGTGGATGGAACCTCTGTGCCGCTTGATAAAGCTATGGATGCACGCAAGCAGGATATCGAGCAGTCTTACAATGTAGAGTTTTCCGAACTGGTTGGTATAGAGATACCCGAGGACGACCTTAGCGACCTGACGATTCTCAGAGTTGAGCCTTTCCAGAGCATTGCATACTACGGATTCATCCCCGCCCCAGATGGTACTTTTTTGAATGTTGGCTATGCCCACCTGCTGGGTGCTTTGAATGAGTCAATTAACGCAATGACTAATCAGCTTACAGACTCAGGGACACTAGAGAATCTGTCTGGCGGATTGCTATCTAAAGAATTTCGCGGTGAGTTGGGATTAAAGCGATTAGCGCCGGGCGAGTGGAAGAAAACCAACGTGCCTTCCGAAAAGCTAGCTAAAGGCGTATTCCCGATTCCATCGAAGGCTCCATCACAGACTCTATACTCCCTCAGTGGTGACAAACTAAACCGCGCTCAGAGCTATCTAGCTGTCCTTGATATATCCGGTCAGCTTACCGCTCAAACGTCCCCTACAACAGCCTTAGCGATGATCTCAGAGGCCGCTATACCAACCAGTGCAATACTGGCCAGGATCCTATCGGCTGAAGCAGAAGAATTTGGCATTTTGTACCGAATCAACCAGCGAACGTTCCCGGCTGATAAGTACCAGAAGCTACTAGCTGATGAGAATGCAGACCCGCAAATGGATTTTAGTGATGACCTAATGATACTTCCCGTTGCTAATGCTGAGATGAGTTCCAAGACACAGCGGCTACAATCAGCTATTGTCTGTCTTGAACAGTTCCCTTTGGTGCTCCAGGCTGGCGGCAATCCCGTTCCCCTTCTTAAGCGTTTCTTTTCAGCAGTCGATGCTGATATAGTTGAAGAAATATTCCCGGAGGAAGGCTCTATGTCTCCTCAAGAGAAGCAACAAATTGAAGCTATGACAAAATCACAAGAGACCCAGAACCAGTTGCAGGAGTTACAGCTACAGATACTTGCTAGAGAGCAGGATAGATTAGACGTCAAGACTAAGTCGGAAGTCGATAAAACAACCTCAGAGATAGAGAAAACAAAACGCGAAATTGCTAAGATAGAATCGCTGTTGGGAATCGATCAAGAAGTAGAGAAGTCGAAGGCTGCTAAAAACTACGCTGATGCAGACGGACAAAGTATTGAGAATGCAGCGGCTAGGAATGGCGTTTAGTATATGGTTCACCGACCGAGAAACAATAGACTATTTTTAACCTTAAAACACAGAGAGACTTTATGATAGACAAACTACTAAAAGACCTAGAAGCAAAGCGGCAGACAATAGACAGGGACAGATTTAACAGATGGAAGCGGGACGAAGTAACGGTAGAGCTTTTCAATGATATTCAAATGTGGATGATCGACCGGCTGAATGATGACGCACCATCCAACTCTGATGAGAGCGTTGCTTTTGTACATCAGCGAGTCGGGGTTAAGTCCGCTATTCAGTCTGTTGTAGATTGGGTTCCATACCATGTGCAGATTCAAGAGCAGGAGCAAGGCAATGAGTAAGCTATACCCTACAGGCCATTACGTTCTCATTGAGACTCTGAAAATTGAAGAGCAGACAGAAGCGGGCATTTATCTGCCGCAAGGGATGACAATGAAGGAAGAAGCGGCCACCGAGCAGGGAGAGGTAATATCCTTCGGTCCTTGTGCTTATGTTGGCTGGGCTGGTTGTGAAGAGGAAGGTTCCTCCCCTCATTCTCAGTGGGGAATAGAGGTAGGCGACTGGGTAGAGTTCAGAAAATACGAAGGCAAGAAATCAGCTATGGAAGGTAAAGAGCGATACAGATATATCCCCGACACGCATATCGTCGGAAAAGTAATCAAAGGTGATTTATGAATAAGCAAACACTAGAGGAAGAGATTGAAAGTGCACTAGGCGCGCAGGAGAAAGTTAATGAGGGTGAAGAGGTTGAGGTCGAAGAGGAGACAGCAGTTGAGGAGAAAGCCGCTTTTACTGAAGATAACTACCGAGACAATCAGGAAAATAAAGCCAGATCTTTCGGATGGAAGCCTTTAGAAGAATACATCTCTGATGGCAAGGATCCTCATGATTGGGTATCTGCTGAGGTTTTCAACGTAAAGGGTGAATTCATCGGGAAGATGAAGGGCCAAGAGCGTGACTTTGATCAGCGGTTATCTGGTGTCAAGAAGCTGCACGAGGCCCAGGTAAAGGCACTCAAAAACGATCGTGATTCTGCTATTATCGAGGGTGACGTTGACCGGGTTAACGAAATCGACAAAGAGATCAACGACCTGAATACTCCTGATGCGCCGCAGGGGAACTATACCCATCCATCTATTGATGACTGGAATGCAAGAAACCCTTGGATCAACGAAAATAGTGCCAAGTCTGAATATGCTCGTGATGTATTTTCCTCGCAAGTCAATCTAGGTCTTGGTCCTGCTGAGGCTTTAGCTATTGTAGATGCCAGGGTGTCTAGACAGTTTCCAGCGAAGAAGGCTACTGGCAATGTCCCATCTTCAGAAAAAGGCGCAGGGAATAAAGGGTTCAGAAAGTCTAAAGCCCCCTCTATATCCATGTCTGACCTCAGTCGCCAAGAGCAATTAGCTTGGAATGAAATGCCAGAAGCGTGGGGAAACGACGAGGCCAAGTTTTTGAAGGCGGTTCAAGACGACCGCTCACAATCATAACCGGAGTATTAAAGATGCCAATAAAGAAAACTAGAACCAAGCGTGCTGCCTCCCCTGCTGGGATGACTGCTGACAGAGCAAAAGTAGAGGGTGTATCTACGGATAATCCCCGCGATCCAAATGCTGGCGCTCGACCAGAGAGAGTATCTATGGGGCAGGGCAAAAACCTGGACACTCCTGGGGTTACTAAAGAGGCTGACAATTACTACTACTACTGGTTCAGTGACCGACCCGGACGCATCGCAAAAGCATTGCAGGCGTACTATGAGCATGTGGTAAACGATATGGGCGAGATTGAGCGTCGAGGGTCTAGTTATTTGATGCGACTCCCCATAAAATACAGAGAAGAAGATTTAAGGTTGAAAAAAGAGAAAGTAGCGCGTACACTGGCAGCTGAGACTAAATTATCTGATAACGAATATGCTCCTGGTAGTAAGTCGGGAGAAGGTGGTCAGAGTTCAATAGTTGATAGAACAGTAAGTGATAATCCTTACTCGTAAAGAATTTAGATAGACCTGTTTATAGACATTCCCATCCGCCATAGTTGCGGAAAAAACGGTAGAGTTGGCTCAATAGTCGAGCGTTTTTGCACTTAACTTTTACTAACGAGGAAATGACCTATGGCAGGTTTAACTTTTCTAAAATCACAGGGTCAAGGTGAAACTTCGGGCAAGCTCCGTTCCTTTCACGTTGATGCTGCTCACGCAGGTGTTCTGGGTGTGGGCGATCTAGTCCTTTTGACTGGCACTGCTCATACTAACGGAGTATCCGAAGTGGATATCGGCACCGCCAATAGCGCCAATACTGGTGTTATTCAAGGTGTTGCCCCTAGTTTCGAGGGCGAAGCCCTTTCTCAGACTCACCTTTCAGCCTCCAAGGCCTCCACGGTGTATGTCAATGTCGATCCTGATGCAGAATATGAAGTGGACGTTTCTAACGGCCCGTTGGTTGCTAATAATGTCGGCCTAAACTGCCCTGCTGTTGTAACTGCTGGCACTGTAACTGGAAGCAATTTTGTATCCAATATGGGTGCTAATGCGACTGGTGTGGCAACTACTTCAACTCTACCACTGCGAATTGTAGCTCTTAAAAAAGATTCCGCTGGCGTTCTTGGCAACAAGGCGATAGTGAAACTGAATGAGACTACTAACCGTCTTGGCGCAACAGGTATCTAAGGGAGACTTGATATGAGTGTTATTACAACTGGTTCAATCCCCCGCCTCTTACAAGATGGTGTTGGGACTATTTTTGGTAACTCGCTGAAAGAGCATGACCCAAAATTTAGCAAGCTCTTTGAGGTCTTGAATTCAAAAAAGGCGTTTGAAGTTAATGTTCAAATGGAAGGTTTTGGTCGAGCATCTACTAAAGATGAAGGCGACGACATTACGTTTGACACGCGGCAACAGGGTTTTACTCCAAAGTACGTTCATTCCTCTGTAGCTAAAGGTTTTATCGTCACTCAGGAGGCTCTGGAAGATGAGCAATATGGGCAATTCAAGGATGGCGCAAAAGCACTAGCGCGCAGCATGAACATCACTAGAGAGCTAGATTCACACAGTGTGTTTAATAGCGGCTTTGACAGCAATGTCACGATGATTGATGGTGACGGAGATTCTCTGTTTTCTACTTCGCATTCTAACGGTCCCTCTGGTGGAACGTACTCTAACCGTCTTGCGGTTGATGCGGATCTGTCTGAAGATTCTCTGGAAGATATGCTAGCCCAGATTATGACTATTGAAGATGCTCGCGGACTTCCTGCGGCTCTGATGGCTCGTAAACTTGTGGTTGCGGCTGGTACTAACGCCTTCGAAGCACAGCGAATTCTGGGATCAGTTCTTCAGAATGACACGGCCAACAATGCTACCAATGCTGTCCGCGACATGAATAGCATTTACGAAGGATGGTGTTCTAGTCCTTATCTGACCGATCAGGATGCGTGGTTTATTTGTACTGATGCGCCTAATGGCCTGAAGTTCTATCAACGAGTTGCTGTTGACTTTCAGAAGGATGAATCGTTCACTTCTGGAAATGAGCGATTCAAAGCCCGTCAACGCTATTCTTACGGATGGGATGACGCACGAGGTGCTTTCGGAAGCCAAGGAAATTAATTACCGGGGCTTCGGCCCCTTTTTCTTCTTAATGGGCATAATGCCTGGTTTATATAACTGTTAAGAGATTTTTAACATGACTACAAGATTCCCAAATGGCTTAACTACGGTTGCCACAAAAAACACGCTCGGTGAGTTTATTCTTCCATCGCCTACTACTGCACACGTTTACTTCAACGACTTCGACACATACACCGCTGGTGATTGGACTATTACTACAACCGAGGCTGGTTCTGGCTCTGCTACTGAAGCTCTGACTGACGCTGATGGCGGCGCACTGCTGGTTACTAATGCAGCCGGTGATAATGACGCTGATTTCTTTAACAAGAAAGGCGAATCTTTTCTATTTGAGGCTGGTAAAAAAGCATGGTTCAAAGCCAAGTTTAAAGTCTCTGACGCAACCCAATCTGACTTTGTTATCGGCCTTCAAATTACCGATACGGCTCCACTGGCTGTCAGTGATGGCGTATACTTTCAAAAAGATGATGGCGATGCTTTGCTTGACTTCCATGTCGAGAAGAACAGTACTGATACAGCTGCTGCGGGGATTGCCACTGTTTCTGACGATACAGATATCACTGTTGGCTTTTACTATAATGGCGTTGATGCTATTAAGTACTTCGTCGACGATGCTCATGTTGGTACATCTGTGACCACTAACCTCCCCGATGACGAAGTATTGACGGTCAGTTTCGGGCTTCAGAATGGTGAGGCAGTTGCTAAAACCATGACCATTGATTACATACTTGCAGCTAAGGAACGATAGAATTCGGTTTTAACCAAGGTGGAGTAAAATGAGCCGAAGCAACTTTAATGCAATTTGTGATATATGCGGTTTCAAGTATCACAGAAACGAGATGCAGCTAAACTGGAAGAACCAGCTGGTGTGTATGACTGATTTTGAGGAAAAGCATCCGCAACTTACTTTACATTCACACCGGGATCGCCAGTCAGTACTGGACGCTCGTCCTAGGCAAAGCCGACCCGGTCTATTGAATCCTTCGATCACTCCGAGCCAGATGGTATGACCACCAGCCAAGTACTTTCCAAAACAGCGGGTAATATAATTGAGGAGGCTTTGAGGGATGCTCGAATTATCCCATCAGAGCAAACTGTACAAGCTATTGACAACACCAAGGGGCGCACATCTCTAAACAATGTTGTCAAATATTGGCAGACTCAAGGCATCCATTTGTGGCGAATTAACCGGGCGGTTCTACCCCTTGATGTAGGAACCCGTCTATACTCTGTTGGGCCTAATGGAAACAACTGTGGAGTAGAGGACACATTCTATTCTACGACCCTGAGCGCGGATGAAGCCTCTGGCCAAACAGTAATAAGCGTAACCGCTAATACAGGCGCAGCGGCGGCTTCCATTATAGGTATAGAGCTGGACGATGGGACTAGGCAGTGGACGACAGTTGCTTCTACAGGTGCTGGCACGATAACTATTGATGACGCTCTAACAGGCGCTGCGGCTTCTGGGAATTCGGTTTTTCATTACGTCGAGCAGGTACAGAGACCGCTTTCTATATTCAATGAAACGTATTCCAGTTCTTTCCCAGACAGTGAAATACCTGTAGACACGTGGTCTAGGGACGAATACATGGCTCAGCCGTTAAAGACCTCTACCGGAACAGTCACTGCTGCCTACTATAACCCCACTCTAACGAGCGGGAAGCTATATGTCTGGCAGGCTGCCAGCAATGTAAAAAACGTCCTTAGATTTGATTACAGGGAGCCTCTGGTAACCTACGGTGCGACAGGTGACACTCTAGAAGTCCCGGAGGAATATTTCCTTCCGCTCAAGTGGGCGATTGCTGCTGATGTTGGACCGCAGTATGGGGTTAAGCCGGACAGACAGAGCATCTTGGAACAAAAAGCGTATGACCATCTTCAAATGGCATTGGATAATGACGCAGAGGAAGGCTCGCTCTTTTTTACACCAGGCTTCGATTAATGCCTACTATTCCTATTGGCGGGGAGTTTTACAAATCGAGCTCACTTCCGATTTCAGCGCAAGAGTGCGTTAATTTCTATTCCTTTATTCCGGAGGTCATTACACCTACCAAGAAAGCTCTTTTACCTACTCCAGGAATTACCTTAGCGACTACAGCGGGAGCAGGGGTTCTAAACCGAGGAGCTATAGTTTTTGATGATTTCCCTTATTTTGTCCAGGGGAGCGATCTCTACCGGGTAGACCAGTCTGTTGATGGTTTCGGTGTTATCACTTATTCGTCAACTAAAGTTAATGGTGCGACATCTATCACTAGTACTGCCAAGGTAATGATGGCCTCCAGTGATATTCAGATGGTGATTATTGACCCAAAATCAGCGGCCAAGTTCAATGCTTGGACTTATGACGGGACAACTTTCGCGGCCATATCCGACACTGATTTTGACGGTCCTGTATCTTCAGTGAGGTTTGTTGATGGATATTTCTTGTTTACTAAAAAGAACGACCAGAAGTATTTTATATCTGATCTTCGTGATGGTACTTCCTACACTTCTACAAACTTCGCCAATGCGGAAGCGAGTCCTGATCCTCTTGTTAGTTCTTTTGTGCTTAACAATGAGCCTATCTTGTTTGGCTCGGACACTATGCAGACAATACAGAACATTGGTGGCGGCGGGTTTCCGTTTGCTTCGGTGCAGGGTTCTATCTTCAGAACAGGACTTGCCGCGCCCAATGCCGTTGTAGAAATAAACGATACGCTGTTTTTTCTGGGTGGTCAGTCAATTTCCACTCCTTCTATGTGGATCACTGCGGGTGGTAAGCCGGAGAAGATATCCACCACTCCGATTGACAGAGCGATATCTGGTTATAGTGCTTCGATTGTTGCTGACTGCTTTACATGGACTTATTCACAAGCCGGAGCACAGTTTGTTGCTTTTAATTTTCCATCTAAGGCTTGTTTTGTGTTCGACATGACTTCTGGAGAGTGGCATACCAGAGAAAGTATTACCCCTGGAGGAACGGTAATCCCTTACCGTGTATCGTCTGCTGTTTACGCATATGGATCAATCCTGGTGGGTGATTCTATAACCACTAATATAGGCGTAGTTGATATTGATGCTTACGACGAATACGGAGAAGGGGAATTACCTAGAAGGTTTGTGACCCCCCATATTGACAATGAGGGAATGCCATTTTTTGTAGATTCTGTTGAATTAGTCTGTGAAGCAGGCGTTGGCCTTCCTTCGGGGCAGGGATCTGATCCGCTAGTATCTATGCAGTGGTCTTTGGATGGTGGGCGCACTTATTCTGACAATACGGAAAGGAAAACAGGGATTGGCGCTGTGGGCGCTTTTGGAACCCGTGTTATATGGAACCAGTTAGGCAGGGTTTCTAGAGAGATATGCTTTAAGTTTTCCATGAGCGATCCTATAAAGTGGGCTATATCCAAGGTGGAGGTCAACTTTGACTGAGATTACCCACCTTGGCCGATCTGTCCAGATAGTTGAAAAAGATGGCACGCCTACGGTCAGGATGAATCGCTGGCTTCAGTTTGTCACGCAGCTGCAAGTGAAGGACGGAACAGGATCGCCAGAAGGCGTTATTGAAGCCGATGTTAAAGCACTGTATATGGACACATCAGGCACGGCGGGGAACATTTTATATATTAAGCGGGATTCTGATATTTCAGGAGACAGGACGCAAGGTTGGATATTAATTTAAATATGATCTATACTAACGCTCATAGACCAAGCATAGATTCAACTAAAATTTTCAAGGTCTGATCATGTCAGAATGCTTTCGTCTAACAGATTGGTGTGATGCGGCTTATATCCTGCAAGAATGTTGGGATGAGCACGCGTCAGATGGTGCCGTTCTGTCCCCACCTGATGTTATCAACGAACACTGGCTAGGATTCCATGAGAATGGCGTTATTGCTGGTATTGTTCGTGTTTATGCTGCGACATCTACTTGGTACGAGTGTCATATTTGCATATTGAAAGAATATCGACACAAGTCTATTGAATTTTCACTGTCAGTTTATCGGTGGATGCTTGAAAACCTTCCCAGTCTTAAAAAGCTAACCGGGACTATACCCGAATGCAATCAAAGAGCGATAAATTTTACTAAAAAGATTGGAATGAAAGAGCAGGGTTATAACTCTGACTCATGGATAAAAAACAACGAGGTATGTGGAATGGTTCAATTGGGAATCACACGCGAAGAAATGGAGGGCTTATGCCACCTGTAGGCGCCGCACTAGCCGCTGTTGGCGGAGGAAGTGCTCTAGCTGGTGGTATGGCCCTGGCCACTGGAGCTGCCGGGATTTATGGCGGAATGAGAGACAGAGATTCCGTAAAAAACGCCAACAACCGAGCCGTGGCCGAGCGAGAAGCATCACAAAGATATATTGAAAAGTCCAAAAAAGAAGCACGCTCTGATATATTTCGATTATTCCCGCCTGCTCAAGAATCCACACAGAAAGGGATTCAGTCAAGCATGGATTTCCTGGGTAAGGGTTTGCCGCTACAAATGCAATCGTTCCAGCAAGGCAATAATCAGGCACAGCAAACGTTAGCCGAAGGCTTGGGGCAATTCCAGAATGCAATTCTGGGCAATCCTGTACAGGCACCACAGCCGCAGTCTATTAATACACAGGGCATTCAGGGGCTTATTAACGCGGCTCAACTTCCTGAGTTTCAATCTATAAATAGCGCAATGGGTGGCAATACTGTTCCACAACAAAACATTAACCGAGGTCATAATCCTGATATCCCAATGATCGACCCTTATGGGATTGGATCGTATAAAAGCTGGTATGACGGCAGGAGTCAGAGATGATTAGACCTGGAATACAAGGCGGGTATAAAACATCTGCACCTATGTCTCAGTCACGACCAATGGCACAGCCTACACAGCAATACGGGTTAAGTGGTGCTGAAAACGCCTTGTCAGCCGGAGCACGCGGAGGTCTTAACAAGCTAAATCAAGCGGGAATTGATGTCAGAAGCATTTTATCCGGCGGTTATCAGGGCGCACAACAAGATTTACAGACTTACACCTCTGCGGGGGGTCAAGCATCTAATCTTCAGGCGCAATTATCCGGTGCTTTGGGCGCTCCTGAACAGCAGCAAGCTTTATCCAATTATCAAACATCTCCTTTTTACGATGAGACAAGGGCGCAAGCGGAAAGGGCTATTACTCAAAATGCAGCGGCGGGAGGGAATCTGGCCAGTGGCAATACATTGGATCAGTTGTACCAGAATGCTTCAGGCATGTTTTTGGATGACTTTAATAACCGCATGGAGCAGTTGGGGGGAATAGCTCAACGAGGTTATGGCGCAGCGAGAGACGTGGCCGGTATTGGTGCTGACCTATCTTCTAGAGGCGCGGCCATACGATCCGACCTAGGACAGAGGGCGGCTGATGTTCCGCTGTACGCGGGATATAAAGCGGCTGATTACAGGTCACAGGCTGGTAGAGATATAGCGCAAGCAAGCGCAAATACCACATCTTCTCTGGCCACGCTAATGGATAAGGAAGGTTCTGGAATCTCAGATATGACTGGAGATTTTACTAGCAATATTCAGTCGCTCATAGAGGCAGCCACCCAAGGCGATGCAAACTCGAAATATAAACTAGCTACTATCCTGGCCAACCTCTCCTCTGGATCGGCTACACAGAATACGAATATACCCTTCACAGAGATGCAGACAACTAATACTCTGGAGCAGGTGGGTCAGCTTTCTTCTGCGATTGGTGGGATGTTGGGACAGTTCAAGAAACCTAGCACGGATAACTTAACTCCAGATCAGACTATTCGGGCAATGGGTTCAAATAGTTACGGCGGTAGCGGTTATAATCCGGGAACATCTAATAATGATGGATCTAGTTATAACTATCCAAGGTCTATGGCATAATGGCTAATCAATTACAGAACATAGCGCAAGGAATGCAAGCGTTTGGCGCTGGGATACAGGGAAATTTACCTCAATTCCAAAGAAACCAAACGCTTCAAAAAGAATCGCAACAAAAACAGGAAGCAATTCAGCAAGCCTCAGAGCAAGCCATGATGGAGGGTCGAACTAAGTCTGCTTATCAGGATGCAGAGATGGCTTTATATCATGCTGAGCAAGGTCATTTTGACAAGGTAATTGCTAGGGGAATTAGCCGTCTTCAGTTGCTCAAACAAATTGAGGGGTCAGATCCAACGGACACGCAGTTACTTGTCCAACTTGCCCTCGGCGCTCAAAATGGCGAAAAAGGATATGCAGAACGCCTTCAAAGCCATCTAGGCGGCATTGTCAAGGATGGACAGGTTAGGGAATACCTTGAAACTCCCAAGACTAAAGATCCGTTTACTGATATAGGCAAATTAAATGATGATTTAAAGTCTGGTAAGATCACTAAAGATCAATACGACCAGCAAGTTTCAGCATCTAAAGGTGGTGGTACAGGCGATCAGCGTGATCGAATGATAAGAGATTACATGCTTGTCAACCCCGGCTCCACGTATGAGGAAGCGGTACAAGCTATAGACGGTAAGCTGGTAACAGATAATATAACGGGCCAGACGGCTACTTTCAATCAATATACAGGTAAAAGCACTCCTATTGAAGAAGACCAAACCAAGTCCGATGAATTTAATCGAAATATCCCAAAAATAACGGGGGATGACCTTGCTTTTGATCCAGGAGAGGGCACTGGTGCTTTTGCTTCTATTTTAGGTCTTTGGAATGATACGCTCGGGCAGATTCCGATTTTGCCTTATGCGAAAAACCCAGAAGAGGCGGCTAGAAACTTGACAATATTAGAGCGAGATTCTGTGAAAGCACTTTCGTCAAGTAACCGCCCTCCCGTTGTAGAGCAGGAACGAATTATTGCGATGATGCCAAAGCCTATGGACTTTTTTCAGAACCCAAGAGAGGCCGAAGCTAAAACCGTTGGCTTTATTGATTTGATGATGAACCAATACGTTGATGATATTACTTTCTATTCAAATACGGGTAATCCTAAAAAACTTAGAGAATCATCATTAGAGAGATCTTCAAACATCGAAAGCATTGTTCGCAGAGTGCTGACTCCAGATGCGGCAGACTTGATCCTTGAGTCTGTACATAAAACACAGCAAGGCGGTGGTGATATTGCGGATCTTTCGATAGATGAATTACTTTCTACGAACCCGGGCGATCTTACTGACGATCAGCTTGCTGCTTATATTAAGCTATTAAGCGAGGGCGAGTAATGGCCGATGAGAACCAAGCCGTATCCAGGGCAGAAGCCATAGCCAGAGCAAGATCAGAAGCCGTATCCAGGGCAAAAGCCATAGCAACAGCAGAAGCCGAATCCAGAAAACAGGGAGCGAAAAATGACGCTGATGAAGACCCTATGTCTGGCTGGGATCGTGCTAGTTCTGCTGTTGGTTCTGCTGTTGATTCTGCTGGCCGGTTAGCAGGGAGTTTTAATCGTGGGTTTTGGTCTCCGTTCCTCCCAAAGGTAGCAGAAGACGCTTTAGAAAAGGCGGGCGCTTTTAATGACTATGAGACCGAACCTACGCCCTTAGAGGCAGGTTTCGAATATGCTGGTCAGGCGCTCCCCTATGTTTGGGCATTACCTCTTGCTGCGGGGAGATTTTCAGCGTTAAAAGCCGGTGAGCTTATGGGGAGTTCAGGGTTATTTAGAACAATGGCTCAGAACTTGTCCAAGTTTGCGGCCACGCGTCCTGGGGCTTATTACGCAGGAGAGGGGGCAGCTGCTTTGTTCGCTGGAGCTTCTAGACAAAAGGCTAAAGACAAAGGATCAGGACCGGTGGGGCAGTTAGCGGCAGAGATGGCAGGCGGTGTAGCAGGCGGTGGATTAACCGCAATACCTTCTAGTATAAGGGGAATCAAGCAAGCAGTGCTTTCTAATTTAGCACCTATGACTAACGAAGGCGGAACGATCAGGGCTGCCAGACAAATTCAGTCAAGGGCAGGTGGGCGGGGTAGGGCAACTGTTCTTGCTGATAATCTGCAACAAGGCGACATTGGAGACGGTGTAACTCCGGCGCAATTCTTGGGAGAAGAAAGGCTAATAGCCCAAGAGAGGCGAATCCTGGAAGACTCACCTGAGATTTCTGCGAAAGTTAAGGAAAACAGGTTATCTGCTTATCAGGAAGCACAGGAAGAGCTAAGGGATAAATTCGGAAACCCAAGAACCAGGCGGCAGTGGGAGATGTCAATTATTGAGCGAGTATCTCCTGAAGGTGCGAAGGTTAGGGGCTTACAAACAGATGAAATGCTTAATTCCGCCTATCGTGCTTTTGAGCCGTTGTACGACAAAGTTAGAGGTATTGATGTAAGCACAGAAGGCCTGAAGAAAAATATCCTTAATTCAGTTAGAAGCGAAGATATTATTTCTGGGCCTGAAGAGAGACGAAACGTTTTATCCTATCTGAATGGCAGGTGGCGTGCCTATGACGGAAAACTCGGCGGAAATATTAAAACTACTGATGATCTTCTGGACATGCGTACAGATATTAGATCAGAAACAAGGAAGCAGGAAAGATCAGCAAGCGCTCAAAGCCTAGAAAGGGCGGAGCTACTCAGGGCTGCTGAGTCTCGAATAACCGAAGCAATAAACATATCCTTGCCCAAAGATTTACAGAAGTCTCTTTCTCGAACGGACAACCAGCATCGAAAATACAAGGCGGTTGAGAGGGCTATATTTAATGCCGGGGACAGCCAATTATCTCCTGATCAAATATCTGAATCAATTAGAGCTGGAATTACATCTCCTTCTAAATATGCACGCGGGGTTGACCCACAGGCACAAGAGTTAAGGGCGCTATCTGTTAGCGGTCAAAACATTGAGGATATATTTGGCGATCCACGACGAGCCGCTCTGGTTGTCCGAGGACTTGATGAAACAGGACGTAGGGCTGTTAAGGCAGATTTTATGAACGCTTTGTTTAACAGAGCAAAAACAGGCGCTACGGAATCTACAGACGCGGGTATTTCCTTTATTTCCGGAAAAAAGTTGCAGTCTGATATTTTAGAAAACAAAGCCGTTATGAGGTCTTTGGGAATTAGTAAGCCTGAAATAGATAGAATAGAGGCTATATCTCAACAAATACTTCAACTTTCCCGTAAGCAACCTGCCGCAGTCGCGGATCTTTTCGAGGACGGACCAGCTTCTCTGATGCAGCTTGCAGCTGCGTTGGTTGGTGCTCATTCAGGGCAGAGTATTTCGGGCGGCGGAATTGGATCCGGCCTTGTAATGGCTCAATTTATGAGCACTAGGGCAAGAAGACTATTGTCTCGGTTAACCTCGGACCAGGCGGCAAAAATAATGAATAGAGCGGTAACTGACCGGAGTTTATATAGATCTCTTTTAGTTAAAGATGTTACTCCTATAAACACTCAAAAAGAAATGGCTCAATATCTTGACGGATGGATATTAGCGAACCTCTCTGATGGAGAAGAGGAATAATGGCTGATAGATTTTCCAACCCAACCACGCAATACTTTGACAATGATGGCGCTGTTCTGTCGGGCGGATTGTTATATTTTTATCAACCTACTACTACCACGCCAAAAAACACGTTCTCGGATAATTCTTTAAGTGTTCCAAATAATAATCCTGTTGTTTTGGATGCTTACGGAAGAATGCCAGATATATTTTTAAGCGGTGCTTATCGAGTTATTTTAAAAGATTCCGAAGATGTCCAGGTTTGGGATAAGAACTTTGTAAACTCTAGCTCTGGTGGCTCTTTTGAAAACTGGGATGCTTCTATTGGATACAGCGTACAGGACATTGTATTTGCTTCTAATGGCAACTATTACATATCTTTAACAAACAGCAATTCCGGCAATGAGCCATCGGCCTCACCATCGGAATGGGAAGAAATACAGTTATTGGCTGCGGCAGGGTTTGACCTTAGCTGGCAGTCTGTCGCGGACACGGGTTATTTGACTTTAGACCCTCCTGCATTTACTGCTGATACCACAGAGAACGCTCACAGGGCGGCGTTTCTTGCTTCTAACGCGATTACTGTTCCATCTGGTACTACGCCTCTAGTTTCTTCTGTTTACGTTGTAGAGCCTAATATAGTTGCTACAGGGACGGTAACTACAGCCACTACTATTTACATTAAAGACGCTCCGACTGAGGGTGCGACTAACTACACTGTATGGATTGATTCTGGTGATGTACAAATAGATGATTCACTTGTTGCGGGTAACATTGACGGGGTTATAGGAGCAAATACCCCATCGGCTGGTACGTTTAATGACTTGACGGCTGGCCGCGTAATAGTTGGCACAAACAATGCGGGTATAGAAACAGATATAGAG
>Ga0222664_1000340_pt1 | contig 31014 bp, 23 predicted proteins | sample AntAcemetagen604_FD_181147 | JGI IMG/M metagenome (GOLD analysis project Ga0222664, IMG submission 181147) | Saline water microbial communities from Ace Lake, Antarctica - #604 | ecosystem: Environmental > Aquatic > Non-marine Saline and Alkaline > Saline | place: Antarctica: Ace Lake... | reverse complement strand
CAGTTGCATCTTGTGGATTGTCTAAATTGGCAGCATCTGCACTTAGTCCAAATTTATAATCATCAATGGTATTAAAAACAAATTCAATGTTTCCACCATTAGTTATTGACATTCTTAAAACTTCATTTAAGTTTACTGCAACAGGAATAACATTCCTATCTCTTACTCCTTGTGCAACAGATACAGTAGTAAAAAACACTGCAATTGCAACTAAAATTAAATTACTTCTTTTCATTTTACGGTATTATTAGGTTATAAAAAATTGATTTTGAATTTAAACTGTTTCAAATATATGTTTCTATTTTATAAATGTCAAGGTTTTAAAAATTATTGCGTGAAAAAATTTATCTCTCCTTCAACATTTCCATTTTTATAAAATGTTTCTTGCTTTAACTTTCCATTTGGTAAATAAATTTTCCATATCCCTTCATACGCTCCATTTTTATTAAAGTTACCTTCAATATAAATTTCTCCTGAGGGATAGTTCTTTTTGTATTCTCCTGAAATTACGCCTCCTATATATTGTCCAATTTCAAAGATTTCTCCTGTAGGGAAATATTCTATAAAATCGCCTTCTTTCAAATTATTCTTGTATTGAGTTACCAATTTCCTTTCGCCATTTTTATGAAAGCTTTTGAATGGCCCATCCAATTTATTTATTTTGTAATTGGCAACTAAATGCACCAAACCACTATCTGGTTCTTTATAAAACGAAGTAAATTCACCATCTAAATACCCATTTACTTTAAAGCCAATTTCTTTTGGCCAGCCATTTTCAAAATTCTTTTGGTAGCGGCCGGTAACCTCTCCATTTTCAAAAGTTATTTTGTGGGAAATTTTTCCATTTTCATGATAACCTATTGATTCACCATTCAAAACATTTTGCTTGTAATTTGAAATTTCTCTAATTTTTCCTGATTCATAGAATATCTTTAATTCACCATTTAAACTATCGTTTAAATAATTTTGAATTTGATAAATTTTTCCATTTGAGAAATAAGAAATTACCTCCCCATTAATTTTATTTTCTGAAAAAGGTAACAATTGCTTTTTGGAACCATCATCATGATAGATTTCCCAAATACCAGATAACTGATTTTTTTCATACTGCCCTTTTTGCCAAACTTGGCCATTTGGATAAAAAATTTGGTATGAACCAACCTTTAATGTATCACCTCCCTTTAATTTGGCTTGGTAAATTTCTTTTTTTTGAGTTGGGAGATTCGGGTAATAAGTTTGTACGATTTGATTGTTGCAAGAAACAAATAGAAAACTACAGATTATTAAAACCTTACCTAAAAAATTTAACATCTTTAAGTAGTAATTATTCTTGGTCGATAGTTATTTGCGCACCTTCAAGGTTTGATTTGCTTCCATAATCTAAAACAACAGCTAAAGCATATTTTCCTGGTTCAAGTGAATCAATAGTGAATAGTATTTTCTTTTTCACTCCCGGATAAATTGTTTCTGTTTTTTGGCCTAAATCTTTTTCTTCGCCAGTGTTAATATTGGCTAACATTATGCTAAGTTTTGCTGTAATTCTTTTCTCTCCTACATTTTCAACAGTTGCCTCAAAGGTTCTTTTTGAATCATCAGGCTTGGTAATTTCACTTATGCCAATAACCTTAGCACTAAAATTTGTATTTGATTTTGGCGATTGAAAAACATAGATAGAAATACGAGGATTTATCATAATCCCTGTTGCTAGTGTTTTATCAACATCTGCAGCTGTTCTTTCTTGCGTTGCTTCAACAGAAACTAAACCCCATTTTGAAGCAAAATCATTTGGAGGAACCGTTAAATTTAAATTCACATAACCTTGTCCATTTGGAGGCAGCTCCAAAAAAGATGGTGCAAAGGTTATCATATCAACTAAAGACCTTGTTGACTCACCAGCTTTCATTCTTATTGACCTACCTGTTGTATCAGGCTCATAATCTGTAAGTTTTAAATTGAAAACTTGGTTTTTATCTGAGTGATTAATTATAGAAACTTTTCTAGATTCATTGTTTCCTGGCTCAACTTGAAAGTTTACATAAACTGGCGCTACTTCAAAGTCTTGAGAAAAAACAATTAAACTTTGAAAAACAATAAGGAGGGAGATGAATTTTTTCACTTTAAATTAATTTTTTTCGCCTTATGCAATTTTTAAACCGCAAAGGTAACTCTAAATTAATTTTATAGCTTTTTTAAAACCTCTTTTGCTGTGCTTACATGTTTTAAGGCATTAAATTGAGAATCGAAAACATACTGAACAACTCCGCTTTTATCTACAATATAAGTTACTCGGCCTGGCAATAAACCCAACAAACTACCTTTTACACCAAAGGCTTTTCTTACCTCATTTTTTTGATCGCTCAAAAGGGTAAAAGGCAAATTATACTTGCTTGCAAACTTGGTGTGGCTTTTTGGTGAATCTGCTGATATACCAATTACTTTGGCGCCCAATTCTGTAAAATCTTCAAATTGATCTCTAAAACTACAAGCCTCTTTGGTGCAGCCTGGTGTATCATCTTTTGGATAAAAGTAAATTACCAAATTGGCTGAGCCTACTAATTCGCTTGATTTTATTTCTTCTCCACCTTGATTAAATAATGCAAATGATGGAACTTGATCTCCTACTTGTATTGACATGCTTTTGAAACCAATAAATAATAAAAATGTTTTATTTTAATTTAAATGTAACAGTTGATTTTGTAATACCACCAAAAATTCCAAAACCTCCATTAATATTTCCATAAACTTGAACTGGTTGAGCGAATGGGTCGAAACCTGAATTTTGCTGAGCAACTAACGTTTTCCTGTAAAAAAACACCTCTTCAGAAATACTTTCTAGTTGATAAGTAATTGAGGCTGAAAGTGTTGTTTCAAAAGGCGATTCGTAAAAAAAAGGTCTTTCTGAAATAACTTTTAATTGGTATTCTCTTCCATCAAAAAACTCATCAGAAAATAAAATTCCTTCGTTGGTATAAATCCAAGTATCAGTAAAGCCGGTTTCGTTGCTGTAATAATAAAGAGGGTAGCTTTGGTTAAGTGTATCTTTATAATAGGGAGTCATACTGAAAAACTGTTACTTGGTCGAAATTCAATTTTAATGAATAATAATTTTTTTCGTTGGCAGGGTCTAAAAAAGTGATTTTGCTTTCTTGTTCTGGATATCCATTATTTTGTACTGAAGCTGTATCAATTGATATTATTTCAACTTTGCTTGGCATGGCGGCTGTTGCAGTAATATCCTCAAAATTTAAACGGGTGGCTTTTACCGTGTAATTAGCCCCAATTTGTGGGATTGCGTTTTCTAATGAAATGTATTCACCAACACCAATATAAGTGAGCGGATAAACGGTTCCATTTTGGTTAGAAATTTCAACTTGTGCGCCTGGCACAAATTCAAAATCTCCACTTTCCATAATGCTTTTACTTTTAAAAATGTCAACTTTCCAAATACTATCATTGGTAAAATAGCAATTCAAAACCAATTTTGGATCGCTCGGTGGTAAATCATAATCGATAATGCTTTCGCAGCCAAAAAGCCCCAAAACGATTACTAGAAAAAATATATATTTAGCTAAAGTTCTCAAAATTTAAATGAATAAGTTGCAAATGGAATAATTGGAAAAAGACTTACTTGCTTTAAAACTGTTTGATTGCCAGTGTTTTCAAAAAATAAATAAAATGGGTTTTGCCTGCTGTAAGCATTATACGCTCCAAAACTCCATGTTCTTTCGCCCCATTTTCTTTCTTTCTTAAAGTTTATGCCAATATCTAACCTGTGGTAAGATGGCATTCTAAAGTCATTCCTACTTTCAAAGTATTGAACATCTTGAAAATAGCTAAAAAAGTTTTCTTTGTTACTGCTATTGGCTGATGGAAACCTTGATGTAGCTAGTGTAACTGCATTTCCTGTACCGTAAACCCAAGTTACGCCCATGTCAATGTTTTCGTTCAATTGATGTACCAATACAAAAGAAATATCATGCCTTCTATCATATTTATATGGATAAGGATTTCCAAAATTTAAATTTTCAAATTCTCTGTTGGTCCATGATAAGGTATAGCCAATCCAACCAGTTGTTTTTCCCTCTTTTTTCTGTACAAGCAATTCTGCTCCATATGAGTTTCCTTGGCCAAATTCTATTTGATTATCCCAATTTTGACCTACCGAAAAGAAGGATGCACCTTCTTTGTATTCTATTAAATTTTGCATGGTTTTGTAATAACCTTCTACCGAAATCTCAAATTTACTTCTTACTGTTTGCGCCATTCCCAAAGCAACTTGCTGAGAATTTTGAGGTTTAACTTTATCAGTAGATGGAACCCACAAATCAGTTGGTAAACCTATGGTTGCATTGGATAATAAATGAATAAACTGCGCCATTTCTGCATAAGAAGCTTTTATAGAAAGATTATCATTTATAGCAAAACGGCCTGAAATTCTGGGTTGAAAAGAAAAATATGAAGTGTTATGAGAAATAAAGCCTGAGAAATGCAACCCTACATTAACCTTTAGTCTTGACCCAATTTTGATGTCATCTTCTGCATAAGCAAATAATTCATGAGCAAATATTTTTGCTGCTCCAAAAGAGGTGTCTACATCATTTTGGTTATTTCCTATTTCGTTCCTAAAAGCATTTACACCGGGTCTAAAAGTATGGTAAATGTCTCCCAAACCAACTCTAATATAATGGTTGGGGTTTGGAATAATATCAAAATCTATTTTTCCTGTAAAGTCTTCTATGCTTGAATTGTAGCTGTATTCAAATAATTCTCCGTAAGAAGTGTCAGGCTCAAAGGTTTCATCATCTAAAACCTCTCCAACCCCAAATTGATATTTAGAGTAAGTAAACGTTGTGTTGGAAAATACCTTTTTTGAAATTACTTGATTCCACCGCATCGCTGCTGTAACGTTTCCCCAACCTAAATCAGATTCAGATTTTGAAACAAACCTTGTATTGTCATAATTATACTCATCTTCAAAGGTGGCATATGCCCTATCCTTACCAATATAAGTACTTAGAAATAACCTGCTTTTATCTGAGAATTTGTGGTTTATTTTGGCATTAATATCGTAAAAATAATAGCCTGCAACGGCATCGGTTCCATTTTTTCTTGCTTGCTGTTTGATAATTGGCCGCGCCAATAAATCAATATAAGTTCTTCTTCCTGAAACAATTAGAGATGTTTTATCTTTAATTAGAGGACCTTCAACAGTAAGTTTGGAACTTACCAAGCCAACGCTTCCTGTGCCATGCCATTCTTTTTGATTTCCTTCTTTCATCCTGATATCAATAACCGAAGAAAGCCTGCCTCCATAACTAGCTGGAAAGCCACCTTTTATTAATTCTACATTATTGATAGCATCATTATTAAAAACTGAGAAAAACCCAAATAAATGAGAGGCATTGTAAACAGGCACCCCATCTAAAAGAATTAGATTTTGATCTGGGCCTCCTCCTCTAACATACAAGCCACTTGTGCCTTCTCCTCCTGATTGAACGCCGGGTAAAAGCTGAATAACCTTTAAAATATCACGCTCTCCTAATAAAGATGGAATTATAGTAACTGATTTCATCGGAATTTCAATAGAACTCATTTGCGAGCGCTCTTGAATTTGCTCCGCTTGGGTTGCAGTAACTTCAAATGTTTTTAACTGAATTGAGGAAGAAAGCTCTAAATTAATTTGCTCATTTTGAAGCAGATTAATTTTTAGATTCTGAGATGCATAACCCACATAAGAAAACATGATGTTATAAGTATCGGCAGGAAGGGTTAAGCTGAAAAAACCATAAACATTAGTTGTTGTTCCTAAAAGAGTTTGTTTTGAATAAATACTCGCACCAATTAGCTTTTCGCCAGTTTCTCCATCGCTTAAATAACCTGAAATAGTAAATTTTTGGGCACTTAAGTTTAAGCAATTTACAAGTACAATAAATGCAAAAATTAACTTTTTCAACAGCGAGGTTTAGATTATGTCAAATAAACGAGATTTATTGATATTATTTTAAAACCTCTGTTTTTTAACATTTTAAGGCCTAATCGTTAAGTTTTAAAACTGCCATAAATGCTTGTTGTGGTACTTCTACATTACCTACTTGGCGCATTCGTTTTTTACCTTTTTTCTGTTTCTCTAAAAGTTTACGTTTTCTAGAAATATCACCACCGTAACACTTTGCGGTAACATCTTTTCGTAATGCTTTTACAGTTTCTCTGGAAATGATTTTTGCTCCGATTGCTGCTTGAATGGCTATATCAAATTGCTGTCTTGGAATTAATTCTTTTAATTTTTCGCAAATCTTTTTACCAAAATGGTAGGAGTTATCTCTGTGTATTAGTGATGATAAAGCATCAACTTGGTCACCATTTAATAAAATATCTAACTTGGCTAAGTTTGAGGCTTTGTATCCAATTGGCTGATAATCAAATGATGCATAACCCTTTGAAACCGTTTTAAGTCGATCATAAAAATCGAAAACAATTTCTGCCAATGGCATTTCAAACTGAAGCTCAACGCGATCGGCGGTTAAATAAACTTGATTTTTTAATACGCCTCTTTTTTCAATACAAAGAGTCATAATAGAGCCAATAAATTCGCTTTTAGTAATTACTTGTGCAGCAATAAAGGGCTCTTCTACCCTATTCATTTTTGTGATTTCGGGTAAGTCAGAAGGGTTGTTTACAATAACCTCCTCTTCTTTATTGGTAAATGCGATATAAGATACGTTAGGAACTGTGGTAATAACAGTCATGTCAAACTCGCGCTCTAATCTTTCTTGAATAATTTCCATGTGAAGCATTCCCAAGAAACCGCATCTAAATCCAAAACCCAATGCAGCAGAAGATTCAGGTTCAAAAGTTAAAGAAGCATCATTTAATTGAAGCTTTTCCATGGCATCTCTTAACTCTTCGTATTCATCTGTATCAACAGGGTAAATTCCAGCAAAAACCATTGGTTTTACATTTTCAAACCCTTGTATATATCCCTCGCAAGGTCTTGCAACATGGGTAATTGTATCTCCAACTTTAACTTCTTTTGCTTTTTTAATACCCGAAATTATATAGCCAACATTTCCTGCTCCTAACTCTTTTTGTGGAATATAATCGAGACCTAAAACTCCAACCTCATCTGCACCGTATTGTTTTTCTGTATTTACAAATTTCACCAAGTCATTCTTTTTGATGGTGCCATTCATAATTCTAAAATAGGCTACAATTCCTCTAAACTGATTAAAAACTGAATCGAAAATTAGCGCTTCTAAAGGTGCATTTGGGTCGCCTTTTGGGGCGGGAACTCTATTTATTATTGCTTCCAAAATTGCATCTACTCCTAAGCCTGTTTTACCGGAGGCTGCCAAAACATCTTCTGGTTTGCAACCAATTAAATCTACAATTTGGTCTGTTACTTCCTCGGGCATGGCGCTTGCCAAATCCATCTTGTTAAGAATCGGAATTATTTCTAAATCGTGTTCTAAAGCCAAATACAAATTAGAAATGGTTTGAGCTTGAATACCTTGTGTGGCATCTACAATTAACAAAGCTCCTTCGCACGCTGCAATTGAGCGTGAAACTTCATAAGAAAAATCCACATGTCCCGGAGTGTCAATTAAATTGAGAACATATGTTTCACCTTCGTGAACATGCTTCATTTGTATAGCATGACTTTTTATGGTAATCCCGCGCTCTCGCTCAAGATCCATATCATCAAGGGTTTGCTCTTGCATTTGCCTTTCGGTTATGGTTCCTGTAGTTTGTAAAAGCCTATCAGCCAAAGTACTTTTACCGTGGTCGATGTGAGCAATAATGCAGAAATTACGTAAGTTTTTCATGTTGGAAAATGGGGTGCAAAAATACAGTTTTTAACGTTTTAATATTCGTGAATTTTATTGTTCTTCTTTTCTTTATTCATCAGCATTTAAAATATTTTAAAACAAAAATGAGTTACAGATTATCATACTTTCGCAAAAAATTTTTTGAAGTTTTATGAATGTTATTAAAACACTCAACCAAAACAAAGGCAAAACACTATTTTCTTTTGAAATTCTTCCTCCTTTAAAAGGTAAAAGAATTCAATCTATATATGACTCTATTGACCCATTAATGGATTTTAATCCAAGTTTTATTAATGTAACTTACCACAGAGAAGAGTTTGTTTACAAAAAACGTGAAAAAGGGTTTTTAGAAAAAGTCTCTATTCGAAAAAGACCTGGTACCGTTGGGATTTGTGCTGCCATTCAGCATAAGTATGGTGTAATTACTGTGCCTCACCTAACCTGCGGTGGTTTTTCTGCTGAAGAAACTGAAAATGCTTTAATAGACCTTCACTTTTTGGGGATTAATGATATTTTGGCTTTAAGAGGAGATCCTGTAAAAACTGAAAACACTTTTGTTCCCGATCAAAAAGGACACTCTTTTGCTGTGGAATTGGTACACCAAATAGAAAAGATGAATGAAGGCCAATACTTGGATGAGGAAATAAAAAACCCTGAGCCTACAAACTTTTGTGTTGGTGTTGCTGGGTATCCTGAGAAGCATTATGAAGCAATGAATCTGAATTTAGATGTAAAGTATTTGAAACAAAAAATTGATGCTGGAGCCTCTTATATTGTTACACAAATGTTTTACGACAATCAAAAGTATTTTGACTTTGTTGAACATTGCCGAAAAGAAGGAATAACTGTTCCAATAATTCCAGGTATTAAACCTTTAACAACCCTAAAACATATTCAGTTTATACCAAAAACATTTCATATTGATTTTCCTGATGAATTAACAAATGATTTGGTTAATTGCAAAACCAATGAAGAGGTAACAAAGGTTGGCATTGCTTGGGCAATAAAACAATCTTTAGAATTAAAAGAAAAAGGTGTTCCTTGTATTCATTATTACACAATGGGTAAATCTGAAAACGTTAGAAATATTGCGAAAGCTGTTTTTGGGTGATTTTTATTTAAAGTTCGCCATATAGCGGGCTACATATTTTCCCAAAATATCAAACTCTAAATTTACCTCATCGCCTACTTTAAGGGTGTGGAAGTTGGTGTGCTCATAAGTATAAGGAATTATGGCAACTGAAAAGCCACCAGCTTTAGAATCAACAACTGTTAAGCTAACACCATTTATGGTAATTGAGCCTTTTGGAACGGTAAAAAGCTCTTTATCTACCTCATGTTCTATTTGATAATACCAGCTTCCATCGGATTCTTTTATTCCTGTAACTTTTCCTTTTTTATCTACATGGCCTTGTACAATATGACCATCTAACCTTCCATTCATTGTCATGCAGCGCTCTACGTTTAAAACGTTTCCAACATTTAATTTACCCAAATTAGATTTAAGCAAAGTTTCTTGGATGGCAGTAACAGTATAACTTTCATCAGTTAGCTCAACTATAGTTAAACACACTCCATTATGGGCAACACTTTGGTCAATTTTTAACTCTCCTGGAAACTTATTTGAAATTGTAATATGAAGGTTTTCCTTCTCTCTTTCTAATTTCTCAACATGGCCTAGCGCCTCAATTATTCCTGTAAACATGTATTAATCTATAGATTGTGTTCTTTCACTTTGATTTATAATGGTAACGTTTCCTTTAATAACTCTGGGCTCAATTCCTGTTAATCTTATTTCATTTACAGTACATATGTAAAAATAAACTCCTGAAGGAACAAATTTGCCATTGCTTAAAGTTTTTCCATCCCAACCAATATTTGGATTGGTAGTTTCAAAAGCCAAATCGCCCCACCGGTTAAATATTTTCATATCAACATCTGCAACAAACTTGTAAGGAAAAGGAACAAAGAAATCGTTAAACCCATCTCCACCGGGGGTAAAAATGTTTGGTAAGTTGTAAATAGGGCAATTATCCACACAAAACTTTTCGCCTAAATTACTTTCATTACCAGATGAATCGGTTGCCGTTACAGCATAGCAACCTGCTAATGAAGATAAATTATTTCGGGTAAGGCTTAATTCTTCTGCATTTGTGGTTGCATAAATTTCCTCATACTCACCCCCTAAAGTGGGTGTAAAATATACTTTATAAAAAGCAACATCATCAGCACAACTCAAATTTGAGTTTTCCCAATCCAAATAAACATTGTCTAAATCGCAATCTACCTCAACAAAAATATTAGGCGGGTTACAAGGTGCAATGGTATCTTTTGGTATTCCGCAATTTTCTTGAGAATAATTAATAATTGGATCTATAAAACCATCTGTTGAATAACGACCAATACTTTTTATTTTATAACAATAAGAAAGACCATTGGTAAGTCCAGTATCAATGTAGTTACTTGTGGAGACAGTATCTAATAATTCAAACCTTAAGGAGTCTTCATTGTATTTAAAAATAACAAAATCATTATTGTTCCAAGGCACATTGTAATTCCAAACTAACTCTAAGGCCTCGTCTTGCGGATTTACATCTAAAAATATGGAAGTTGCTTTTTGTGTAAAGCCTACCAAACCCTCATTACTTTCTAATTCCACTTTATATTGATATTGCTTTTGAAGCGTATTTAATCCAGAATCAACCAAGAGGGTATCTCCATCAAACAAATCAGAAAAAGGTCCTATTGTTTTTAAAAGTTGCTCTTGTTCGCCAACAACACTTCTGTAAATTTTGTAGAAATATGGTGGCGTAAACTGAACTGAGTCATTTAATTCGGTTGGTTTTGCCCAAGTAATAGTATCAACTCCATTTTCTAAATCGGTTCTTTTAACCGAAACTCTTGTTATTACAGGAACATCTTTTTTAAGCCTCGTGCAAACTTCAGGCGTTGGCAAGCTCTCGGCCTTATCTTCATAAACAGCGGTAATCATATAACAATACTTGTGTCCATGAACTAAGCCATTTCCATTATTGTCATCTGTATAGATATTAGAGTTATAGCCAGAAACATATGCAATATTTTGATATCCTGTAGAAGCAGGAACACCCGTTACACATTCGTCAGCCACATAACCTAATGAATCAATTTTTCGGTAAATATTATATCCAATGGCGTTTGAGCACGGGTTTGGCGACCAGGAAACAATAATGTTATTACCAGCAGGATTTGCATCATATTGAACTGATGGAGGTCCAATTACTTTAATATTTAAGGTTGCAAAATTTACCAACTCAGCCAGTCCTCTATTGTCTTCAGCTTTAAAGGTAACTTGGTAAGGCCTAAGTCTAATATGCTCACAAGTAGTCTGCCAAAACAAATTTGTTTCTACTGAATCTGTATTAATTACACCTTGGTCAAAAATTGCTGAATCGGCTACCTCAAAAGGGAGCCCAACAGCAGTTAAAGTTATTACATCCCCATCATCGTAAGCTATTATTTTTTGATTGAGGGAGTCTCCTGCAATTACACAAATATCTGGCAAGGGGCCAAATTCGGGAGGGTCATTTTCACATGGTGCAATTTTAATTTGCATGTCTCTTAATACAGAACCTACTAACAATACATTTCCAGATAAAGTATCTCTTCTGTACTCTTCAATTAAAATACAGATATTATAATCTCCTTGTTTTTGGGCAGAAACCCACGCTAAAGTACCTGTTAACGTGTTGATGCTTAATTTATTATTTACACCTGGAACTATTTGGTCTGGTGTTTTATAATCTTGAATTGGGTCTCCATTATCACCATAACAAACTGATATTGAGTAAACCAAGCTATCGTTATCTGGGTCAACTGCTCCAGGATTGTGATAGTAAGGCTTTTTCAAGCAACCATTATCAATGGGTAAGTTTTTTAGAATTGGTGAACTGTTGTGCCCTACTGTAGGGCTAATGACCAGAGTAGATTTCAGAAAAAATGGTACGCTTACAGAATTTGGAATGTTTTCTATTTCGGCAACACGGTTTGGGTCTAACATCGATATTACATAAGTGCCAGGACCTGCATAAGTATGTGTTATAGTATAGGTGTTTAATTTGGTAAAATTATCTATCTGCACCCCATCTCTAGCATCGGGAAATTGAGGACATAGATTTTGGCTACCATTACTTCTATTTACTGTTCTTATTGTTCCATCACCTAAATCAACATCAAGGGTGCACCTATCTGCACTAGTTGAAGCAGGGTCTGTATAGGTTATGACAGTAATTTCATAGGTTAAATTGTTCTTGTGTTTATAAGAAATTTCGCCAGCGCGATTGTGTGTCCCAAAAACTATTTGGGAAAACATCATCAAAACAAAAAGTAAAACTACTCTCATTGCTACAGTCTGCTAATTTACGGACAAATTCAAAACATGTTGTGTTAAACCTTATTAAATAACAATAAGGCCATATTACCCAAATAAACGGTTAATAGTGGTTTATGTTCTGTTAAAATAGACCAAAATATGTCGTCAAATTTTAGGTAAATTTGCCGCCTAATTATATCCACATGAATATTTTACTAAGTTCATCAAAAAAAATTAACGAAAAATTAAGCTTAGTTAGCTTAATAAATGATAAAAGTTCTATTCCTCCTAGTTTCAAAAACCTTTCAAAAGATTACTTAAAAGACAACTTTAGTGCGAAAAGTCCATTAATTAAAAATGTACTTGACAGATTAGATGTTGCCGTTTTGGTTGACGAAAAAAATCCACACAAAAAATTAGAAATCTTAAGGGTAAATGGATACAATATTTGCAAGGCTTTAAATGCTTCTAAATTAAAGTCTATTCAAATAGAAGGTTCAAAATCTGATGAGGTTTTGGCTGTTGCTGAAGGTATTATTTTAGCGAACTACCAATTTAACAAGTACTTTTCTGACGCAAAAGAAAATAGCTTAACTGAGGTAAAAATAGTTTGCTCTGAAGTTTCAAAAGAAGCAATTGATGAAGTAACCAATACCTGTAAAGCTGTTTATTATGCTAGAACTCTGGTAAATGAACCACAACATTTTTTAACTGCTACCCAGCTTTCTGAAGAAATAAAAACACTTTCAAAAGAAGCAGGATTTACAGTTGATGTTTTCACAAAAAAGAAAATTGAATCCTTAAAAATGGGTGGTCTTTTGGCCGTTAACAAAGGAAGTGTTGAACCTCCTACATTTAACATACTAGAATACAAACCCAAAAATGCTTCAAATAAAAAACCAATTGTTTTAGTAGGTAAGGGAGTAGTTTATGATACTGGTGGTTTAAGTTTAAAGCCCACTGCAGGCTCAATGGACTTTATGAAAAGTGACATGGGCGGCTCAGCAGCCGTTGTTGGTGCATTATACGCAACGGCAAAAAACAAACTTAATGTTTGGGTAATAGGATTAATTCCTGCAACTGATAACAGACCCTCTCTTTCGGCTTATGCACCTGGCGATGTTATAACCATGTTTAATGGCAAAACAGTTGAAGTTTTAAATACTGATGCTGAAGGAAGAATGATATTAGCAGATGCACTAGCTTATGCAATAAAATACAAACCTGAGTTGGTAATTGATTTGGCAACCTTAACAGGAATGGCGGCAAGGTCAGTTGGACACCATGCAATAGTTTCTATGGGCTCAGCAGATACAAAAACTCACGAAAACTTAAAAGAATCTGGATTTGCTGTAAATGAGCGATTGGCTGAAATGCCATTTTTTGATGAGTACTTCGATATGTTAAAATCTGATATTGCAGATTTAAAGAATATTGGAGGCATGAATGCAGGTGCAATTACAGCTGGTAAGTTTTTAGAGCTTTTCACTAAAAATGAAAAAGGCGAACACGCTTACCCTTGGATTCATTTAGACATTGCAGGACCTGCATTTTTAAGCAGCGAAGATGCTTACAGAGGTAAAAACGGAAGTGGTGTTGGCGTTAGGTTACTCTATCATTTCATCAAAAAATACGCGAAATAAGCCATATGGGAAAGCGAATAAAATTAGGCATTTCTATTGGTGATATTAATGGAATAGGGTTAGAAGTAGTTCTAAAATCATTGCATGATGCTAGAATACTTTCCAATATTACCCCAATAATTTATGCTTCATCTAAACTTGTAAAGTTTTATATTAAAAAACTTGGATTAAACGATTTGGTAATCAACTCCATCTCAAGGGCAGAAGATGCCAATCCAAAAAAAATAAATGTTCTTGAAGTTTGGGACGATGATGTTTTTGTAAATTTTGGTATTCAAAATGAAGATGGCGGAAAATATGCTCTGTTATCATTAAAAAAGGCCGTTGAAGATTTAGCATCAACAAATTTTGATGCTTTGGTTACTGCCCCAATTAACAAAAAAAACATACAATCTGAAGAATTTAAATTTCCTGGTCATACAGAATATTTAGCCAATTATTCAAATGAGGATAATCCGTTGATGTTTATGATATACCACAATTTAAAAGTTGGTGTTGTTACAGGTCATATTCCTTTAAGTGAAGTTTCCAAAAACTTAACAGAAGAAAAAATACTAGCAAAATTGGAGGCTATGAAAAAGTCACTCATTCAAGACTTTAACATTCCACTGCCAAAAATTGCTGTTTTAGGTTTAAATCCTCATAGCGGAGACGATGGATTAATAGGCTCTGAAGAAAAGACTTTAATTATTCCTACTTTAGAAAAAGCAAAAGGTCAAGGTTATTTAGTTTTTGGTCCTTTTCCGGCAGATGGTTTTTTTGCAAACCAATCCTATAAAAACTTTGATGCTGTATTGGCCATGTATCACGACCAAGGATTAACCCCTTTTAAAACAATTTCACAAAGCGAAGGAATAAATTATACCGCAGGTTTGCCTATTGTAAGAACTAGTCCAGACCATGGCACGGCATATGACATTGCAGGAAAAAATATTGCAGACGAAACCTCATTTAGGAATGCAATTTATGCCGCTTGTGACATTTACCATACAAGGCAAGAATATAGAAGCCTAATTTCCAACAAACTAGAAGTAAAAGAACGTAAAGAAAAAAGAAGAGAATAATATAGTTTTCAACAAATTTTATTTTTTACTTTTGCAAACCTTTTTCAAATGAAAAAGAATAAACTATTATCTAGGCAATTTGAATTGCCATTTTCGGGATTAAAAATTGGACTTCATCCATTTGAATTTCCAATTTCCCAATCGTTCTTTGAGCATTTTGAGCCTTTAAGTTTTATTAAAGAAGGTGAAGCTTTTGCTAAAGTTGAATTAGAAAAACGTTCAACCATGTTATTGCTTCATACAGAAATTAGTGGCAAAGTTGTTACACCTTGTGATAGATGTGATGATGACGTATCTACCAAATTTAAAAATGATTATGACCTCATCATTAAATTTGGTGAAGGAGAATTTGAGGATACAGATGAAATAATTCAAATTTCAGCCCAAGACCACAAACTTGAATTGCTCGAATTGTTATATGAATATATTTATTTGGGCTTGCCTCTAAGGTTTGCTCATAAAAAGTCAAATTGTAATCCCGATGTTCTAAAAAAACTAAAGGAACTACGAATAAAAGAAGAAAAAAAAGAAAAAACAGACCCTCGGTGGGATGTTTTAAAAAATTTAAAATAAGTTGCAATGGCACATCCTAAGAGAAAAATCTCGAAAACGAGAAGAGACAAAAGAAGAACTCACATAAAAGCTGAAGTTCCTACTATTGCTAAATGTCCTACTACAGGTCAACCACATTTATACCATAGAGCACATTGGTTTGAAGGTAAATTATACTACAAGGGAAAAGTAGTAATGGAAAAAGAAGTTGCCCTATAAGCAACTTTTTTGATTTCAATTAAACTACCATACTTCTTAAAATAATTGTAAACTTGCTATAGTTTACAAAACAATATTTTGATGTCCCAAAACATTAAAGCCGCTATAACCGCTGTAGAAGGTTATGTTCCTGAATATATTTTAACTAACAAAGAGTTAGAAAAGGTAATTGAAACTACCGATGAATGGATTACTTCAAGAACAGGCATTAAAGAAAGAAGAATTCTGAAAGACCCTTCAAAGGGCACTTCAGATATGGCTGTTGCTGCCATAAATAAGCTACTCGAAAAGAAAAATATTAAACCCGAAGAAATTGACCTTATCATTTGTGGCACGATCACACCCGATATGGTTTTTCCTGCTACAGCATGCTTAATTGCTGATAAAGTAGGAGCGAAAAATGCTTTTGGTTATGATATTAGTGCAGCATGTTCTAGCTTTTTATACGCTTTGGTTACAGGCCAAAAATTTATAGAAAGCGGCACTCACAAAAAAGTTTTGATATGTGGTTTCGATAAAATGTCTTCAATTATTAATTATGAAGACCGAACTACTTGTATCATTTTTGGAGATGGAGGCGGCGTTGCTCTTTTAGAACCTACAACTGGCGAAAATTATATTATTGATTCTATTTTGCGATCAGATGGATCTGGCATGCAATATTTACATCAAAAAGCAGGAGGTTCATTAGTGCCTCCAAGTCATCATACAATTGACGCTAGATTGCATTATGTTTACCAGGAAGGACAATCCGTATTTAAGTTTGCTGTAACCAATATGGCTGATGTTTCTGCCGAAATAATGGAAAGAAACAACTTAACAGCAGATGATGTAGCTTGGCTTGCTCCACATCAGGCAAATAAACGAATTATTGATGCAACTGCCCGTAGAATGGGCGTTGGCGATGATAAAGTAATGCTAAATATTCACAAATACGGAAATACCACAAGTGGAACTATTCCTCTATTATTATGGGAATACGAAAACCAACTAAAAAAAGGTGATAATTTAATTATCAGTGCATTTGGTGGCGGTTTTACTTGGGGTTCTATTTACCTAAAATGGGCATATTAATCGTTTATTTAAAGGGTTAATACGCAATCATATTTTTTTATCTTTACCCACATTAAAGTAAGTTACTTATGAATCTTAAAGAAATTGAATCGCTTATTAAATTCGTTTCCAAATCGGGAGTAAGCGAAGTTGAATTAGAAACTAAAGACGTAAAAATAACTATCAAAACAGATAGCGGTAAACCTGCAGAAGTTCAAAGTGTAATTACACAGATGCCAATGCAAGGCCAAATGCAAAATATGCAAATGGCACCTGTAAACATGAGTTCGCCACCACCGGTAGTTCAACAAGAGGCTCCTAAAGCTGAGGAGAGTAAATTAATTACTGTAAAATCTCCAATGATTGGTACTTTTTATAGGTCATCGTCACCTGATAAGCCATCATTTATAAATGTTGGTGACAAAATAAATGTTGGTGATGTGGTTTGTATTATTGAGGCCATGAAGCTTTTTAATGAAATTGAATCTGAGGTTTCAGGAAAAGTAGTAAAAGTATTGGTTGACGATTCTTCTCCTGTTGAATACGACCAACCATTATTTTTAGTTGAACCAGCCTAATCTAAACAACATGTTTAAAAAAATACTTGTTGCCAACAGAGGTGAAATAGCACTGCGTATTATGCGTACCTGTAAAGAGATGAGCATAAAAACAGTTGCTGTATACTCAACTGCCGATAAAGAAAGCCTTCATGTAAGGTTTGCTGATGAAGCAGTTTGTATTGGACCGCCTGAAAGTGCAAAATCATACTTGAAAATACCAAATATTTTAGCAGCTGCAGAAATTACCAATGCCGATGCAATTCATCCAGGATATGGTTTTTTATCAGAAAATGCCAAGTTTTCTAAAATATGCCAAGAACATAATATAAAGTTTATTGGCGCTACTCCCGAGCAAATTGAAGGCATGGGAGATAAGGCTACTGCAAAAGCTACCATGATTGAAGCTGGTGTTCCTTGTGTTCCTGGAGCGCCAGGTATTATCACAGATATAAAAGCTGCTAAAAAAATAGCCCTTCAAATTGGCTACCCTGTTATGCTAAAAGCTACTGCAGGCGGTGGTGGAAAGGGAATGCGTGTTGTGTGGAAAGAGGATGAGTTTGAAGAAGCTCATAACAAAGCTTCTAAAGAAGCTGGAGCTGCTTTCGGAAATGCGGGCATGTATATGGAGAAGTTTATTGAAGAACCTAGACATATTGAAATTCAAATAGCTGGAGATCAATTTGGAAGAGTTTGTCATTTAAGCGAAAGAGATTGCTCCATCCAAAGAAGACATCAAAAATTAGTGGAAGAAACTCCATCACCATTTATGACTGCTACCCTTAGAAAGAAAATGGGTACTGCTGCTATAAAAGCAGCTAAAGCTGTAAATTATGAAGGTGTTGGTACGGTAGAGTTTTTGGTTGATAAGCACAAAAATTTCTACTTCATGGAAATGAATACTAGAATTCAAGTTGAGCATACCATTACCGAAGAAGTTATAGATTATGATTTGATTAAAGAGCAAATCTTAATTGCTGCAGGTGAAAAAATTTCTGGAGAAAATTACGAACCAATCAGACATGCTATTCAGTGTAGAGTTAACGCTGAAGACCCTTTTAATGATTGGAGACCAAGTCCAGGAAAAATAACTGAATATCATGAACCAGGCGGTATTGGTGTTAGAATTGATACCCACGTTTATGCGGGTTATACAATTCCTCCGTATTATGATAGCATGATTTCCAAATTAATTTGTGTAGCAAAAACTCGGGAAGAAGCTCTTAAAAAAATGGAAAGAGCGCTAGATGAATATATTGTAGAAGGAATAAAAACTACTATTCCTTTTCACCAAAAACTTATGAAAAACGAAAAGTTTAGGTCTGGTAACTTTACAACCAAATTCCTTGAAGAATGGGATTATAAAGCAGATTTAGAAAGTTAAATATTAGTTTTTTAGCAAAAAAAAGTCATCCAAATGGATGACTTTTTTTTTGTTTTGAAAATCATATTGGCCGCTTAAGAAGCCATTGAGTTTGAAATTTTATTACCTATTAAATCATTACAAGCTTTTTTTATTCCTACCACATCAAAACCCGACTCTGCAAACAATTGATCTTGCGAGCCATGTTCAAATATTTTATCTTCTATCCCTAGCCTTTTTACTTCTGCGTGGTAACCGTGGTCAACCATAAACTCAACAATAGCACTGCCTAAACCGCCCTGAATAGCATTGTCTTCTATAGTTACTACTTTGGTGAATTTACCAAACACTTCATGTAATAATGTTTCATCTAAAGGCTTTACAAACCTCATGTCATATACCGCTGCCGAAACGCCCTCAAAAGCCATTTCTTCGCTTGCTTTTAATGCATAGTTTCCTATTGGACCAATACTTAAAATGGCTACATCTTCACCATTTTTTATCTTTTTTCCTGTGCCAATTTTAATTTCTTTAAAGGGAGTTTTCCATTCGGGCATAACACCTTCTCCTCTTGGATATCTAATTACCCAAGGCGCTGCGTTTTTTTCAAGTTGGGCAGTGTACATCAAATTCCTCAATTCACTCTCGTTTAACGGAGAAGAAACAATCATATTTGGAATACACCTCATAAAAGATAAATCATAAGCTCCATGGTGGGTTGGGCCATCTGCACCGGCAAAACCTGCTCTATCTAAACAAAATATTACATGTAAGTTTTGAAGTGCTACATCATGTATAACTTGGTCATAAGCCCTTTGCATAAATGATGAGTAAATATTGCAATAGGGAACTAAGCCTTGAGTAGCCAATCCTGCTGAAAAGGTTACTGCATGTTGCTCTGCTATACCAACATCAAAAGCTCTATCTGGCATTGCCTCCATCATCAATTTTAATGAGCTTCCAGTGGGCATGGCAGGTGTAATACCTGTTATTTTTTCGTTTTTTTCGGCTAATTCAATAATTGAATGGCCGAAAACATCTTGATATTTTGGAGGTTGAGGACTTTTTGGAGTAACCTTAATAATTTCTCCTGTTTCTTTATTAAAAATTCCTGGAGCGTGCCACGTAGTTGGTGAACCTTCTTCAGAATACTTGTAGCCTTTACCTTTCATGGTAAGGCAATGCAAAATCTTAGGGCCTGGAATGTCTTTTAAGTCTTTTAAAACTTTAACCAAATGATTTACATCATGACCATCAATTGGACCGAAATATCTGAATTGTAATGCTTCGAATAAATTTGATTGCTTCAATAAGGTTGACTTTATGCCATGCTCAATTTTTTGAACAATTTCTCTAGCGTTTGGTCCAAATTTTGAAATTTTACCCAACAAATGCCAAACCTCATCCTTTACTTTATTGTAGGTGTGAGAAGTAGTAATGTCTGTTAAATATTCTTTTAAGGCTCCAACATTAGGGTCGATTGACATGCAGTTGTCATTCAAAATTACAAGCATGTTTGGTTGCTCGCCACCTGCATGGTTCATGGCTTCAAAAGCCAATCCTGCTGTCATGGCGCCATCGCCAATAACAGAAATATGTTGAATGTCTTCTTTTTTTAAGATTTTATTGGCAACCGCCATTCCTAAGGAAGCAGAAATAGAAGTTGAAGAGTGACCAACACCAAATGTGTCGTATTCACTTTCTTTTCTTTTAGGGAAACCACTTATTCCTTTGTATTTTCTATTGGTATGGAAAACCTCTTTTCTACCTGTTAGTATTTTATGACCGTAAGCTTGGTGCCCAACATCCCAAACCAATTGATCTTTTGGGGTATTAAACACATAATGCAAAGCAACAGTAAGTTCTACAACACCTAAGCTTGCGCCAAAGTGCCCTCCCTTTTGAGAAACAATATCGATAATAAACTCTCTTAATTCATTAGATACTTGCGTTAACTGCGATTCGTCTAAGATACGCAGGTCGGCTGGAAAAGTAATGTTATCTAGCAATGGGTAATCTGTGGCACTCATAATAGAATTCGAATTTCGAATAAACAAAAATAGTATTTATTCATTGTGCCTAAATATACAAGCAAAGTTGTAAATTGTTCAGCATCAAGCTTTAATTATAAGCATTCTCAGGGTTTTTGTTTACGCTATATTTAAACTTGGTTAACAAGAAAAACATTACTGGAACAATTACCAATGTTAAGAAAGTTGCAAATGTTAACCCGAAAATTACTGTCCATGACATTGGTCCCCAAAAGATTACATTATCGCCACCAAAGTAAATTTTCGGATCATATTCTGTAAATAGCGAGAAGAAATCAATGTTCATTCCTGTTGCCAAAGGAAGTAAACCTAAAATTGTGGTAATTGCAGTAAGTAAAACAGGTCTAAGTCTTGTTTTACCTCCTTCAACAAGGCTATCTAAAAGAACATCAGTTGGTAAGTTTGCACCATTAGGTAAACCCAATTCTTGGGCCTTCCGTTCCATAATTAACTTGGTGTAATCAATTAAAACAATTGCGTTGTTTACTACAATTCCGGCCAACGATATTATTCCAATCATGGTCATAATTACAACAAAGTCCATTCTGAATAATACCAATCCTATAAAAACTCCAATTAAACTAAACACCACAGATATTACAATAATAAAGGGTGTTGATGCGGAATTGAATTGAGAAACTAAAATCAAAAAGATTAAGAAAACTGCTATAAGCAAGGCATTTCCTAAAAAGGCCATTTCTTTGGCTTGTTCTTCTTGTTGGCCAGTAAATTTTAATGTATTTCCCTCAGGAATTGGATATTCTGTTAAGACCTTTTTTATTTCGGCAACCACTTCATTGGCATTGTATCCATCTAAAACGTTAGACATAATGGTTATCATTCTTGTTTGGTTTTTTCTTTTTACCGCACTAAAAGTTGATGTTTTTTCTGAGGAAGCTACTGCTGAAATAGGAACTTGTTTTATTTGGCCATTTGATTGGTCTCTGAAAGTAATGCTTTGATTCATTAGCATTTCTTCGTTGTATCTGTATTTATCGTTTAACCTTACATAAATTGGGTAATCATCTTCTCCATCCTTGTAGGTTGAAACCTCAAATCCAAATAAGGAAGTTCTAATTGTATTGCCAACTTGAGCCGTTGAAACACCTAGTCTTCTTGCTTTTCTTCGATCAACTGAAATTGGCATTTCTGGCTTACCTACTTCAACATCTAGTTTTAACTCTTCTACTCCACCAACGTTTTTCGAATTGATAAATTCTTTAATTCGGGTTGCTTCAGCAATTAGTTGCTCATAATCATCTCCGGCAAGCTCAATATTAATTGGTTTTCCTTGCGGTGGTCCTGCAGCGTCTTTGTCTACAATCACTTGTGCTCCTGGCACTCCCTTTACAACTTCTCTTATTTCTTCCATTACATCTGAGGTCATTATGCCTCTTCTGTTTTTAAACTCTGTAAAGTTTATTGCAATTCTAGCTTTGTGTGGAGTTGTAGCCATAGATGGGCCTTCATTAGGGTCAGATGCTCCCATACCAACTTGAGCAATTACACTTTCGATAAGAAAATTTCTGGTTTCTGTTTTTCCATTTATTTCAACTTCCTCATCATATTTTTTGATGTATTTAAAAACCTTTTCCTCTAATATTTTAGAAATTTCGTTTGTTTCTGCGATATCAGTCCCGATTGGTGTTTCAACAAACACGTTTACATAATTAGGCTGATTTATTGGAAAGAAAATAACCTTAGGTGGAAAAACACCTAATAAAAATGCTGAGAAAATTAAGAACCCAAAAGTTCCGATAAAAAATAATACTGGTTTTTTTCCGGCTAAGGCAAAAGATAAAAACACTTTATACTTTTCTTCAAGCCATGGCAATAATGTATTTTGAAAATATGCTGTTGATGGAAGCAATACCAAATAATTTAATGTTAATAGAATAACATTTAGAAATAGAAAACTTCCCGAGAACATAAAGTCTCCCATTGTAAACAATAAACCAAAAACACTAAATAGAACAACCGGAAATATTAGTTCAGTTAATTTGTTGTCTCTTGTCATGAACAAATACTTGAACATGATAAAGGTTGCAGAAATAGCTGCGAACGTAATTCCTAACCAATAAATACTTCCAATAAAAAGGTAACCTAAAACCATTCCTACAGTGGTTCCAATCATAAACTTCATATTAGCTTGAATTTTATCTTCTTTTACTTTCATAAAAACCACTGTAAATACAGGGTTAATTACCAAACCAACAAACAAAGAAGACCCTAATACCAGAATTAATGTAATGGGAAGGTATTTCATAAACTCACCCATAATACCAGGCCAAATCGCTAAAGGAACAAAGGCGGCAAGCGTTGTTGCAGTTGAGGCTATAATTGGCCAAGCAACTTCTCCTACACCAAACCTAGCTGCATCAAATCGGGAGTATCCTTCATCCATGAGCCGGTATATATTTTCTACCACCACAATTCCATTATCTACAAGCATTCCTAAGGCTAGAATTAATGAGAAAAGGGTCATCATGTTAAGCGTTACACCTGCACTGCCCAATAAGAAAAACGCCATAAACATTGAGAGTGGAATTGCCATTCCAACAAAAAGGGCATTTCTTAAACCCAAAAAGAAAAGCAATACCGCAATAACCAATAACATCCCAAAAATTATAGAATTCTCAAGCTCCGAAACAGTGTTTCTTGTTTGGTTTGATTGATCGTTTGTAATGGATACATTTAAATCATCAGGAAAAACATTTGCCTTTGCATTTTCTAAGATTGCATTGATTTTATCTGAAGCATTTATTAAGTTTTCTCCTGCTCGTTTTTTAACATCTACCATTACTACAGGGCTTCCATACTCGCGGGCATAACTTTCTGCTTCGGCTTCTTCAAATACTACATCGGCAATATCTTTTAGGTAAACAATGTTGTTTTTTTCGCTTTTAACAATAACCTCTTCAATATCTTTTGCACTTTTAAATTCACCAATAATTCTTACGGTTCTTCGCATATTATCAATAAGCAAATCACCTCCAGAAATAGTAATATTTTCATTTTGTATGGCCCCCGAAATATCATTAAAACTAATGTTTAAAGACTCCATTTTTAGCAAGTCAACATTAATTTTCATTTCTTTTTCTTGAACACCTCTAATATCAACTTCCGTGATTTCGGGTAACTGCTCAATTCTATCCTCTAAAAGCTCAGCATATTGATTTAATTGATCTATAGAAAAATCGCCCGAAAGGTTAATATTCAAAATAGGCATCATTTCAGAAAGGTTCATTTCGAACACATTCGGGTCTGCAGGTAAGTCATTTGGAAACTCGGGGTCTCCTTTGGCTATATCAACTTTATCTTTTACTTTTCTTAGTGCTTCTTCTGGTGTGGTATTAAAGTCAAACTCAATAAAAATGGTAGAATAACCTTGTTGCGATGTAGAGGTCATTTTATCAATTCCGGTAATGGATTTGATTTCCTTTTCTAAAGGTCGGGTAATTAGTTTTTCGATATCGGCTGCTGAGTTTCCTGGATAAGGCGTTCCCACATAAATTTGTGGAATTACAATCTCTGGAAAGCTCTCTCTTGGCATACTTATGTAAGAGCTTATTCCAGCTACCAATATGATAAAGGTTATTACAAAAACAGTTGTTTTGTTTTTGATGGAAGCCGTAGAGAGCTTAAACTCTTTAAAGATACCTTGTTTTTTATTTGGACTATTCTCTGACATTTTTTAACTGTTTACAGTTGCTTGTTTGAAATAACTTCTACCAATTCTCCTTCTTGAATGCTTCTTGCGCCTTTTTCAACAATTTTTGCTCCTGGCTTAAGCCCTGATATTATTTCAACTTGATTGTTGTAAGTAAGGCCTGCGCTTAATTCTCTTTTTGAAACTTTAGCAATACCATTACTTTGAATTTCGGCTTCAAAAACATAAAACTTATTTCCTGCTCCTTGTAGAATTAAGTTTTCTGGCAATACCAAAGTGCTATCATTATTGTAATCTCTAATATTAATTTCTGCTAACATGTTAGGTTTAAGCATGCCATCTTTATTCGGAATATCTAACCTAATTTTAAATGTTCTGTTATCAGGATTAATAAAATCACCCACTCGGGTAATTGAAGTTCTTATTACTGCTTTATCGGTATTTGGTAAAATAACATCTACACTATCTCCAAAGCCAATGCTGCTTATGTACGATTCTGAAACCTCTGCCTTTATATAAACCTGCTCAAGATTAATTAACCTAAGAAACGGTGCTCCTGGAGCTGTATATTCACCTTCTTTTGGGAATACTTCATCTATTACACCACTAAATGGAGCTTTTATAATTGTTTTACTTAGTTGCTCTTGCGTTGTTTGCAAGCTTTTTTGCATGGCATCTCTATCGTTTTTTGCTTGCAAAAACTGAATTTCAGAACCAATATTTTGTTTCCAAAGTTTCTCTTGTCTTTCAAAAACTGTTTGGGCTAGTTCAAGTCTATTTTCTAATTCAGCAATCGACCTTCTAATCATATCGCCATTAATTATTGCTAAGGTTTGACCTTTTTTCACTTTATCGCCTTCGTTAATTTTAATACTTTCAATTTTTCCTTGACTTTCGGCATTAAGCATAGCCATATTATCTGTTTTTACTACCCCGTAAACTTTAACAAAATGTTCAAACTTTTTAGGTTGAAACTCTACCAAAGAAACAAGCGACAATTTCTTAGTTGTATCTAATGCGGTTATTTGATTTTCTAATATTGCTATGGCAGCAGAAATTGAATCTTTTTTAGATTTTGCAGCATCTCTTTCGGCAATTAGTTTACCTAAATCTCCTGTGTTTTCTGTTCCATTATTACTACAAGCTGTTAATAATGTTACAATTGAAATGATGAATAAAACTTTTTTCATTTTTATGATTGTTAAATGGGGGTATTTTTAAATTTCTCCTAAGGCTTTGTCTAATTCTGCTTTGGTTCTTATTACTTCAAACATTGAGGCTATGTAATTTGCCTGTGAGGTTAACGCTTGGTTCTGAACTTGAGTAAGTTCTAAACTTGAAGCCAAACCTTCTTTAAATTTTATTTCTGTATTGCTTTTAATTCTTTCGGCCAACTTTAAGTTTTCTTGCTCTAAATTCATTTTATTTAAAGCATTGGTATAATTGGCTCTTGCATTTTGCGATTGCAACATTAAGTTTTGTTGAATCATGCTTTGTTGTGATAAAGACTGCTCTAAATCTACCCTGCTTTGCTGAACCTGCTGCCTTCTCATAAAGCTTGAAAATATTGGTACATCAAGATTTAATCCCCATAAATTGTTCGGAAACCAAAACTGATTATTCAGCGTTAAATCGTTTGAAAGGTAGTTTTTGTTTAAGCTAACAAACGCCGATAAGGTTGGTAAATACCCTGCCTGATTGTTTCTTAACATCAACTCTTTGGTGCTTACATCTTGTAAGGCAATTTTATAGTCAATATGACTTTCGGGGTCGAATTCTTTTGTTAAAATAGATTGATCATTTGAAACTTCTACAAGACTTTTTATGGTATTGGTTAATGTAATTTCATTTGAAATAGGAATGCCCATTTGAAATTTTAGCATGTTGTAAGAAACATCTATTTGCTTTTTGGTAGATGAAAGTGTATTTCTCATGTTACCTATCAACAATTGAATTTGGTCAACATCTTGTTGTTCGGCAAAACCACTTTCTTGAAGTGCTTTTGTTTCGTCAAAGGTTTTTTGAAGGTTTTTTAAATTCTCATTGAGAATCTTTTGATTTTCTTCAGCAATTAAAACCATTCCGTAAGCTTGGGTAACTCCGGTTTTAATTTCCATAGCTGTTTTTTCAGCTGCGTTTTTAGAAAGGTCTAAATATGTTTTGGTAGCCTGAAGCGCAACAATGTAACTTCCACTAAATAAAATTTGAGATAAGTTTAAACCTCCCGAAACATTAAACTCTGTACCAAATTGAGCTTCAATAAATTCTGTTTCTCCGCCACCTGCAGTGGGCGGCAATAAGCCATTTTCTATTAAAACACCTGTAACAGCAGGACTCACAAAATCTGGTAAAACCTGCGTAGGTATATCAATAAATTGTTGAAATGAACCTGAAGCACTAATTTGAGGTAATCCAATGGCAGCAGTTTCTTTAACCTTCAATTTGGCTTTTTCAACATCGCGCAAAGAATTTTCTGCTTGGTAGCTGTGCTCAATGGCATAGGCTTTTGCTTCTTCCAAACTAAAACTTGTTGGAATTTTATCCTCATCCTGAGCCTGCAACAAAAAACTTGCAAAAACAGCAAAAAGAATGATGGTGGTTTGTTTAAAATTCATCCCAGTTATTTTTTTCTTTTAATACTTTTTCTTTTAATACTTCTAATCCTTTTTCGCTAGCAATACCTCTAATGTGATACCTAAAAGACTCTACATAAATGGTTGCAAACGAGTAGCGGTCAACCTTAAAAATCATAGGATTAAAAAAGTCTTTTATTCGGCTTATATACAAACCTGCTATTATGGGTATTTTTAAATCATCTCTGTAAAGGCCTTGTTCAATACCCAACTTTAAATTTTCGCAAACCCATTGGTAAATGGTATTATTCATAAAGTCATCCATATGCTGTTTTGCATTAGGATAATATCTTTCTAAATCGTGCCACACGGTTGGGTTAATATTTTTTAGCTGATCAAGAACGTGTTTACTTACAGCAAAACTCTCATCAATAGCATTTTCACTTTCTTTTCTAATGCTATCCATAACCTTACAGTCGTAGGCATTTAAAAAATCTAAGGTTTTTACTACTAAGTCGTTTTTATCTTTAAAATGTTTGTAAAGTGTTTTTTTCGAGATACTTAGATGACGCGCCAATTCATCCATAGTTTGACTTTTAATGCCAAACTTTTTGAATGCTGTTGCTAATCCTTTATAAATTTCTTGTGGTATGCTCATAAAATCGGATGCAAATGTATTTACATTTTACACAATGGAAACATTATTAACGTTTTTTGTTTCCTAATAACACAGGAGGTTAAATTTTGTTTTGAGTGGTATTAATTTTTTTTCTTCGGCTAACAAAAACTAAAGTGCTTGGTTTAAAGTGTAGGTAGTTTTTGTGTTGTGCTTTCTTCGTAAGATAGCTATCGGAATTACTCAACGCAAGCTTTTCAAAGTGACCCGTTGCTCTGCAGGGCAATAGTTCTTGATACTTTCAATCTACGTTTGAAAACTCGAACTGACTAAATTCTATTAATACTAGTTCTGAAACAATCTCTTTTTCAAAAACTTTTCGAAGAAACTATGAAGCGGAAAAATGGCTGCAGCCATAACTACATTGAGCAACAGTTTAATGGCTGGCTCTCCTCCGCTCCAATTATCTACTGAGCTATCAGAAACTACCAACAAAAACTCAAAGAAAATAAGGAAGGGCAAAAACACCGAAAGCTCTACTGCCCAATTGGGGAGTTTTATTCTACCTAAGAAAAACACCAAACCAAACAAAGCAAATAGGCCTAAGCCAATGCCACTGTATTGTATGGTGTTTCGTTGCTCTATTTTCTCGGCTTCTATACGGGCTGCTTCTTTTTCTTCTTGAGCTTTTATGAGCATTTCTTTTTCAAATTGTGCTTTGCTTTCTGTTTGTGCCATTTGTTTGGTGATTTCTTCGCTATTTAGGCTATCGCGCATTTGTATGTGTATTTTGTACATTTCTAAGGATTGTATTCCTTTTCCTTGTTTTTCATAAATTTTTGAGAGTGTTAATGTTGCATCTTTTATTCGCTCTGGCGAACCCAATTCGTTGGCTAAATCAAATGATTTTTGACAATACGCTAGCGCTTTTAAAAGGTTGCCTTGTCTATAGTAAATATTTCCAATGTTGCGTAAGGAATTTGCAATTCCTTCTTTATTTCCGATTTCTTCTCGTATCGCTAAACTTTTTTCATGATACGCTAGCGCTTTTGCAAGGTTGCCTTGGTCGTGGTAAATCATTCCAATGTTGTTTAAGGAAACTGCAATTCCGCTTTTATTCCCAATTTCTTCTTCTATCGCTAAACTTTTTTCATAATACTCCAGCGCCTTTAAAGTATTGCCTTGGTCTATGTAAATAGCTCCAATGTTGTTTAAGGCACTTGCAATTCCCATTTTATACCCGATTTCTTCACCTATCAATAAACTTTTTTCATAATACGCTAGCGCTTTTGCAAGGTTGCCTTGGTTTCTGTAAATAATTCCAATGTTGGTTAAGGAAGCTGAAATTCCGCTTTTATTCCCGATTTCTTCCATAATCGCTAAACATTTTTCATAATATTCTAGCGCTTTTGCAGTATTGCCTTGGTCTTGGTAAATAAGCCCAATGTTGCCTAAGGAACTTGCAATTCCTTTCTTATTCCAGATTTTTTCAGCTATCGCCAAACTTTTTTCATAATATTCTAGCGCTTTTGCATTATTGCCTCGTATCCAAAAACTCAGTCCTTGAATCTTAATGGCGGTTGCTTCCCATTTTTTATTGTTTTTTTCTTGCGCCAAGGTTTTTAGTTTTTCGGCCAAGGTAATAGCGGTGTCGGGGTTGGAGTATAAATATCCCTCCCAAGTTATTGTTTTCATGGCTTCAAAACGGGTGGTGTCGGGTTGGCTTTCATCTAGCCATACTTGGTGCAGGCTGTCTAGGTTTAGTTGCTGCGCAATAGTTGAAAGCTGAAAACTGAAAGCTAAAAGTAAGAGCGTAAAGAGCTTTTTCATGTTTTGGTTTTTGTGGGGTGCAAGATAAAAATCAATTTGATGGAATGCTTGTCCGTCCTTCGTCCGATAGCTATCGGAATTACTCAACGCAAGCTTTTCAAAGTGACCCGCTGCTCTGCAAGGCAATAGTTCTCGATACTTTCAATTGAAGATTGAAAACTCGAACTGACTAAAATTTGGTATTATCTTTAAAAACCTTATTACATTTCGTCTATGTTATAGGCTAAGTTATAAAACCCACTTACATCACCGAATAACTAACCACACCCTAACAGAAAACCAATTACTAATAACTACTTTTGCCCCCTAAAATTTTAAGTATTTGTTATGCAAATTGCACAGCTAATTAAAAGCGGAGGGTTAAACACCACAGTTACCATAAACGGATGGGTAAGAACCTTTAGAAGCAACAGATTTATTGCGCTAAGCGATGGTTCTACCATAAAAACCATGCAGTGTGTGGTAGATTTTGACAATACAGATCCCGAAATTATAAAGCGTATTACAACAGGTGCTGCCGTAAAAATTACGGGTAAATTGGTTGAGTCTTTAGGCAAAGGTCAATCGGTAGAAATTGTAGTTGAAAATATTACCATTTTAGGCGATGCCAACCCTGAGGAATACCCTTTACAACCTAAAAAACACTCGCTTGAGTTTTTGAGAGAAAACGCTCATTTGCGTCCGCGTACCAATACATTTGGAGCAATTTTACGTGTACGCCACCACTTGGCTTTCGCCATACACAAATACTTTAACGACAACAACTTTTTTTACATGCATACGCCAGTGGTTACTGGCTCTGATGCTGAAGGTGCCGGCGAAATGTTCAGGGTTACCACCCACGATTTAGAAAACCCACCACGCACCGAAGATGGTAAAATTGACGACGCACAAGACTTTTTTGGTAAAGCAACCAACCTAACTGTATCTGGTCAGCTAGAAGCTGAATTGGGTGCTTTGGCGTTGTCTAAAGTATACACTTTTGGCCCAACTTTTAGGGCAGAAAACTCAAATACATCGCGCCATCTTGCTGAGTTTTGGATGATTGAACCTGAGATTGCTTTTGCCAATCTTACCGATGATATGGACTTGGCTGAAGACTTTTTAAAATATTGCATTAAACATGTAATGGAAACCAGCCCGGATGATTTAGCGTTTTTAGAACAACGCAAGTTAGATGCTGAAAAAGATTTACCGCAAGCCGAGCGCAGTGCCATGAGTTTAACAGAAAGCTTAAAGTTTGTTTTAGAAAATCCGTTTCAACGATTAACCTATACCGAAGCTTTTAATATTTTAAGAAACAGCAAACCCAACAAAAAGAAAAAATTCAACTACTTAATTAATGAGTGGGGCGCTGACCTGCAAAGTGAGCACGAACGTTATTTGGTGGAGAAAGAATTTAAAAAACCAGTTATTCTTTACAATTACCCAAAAGAAATAAAAGCCTTTTACATGCGTCAAAACGACGACAACAAAACGGTTGCTGCTATGGATATTTTGTTCCCTGGTATTGGCGAAATTGTTGGCGGCTCGCAACGTGAAGAACGTTTGGATGTTTTGAAAGAAAAAATGGCTGCTTTTGATATTGATGAAAAAGAGCTTTGGTGGTATTTAGAAACAAGAAAATTTGGCACCGTGCCACATGC